>Ga0247773_1000418_pt1 | contig 18393 bp, 21 predicted proteins | sample UWRJL092311B6_FD_179934 | JGI IMG/M metagenome (GOLD analysis project Ga0247773, IMG submission 179934) | Plant litter microbial communities from Arlington Agricultural Research Station in Wisconsin, United States - UWRJ-L092-311B-6 | ecosystem: Environmental > Terrestrial > Plant litter >...
ATCGAGGTGCAGGGCACCGCCGAGGGGGCGCCGTTCCGCCGCGACGAGCTCGACGCGCTGCTGGACCTGGCCGTCGCCGGCTGTGCCGACCTCGCCCGGCACCAGCAGGACGCGCTCGGTCGATGAGTGAGGATCGCTCGCGCGAAGAGCCGGTGAATCGATGACGGCCCGGCTGCTGCTGGCCACCCGCAACCCCAAGAAGCTCGACGAGCTGCGGCGCATCCTCGCCCCGCGGATGCCGGTCGAGGTGCTGGGGCTGGCCGACGTGCCGGCCTTCGACGAGGTGCCCGAATCGGGAGCCAGCTTCGCCGAGAACGCCCTGATCAAGGCCATCGAAGCGGTCAAGCACACCGGCCTGGTGACGGTGGCCGACGACTCGGGGCTCGCGGTGGACGCGCTCAACGGCATGCCGGGGGTGCTGTCGGCCCGCTGGGCCGGTGCCCGCCACGACGATGCCGCCAATCTCGCGCTGCTGCTGGAACAGCTGAGCGACACTCCCGATGACCGGCTGGGCGCGGCGTTCGTGTGCGCCGCGGCGCTGGTCACCCCGGACGGCAGCCAGGTGGTGCGCGAGGGCCGGATGCCCGGCCGGCTGGTCCGCCGGCCCCGCGGCAGCAACGGCTTCGGTTACGACCCGATCTTCGTGCCGGACGGCCACTCCCGGACCAGTGCCGAGCTGCCGGCCGAGCAGAAGGACGAGATCAGTCACCGCGGCCGGGCGCTGCGCGAGCTGGTGCCGTTCCTGTTGCGGGCCCTCGACGGCCACGACGCCGAGCAGCTTTCCGAATAGCCGCTCGGTCGAGCAGCTCGATGGGTTGCCCGGCCGGCAGCGGTTAACGTAGGGCGGTACCCCGCACAGCAGAAGTGGAGCACGGTTCATGCGACTGACCGGCCTAGGCCATGCCAGCGTGCTGATCGAGACCGAGTTCGGCACCGTGCTCACCGACCCGTGGGTGAACCCGGCCTACTTCGGTTCCTGGTTCCCCTTTCCCGACAACTCCCAACTCGACTGGGACACCTTCGGCGACGTCGACTACCTGTTCGTCTCGCACCTGCACCGCGACCACTTCGACCCCGAGCACCTGACGCGCTACGTCAACAAGAAGGCGGCCGTGCTGCTGCCCAACTATCCGACCAGCGAGCTCGAGGACCAGCTGCGCGAGCTGGGCTTTCGCACCTTCGTCCGGACCCGCAACGACGAGGTGCTCGACCTCGACGGGCTGCAGGTGATGGTCGATTCGCTGATCTCGCCGACCGACGGCCCGATCGGGGACTCCTCGCTGTGGCTGTCCGACGGCCGGCACACCGTGCTCAACCAGAACGATGCCCGGCCCTCGGACCTGGCCCGGTTCGCCCGCCTCGGCCACGTCGACGCGCACCTGCTGCAGTTCTCGGGCGCGATCTGGTTCCCGATGGTCTACGACCTGCCCAAGCGGGCCAAGCAGGCGCTCGGGGCGACCAAGCGCGAGCGACAGTTCGACCGCAGCCTGCGCTACATCGACGACCTGCGGGCCAGCTACGTCTTTCCCAGTGCCGGGCCGCCGTGCTTCCTCGACGAGGAGCTGTGGGGCTTCAACGACATCTTCGGCGACGAGTCGAACATCTTCCCCGACCAGCGGGTCTACCTGGACTGGCTGGCCGACCGTGGCCGCGACAACGGCCGGCTGCTGCTGCCCGGTTCGGTGGCGGACCTGGACCAGCCGGACTGCCCGGTGGAGCACCCGATCTCCGACGCCGAGGTTGACAAGCTGTTCGCCGACAAGGCCGGCTACCTGCGCGACCTGCAGGCCCGCCGGCAACCGGAGGTGGAGCGGCAGAAGGCGGGCTGGGCGCATCCCGAGCTCGACGTGCTGGCCGAGATCAAGGCCTGGTTCACCCCGCTGCTGGAGGAGGCCGACCAGATGGCGGCCGGCATCAACGGCGGGGTCCGGTTCACGGCCACCGACGCCGAGCGGGGCGACGTCGACCTGCTGATCGATTTCGTCGCGCGCGAGGTTCGTCCGTATGCCGAGGAGAAGGTCCGCTACCGGTTCGAGACCAGGCGCAGCTACCTGGAGCAGCTGATCTTCGAGCACCAGATCGACTGGGTGAACTCGCTGTTCCTGTCCTGCCGCTTCACCGCCACCCGGGTCGGGCCGTACAACGAGTTCGTCTACACCTTCTTCAAGTGCCTGTCCGAGGAGCGGCTGAACTACGCCGAGGGCTACTTCGCCGAGGCCGCCAACGACCACGAGACGATCACCATGGACGGGTGGAGCTTCCAGCGCCGCTGCCCACACCTCAAGGCTGACCTGACCCGGTTCGGCCAGGTCGCCGACGGGGTGCTGACCTGCCAGATGCACGGCTGGAAGTGGCGGCTGTCCGACGGCAAGTGCATCACCTCGGTCGGCCGGCCGCTGCGGACCGAGGGCCGATCGGCAGGCTGACGAAGCGCAGCGAGGTGCCGGGGCGCAGCTGGGCCAGCCGGTCCAGTTCGGCGCCGGGCAGCACGCCGACCACCGGGTAGCCGCCGGTGACCGGGGCGTCCGGACCGAGCACGATCGGCTGGCCGTCCGGCGGCACCTGCATCGCCCCGGGCAGGGTCGGCTCGGACGGCAACTCGGCGGCCGCGCGTTCGAAGCCCGGCCGCGGCCGCAGCGCCGGCCCGGCCAGTCGGGTGCCGATCCGGTTGCTGTCGGAAAGGACCTGCCAGGCCGAGTCGAACAGCCGGTCCAGGAGGAACCAGTCGGCCCGCGGGCCGGCCGCCAGCCGCAACGCGACCCCCGAGTCGGCCCTGCCGGACTCACCGGAGTGGCCGGCGGGCTCCCCGGGTGCCACTGTCCCGATCGCGAGCCGCTGGCCGGCGGCCAACACCGCGGGTCCCAGCCCGGACAGGGTGTCGGTGGCCCGCGAGTCCAGCACGGCCGGCACCGCCAGGCCGCCCCGGACCGCCAGGTAGCTGCGCAGGCCGGCCGACGGCGGGCCGAGGGCGAGCACGCTGCCGGCCGGGCAGCTGAGCGCGGCGGACCAGCCACCGTGGGCGCCGGTCAGCTCGCAGCGGGCACCGGTGAGGGCGACCGTGGCGGCATCGGCCAGCCGCACCACCAGCCCGCCCAGGGTGATCTCGATCCCGGCCGCGGCCTCGTCGTTGCCGACCAGCCGGTTGGCCAGCCGCAGCGCACCCCGGTCGGCCGCGCCGCTGCGGCTGATCCCCAGCTCGGCCAGGCCCGGCCGGCCGAGGTCCTGCACGGTGGCCAGCGGGCCGGTGGCCAGCACCTCGATCACGCCGGACGCAGCCGGACGGGCGTACCGGGACGCAGCAGGGCCGGCGGTTGCCGGTCCAGGTCGAACAGCACCGCGTCGGTACGGCCCAGCAGCAGCCAGCCGCCGGGTGAGCTGCGCGGATACACCCCGGTGAACTCGCCGGCGATGGCCACCGAGCCGGCCGGCACCACCGGACGCGGGCTGGCCAGCCGGGGCAGCCGCAGCGCCGGGTCCAGCCCGCTGAGGTAGCCGAAGCCCGGGGCGAACCCGCAGAACTGCACCACGTACCCGGCCGCGCTGTGCCGCCGGATCACCTCGGCCACCGTCAGGCCGCACTGTTCGGCGACCGAGGCCAGGTCCGCACCGTCGTAGCGCACCGCCAGCTCCACCACGGGCTGCGTGCCGGCAGCGGTCGCCGGGCCGGCCGGTGCGGCCAGGCACCGGTCGATCCAGGCCCGCAGGTCGGCCACCGCGACCGCGTCCGGGTCGAACTCCACCAGCACCGTCCGGGCGGCCGGTATGACCGCCCGCACCGCCGGATGCCCTTGTGAAACCAGGGCATCACGCGCCGGCAGCACGTCGGCCGCACCGGCCAGCTCGACCAGCACCGCGCCCGTACCGTAGGGCAGCAGCCGCGGGCCGGTCATGCCGCACGGCCGGTCATGCCGCACGGCCGGTCATGCCGCACGGCCGGTCATGCCGCGAACGGGGCCAGCCGCACGGCCGGTCATGCCGCGAACGGGGCCAGCCGGACGCCGGCGGCGGCCAGCCGGTCTGCCACCGCCCGGGCGATCCCGACGGCGCCGGGGGTGTCGCCGTGCACGCACAGCGAGGCCGGCCGGACCTCCAGCGGGCTGCCGTCGACCGCCTGGAACCCCGCTCCGGTGACCATCGCCAGCGCCCGGTCGGCGATCGCGGCCGGGTCGTGCAGCAGCGCGCCGGGCTGGTCGCGGGGGACCAGCGAACCGTCGGCCCGGTAGCCCCGGTCGCAGAAGGCCTCGGCCACCACCGGCAGGCCGGCCGCCGCCGCGGCGGCGGCCAGCGCCGAACCGGGCAGCGTCAGCACCGGCAGCGGCCGGTCCCAGGCGAGCAGGGCCGCCACCAGGGCGCCGGCCTGGCCGGGGTCGGAGGCGGCGGCCGAGTACAGGGCGCCGTGCGGCTTGAGGTAGCCGACCCGGCCGCCGGCCACCCGGGCGAAGCCGTCCAGGGCACCCAGCTGGTAGAGCACGTCGGCGGTCAGGTCGGCCGGGGCGATGTCGATCCGGCGCCGGCCGAAGCCGACCAGGTCCCGGTAGCCGACCTGGGCACCGATCGCGACGCCGCGCCGGACCGCCTCGGCGCAGACCCGGCGCATGATCACCGGATCGCCGGCGTGGAAGCCGCAGGCCACGTTGGCGCTGGTGACGATGCCGAGCAGCGCGTCGTCCGTACCGGCTCCGACCCAGGCACCGAAGCCCTCGCCGAGGTCGGCGTTCAGGTCGATCAGCGGGCTGTCCGGCATGGCCCCACGCTATCCGGTCACGGGCTCAGAGCTTGAGCACCTGCACGGTGGTCGGGGTGGGCTGGGCCGAGCCACCGGCCGGTTCCACCGAGACCCCCATCCGGTCGACCCCGTCGAGGTCGCCGGAGGCCGGCAGCTCGACGTTGCCGTTCGGGTCGGGACGGAACAGCCCGCCCGAGACCGGCTCACCGGTCGCCGACATCATCCACAGCTGGTAGGTCTCGTCGGCCGGCAGTACCGGCATGCCCCGTCCGATCAGCACCAGCCGGTGCTCGCGGCGGGAGTAGATCAGGGTGCTCTGGCCCTGCTTCATGGTGGTGGTGGTGGCCCGGACGTCCGGGGCCGCCAACAGCGACTCGACCACCGATCCCCGGGCGTCGGCCGACCGCTGGGCCTGCCGGTGCTCGGAGTAGCCCCAGGCCGAGACGACGATGGCGATCAGCGCGCAGGCCGCGGCCAGCCCCTGCCAGAGCGCCGCGCTGCGGGTGCGGCGCAGCGGCAGCACCCGGGCGCCGTCCACCAGCGGCGGCAGCGGCCGGCTCTGCGCGACGGCACCGAGCACGGCGGCCCGCAGTTGCGGCGGCGGGCCGACCTCGGTGAGGTGGCTCAGCTCGGCGGCGGCGTTGCGCAGCCCGCGGACCTCCTCGGTGCACTCGGGGCAGCTGTGTAGGTGTTCCTCGAACACCGCCCGCTCGTCGTCGTCGAGCGCGTCGAGCGCGTAGGCGCCGGCCAATACGTTCAGCTCGTCTGTCATGCCATCACCCCCAGTGCGTCTCGCATCCTGATCAGTCCGTCCCGTATCCGGGTTTTCACCGTTCCCAGCGGCAGGGTGAGCAGCTCGGCGACCTCGGTGTGGGTGTACCCGCCGAAGTAGGCGAGCGTGACCGCCTCGCGTTGCGCCGGGGTCGGGTCGGCGAGCACCCGGCGTACCCGCTGGGCGTCCAGGCTGGTCTGCACCTGCTCGCTGACCGAGTCGTAGGGCCGCTCCTCGTTCAGCTGGGCGTACTTGTCGTCGCGCACCAGGGACGACTGGGCCGAGCGCACCCGGTCGACCGCGCGCCGGTGGGCGATCATCAGCAGCCACGGCAGCACGCTGCCCTTGTCGGCGTCGAAGCGGGCCGACTGCCGCCACACCTCGAGGTAGACGTCCTGGGTGACCTCGGCGGCCTGGGCCGGGTCGCGGACCACCCGTAACACCATGCCGTACACCCGGGCCGAGGTCTGGTCGTAGAGCGCGGCGAAGGCCGCCTCGTCGCCGCGAGCGGCCGATGCCACCAGCTCGTCCAACGTACGGGTGGCCGGTTCGGCCCGGTCGTCGCCGGAGGAGGACCGCTCGAACCACATGGAGGTCATGTTAGGCCCGCTCGGGGCGCTGCCGTGCCGAGCACGGGATCGACCCGGCGCGGCGGGCGGCTGGAGCGGGGCATGCGAGTTGTTCGGAACCGCCGCCCCGACGGATTGCGTCGGCCCGATCCGCCGGCGCCGATCGGGTGGAATCGTGGCGGCCGGCCGTCGGCCAGGTGCCGCTGGTACAGAGCGCGGATTTACACCCGTTCCCTGGAATTCGCCGGAGAACGGGCCGGTACGTCGCTACCGTGTAGCTCGTGCTGCGGGCAAAGCAGTCGATATCCGCACGATTGCGGACTCGGGCCGGGCAACTCAGGCTCGGGATACCTGGCCGCCCGCCACCGGGGACTCTCCGGGCACGCGCCGGCCCGGTGCGCCAGCTCCGCGCACTGGCGTTGACCGCCTGCGTGTTCCTGGCCGCGCCGGTCACCGTGCGGATGCCGTCGGCCGGCCTCGACCCCAGCTGGATGCTCGCCCTCGAGCAGGCCCGCCGGCAGCGCCTGCGGTTCGGCTCGCAGCTGGTGTTCACCTACGGCCCGTGGGGCTTCCTGGACTATCCGGTGGCCCTCGGCCGGTTCTCGCTGCTGGCCGCGACCGCCTTCGCCGTCGTGACGATCGTGGTGGCCTGGGTGGTGTTCGACCGGGCGGTGCGGCGGGTGCTGCCCGAGCCCGGCGCCGCGATCGCCGCCGCCGCGGTGGTGGCACTGGCTGCCCAGGTGGTGACGGTCAGCTCGGTGTTGCTGGCCGCCGCCGCGCTGGCCGCGATGGGCTTCGTGGGCGCCGGGCCCACCGGCCGGCACCGGTGGGTCCCGGCGGCGGTCGCCGGCTGTGCTGCCTTCCTGGTGCAGGTCAAGTTCTCCGAAGGGGTGATCCTGACCGCGATCGCCCTCAGCTGCGGGGTGCTGGCCCCGGTGGCGCGGTTGCGCAGGTCGGCCGAGGTGCTGGTGGCACTGCTGGCCACCACGGTGCTCGCCTGGCTGTCGGCCGGCCAATCGCTGGCCGACCTGCCGGTGTGGTGGTGGCGATCGGTCGAGGTCGCCCGCGGCTACACCGAGGCGATGGCCCTGGAGGGCAAGCCGAACGTGCTGCCCTACCTGCTGATCGCCGCCGTGCTCGGTGTCAGCGCGGCCTACCTGGTACGGCTGGCCGCGACCCGCCGGGACCGGCGCGCGGTGCTCGGCGTCACGGTGATCGCCGTCCTGATGCTGTTCCTCGGGTTCCGGGAGGGCACCGGCCGGCACGGGCCCGGCCACCAGCACTACTTCTACCTCTTCGCCCTGCCGGTGATGGCGTGGTTCCTGCCGTCGGCGCGCTCGGTGGTGCTGCGCTCGGCCGCCCTGGCAGCCACCGTCGCGCTGTCGACGGTGTCGTTGCTGCCCGATCCGCACGCCGCCCTGGAGCGGTGGTCGACCGGCTTGCAGACGATGACGGACGGCAGCTTCCGGAACGCGGCACTGGACCGGGCCCGGATCGCGGCCCAGCGCGGGTACGGCCTGTCACCGGCCGTCCGGGCGGCCGTGGCGGGATCGCCGGTCGCGGTAGACCCCACCGAGGCGACCCTGACCTGGGCCTACGGCCTGAACTGGCACCCGGTGCCGGCATTCCAGTCCTACGTCGCCTACACCGCGATGCTCGACCGGCTGAACGCCCGGGCTCTCGTCGACGCTCCGCCTGACCAGGCGATCCTGCGCTCGGCCATCCGGGCAGTCGATGGTCGCAACATTCTCTGGGACCCACCCCGTTATCTGCTGGCTGAGCTGTGCGACTACCGGGTGGCCGCCGCCGACCGGCGCTGGCTGCTGCTGCGCAAGTCCGGCCACCGCTGCTCGGCGCCGGTCCGGATCGCCACCCAGCGGGTCGAGGCCGGCCAGTCGGTGGCCACCCCGCGGGTCGGAGCGGATCAGATCCTGGTGGTCAGCTTCTCCGAACGCCGTGCCGGTGCGGCGGTGCGGGCCGGCAGGTTGGTGAACAAGAGCTTCTCGCCGCTGACCGTGCGGGCCGCCGGCAGCACCTTCCGGCTGCCCCGGGCGCTGGCCGACGGGCCGCTGCTGGTGTCGATGCCCGCGAAGGCCGGCTGGCCGGCCGCGTTCGGCGGGTCGACGGACTATGGGTCGCTGACCTTCAGCGAGGCCGGCACGGCCCGGTTCAGCGTGCTCACCCTCGCTCCGGCAGCCGGCGGCACGCGCTGAACCACGCCGAGCGACGCCGACTCAGTAGGGCCGGGGGGAGTTGAACCCCCACTGTCACGGACCTAAACCGTGTGCCTCTGCCATTGGGCTACGGCCCCGTCGTCCGGAGAGCCTACTGGGCGGCGGCCAGGCCCAGGTCGCGACGCAGCTTGGCCACGTGGCCGGTTGCCTTGACGCCGTACTGGGCCAGCTCCACCTTGCCCTCGGGGTCGATCACGAAGGTCGAGCGGATCACGCCCTGCATGGTCTTGCCGTAGAGCTTCTTCTCCCCGTACGCGCCGTAGGCCTGGAGCACCTCGCGGTCGGGGTCGGACAGCAGCGGGAAGCTCAGCCGCTCGTTGTCGCGGAACTTCACCAGCTTGGCGGGCTTGTCCGGCGAGATGCCGAGCACCGCGAAACCCTCGTCGCCGAAGCTGTCCAGGTTGTCGCGGAAGTCGCAGGCCTGCTTGGTGCACCCCGGTGTCGAGGCCGCCGGGTAGAAGTAGACGATGACCCGCCGGCCGCGGAAATCGGCCAGCGACACCGGCGTGCCGTCGGCGTCGGGAAGGGTGAAATCTGGCGCCGGGTCGCCGGCGGCGAGACGTTCGGTCATGCCGCATACGGTATCGGGCCCGCGGCCGGCTTGGTCGGGTGGCTAGGCTTGCCCTTCCAGCAGTTCTGTAGACGAAGGAGCCATGGTGGCCACCCAGCGCGAGGCGAGCGAGATCCGGACAGAGATAGAGCGGGCCCGCGACCAGCTCGCGGTGGCCGTCGACCAGCTCGCCGACCGGCTGGCCCCCAAGCGGCTCGTCGACGACGCCAAGACCTCGATCAAGCAGAAGGCGATGACGCCGCGGGGCAAGGCGGTGCTGGCCGGTGCCGGGCTGCTGCTGAGCGTGCTGATGATCCGCAACGTGCGCCGCAGCCGGCGCGAGCACTAGCCCCCGGCCGGGCGCGTACCGGCCGGCTCAGTCGCCGTCGTCGGCCGGGTTGCCCAGCAAGCGGCGCAGGTCCTCGACCCTGGCTACCGGGCGGTGGAACAGCACCACCACCTCCAGGCCCAGGTCCTGCCGGGCGGTGGCCTTGCCCTGCAGCACGTAGCCGGAGATGTCGAAGCTGTCCTCGGCCAGGCCGATCCGGACCCGCACCGGCGTGCGCGGCTGGCACAGTGCCTGGTGTTCCTGTGGGACCAGGCAGCGCATGGCCGCCTCGCTGAGATCGATGAGCTCGCCGCCGACCTCGACCGGCTGGCCGTCGGCGCGGTCGTAGCCGAGGGCGAGGGTGGCGTCGAGGTTGGTGCGCGGGTAGCGGCGGCGTTCCTCGCGCCAGGCGGTGCCCTCGATCTGGACGGTGATCAGGCCGCCGCTGGACTCCAGGACGCTGAGCACCTGCACCGGCAGCACCCACAGCGAGTTCCGGTCCGGCCAGGCCACCAGCAGCCGGGTACCGACCGGCAGCGCGGCGGCCGCAGGCAGGTCGGGCGGGCTCTGCAGGTACAGGATGCCGGGCTGGGTGTGGGCCACCTGGCTGCGGTAGGCGCCGCCGCGCTGGGTGCGCAGCACAACCGGCGTGCCCTCCGCCGGTACGCCGGTCATGGCCCTGCCGGCCGCTGCCGCGCTCACGGGCGTCATCCTAGGGACTGCCGGGACGCTGTCGCAGCGAAACGGCTCGATCCGCCTTGCCGCTCAGGACCGGGTGCCGCCGGTCGGGTCGGCACCGCCGCTCGGTCCCGGATCATCTGGGGGAGTGCCGAGGGCACCGCGCAGCGCATCGACCGCGTCGTCGGAACTGGAGACCGCCTGAGCATTGGATCTTTGGATTTCCTCGTAGATTTCCTTGCGGTTGACCTTGACCGACCGGGGCGCTTCGATCCCGATCCGGACCGCGTCACCGCGGACCTCGAAGACGGTCAGGACGATGTCGTCGCCGACGACGATGCTCTCGCCGACACGGCGGGTCAGAATCAGCAAGGCGACGCTCCAGCGGGCAGTGGGCCGGGTCCGGCACCGACAACGCTAGCCTGCTTGCTGTAGCAACGGCGCGCGCAGGGGCAGTTCCGAGTCTGCCAGCACCAGTTGCAGGGCGGTTCCGCGCTCGGCGGCGATGACGATCGGAGCCAGCAGATTGGCCGTGGCGTCGCCGATCCCGTTGGTCACCGTGACGATCACCAGCAGCATCACCTCGTCGCCGTCGGCCACCCCCAGGGCGCTGACGTCGGAGGTGTCCAGCAACGGCGCGTACTCGGGGAAGAACCGGCCCGGCGAGGCCACCACGAACCGCAGCCCGGGGGTCTTGGCCGAGCGCAGCGCGTACAGCACGCCGTGCGCGTCCAGGGCCGAGACGGTGAAGTCGCGCTCGTCCTCGAACCCGGGGATCGGCGTCGCGAAGCTGATCCGGTCCGGCAGGGTGGCGACCGGCCGGGGCAGGGTGCTCACCTCGCCGCCGGTGCGCTCGTTCGAATGCATGTGGTCCATGCCGGTCGGGCCGCTCCGAGCCTCGCTCGTACCTCGCTCGATGCTCACGTCCATGCTCACCTCAAGAAGTCCAGTAGCGAGACCTGGCTGATCTTCGCCGTGGTGGCCAGCGCGGCCTGGTACGCGGCGTTGGCCGAGGTCACCTGAATGGCCATGTCGGCCAGGTCGATCTCCTGCAGGTCCGACAGCTGTGACTTGAGCTGGACCAGGTTGGTGTTCGCGGTGTTCTGCACGCTCTGGATCCTCTGGTACTTGGCGCCGGCCAGGGATTGTTCGTTGGTGATGCTGACCTGCCGGGCATCCAGTTGCGCCAGGTCGGCGCTCAGCCCGGAGGGGTTGGTACGCAGCTTCGCCGAGATGTCGGTGAGCAGGTCGAACAGGTTGCTGCCGTTGGGGCCGAAGGCCGCCGTGCCCGGGGTGTTGAGGTCGATGGCGTTGTTCGGCCCGACGGTGCGGCTCACGGTGCCGGTGTCGCCGACGTAGCTGCCGGTGGCGTCGAAGGCCACGCCGCCGGCGGTCGTCCCGCCGAAGACCGGACGGCCGAGGTAGCTGGAGTTGGACAGCGACAGCAGCGAGGCCTTGGCCTGGTCGACCTGCTGGGCCAGCGCCTCGTTGGAGGTGGGGTTGCCGGTGCCGGTGTTCATGCCCTGCAGTACCAGCGACCGGACCTGCTGCAGCTGGTTGGTGACGCTGTGCAGCGAGCTGTCGACGGTGGTCAGCCAGCCGAGGGCGTCGCTGGCATTGGCCTGGTACTGGTTGACCTGCTTGAGCTGCGAGCGCAGCTGCAGGGCGGTCACCGTTCCGGTGGGGTTGTCCGACGGCTTGGTGATCTGGCGGCCCGAGGTGATCTGCTGCTGCAGGCTGGCCAGCCGGGCCGAGTCGGCCTGCAGCCCGGCCAGCGCGCTGCGCGAGGCCGAGCCGGCGGTAACCCTGATCATTACAGGCCCACCCTTCCGGTGTGACTGATCAGGGTGTCCAGCAGTTCGTCCACCGTGGTCATCACCCGCGAGGACGCCTGGTAGGCGCGCTGGAAGGTCAGCAGGTTGGTGGTCTCCTCGTCGAAGCTGACACCGGCCGAGGACTGGGCGAGCTCGTCGACGCTGTTGGTGACCGCCTGCTGGACCGAGGCCTGTTGGACGGCCCGCTGGACGTCGGTGGCCAGGGTGCCCACCAGGCTGCGGTAGGCGGCGTCGGCGCCGGAGTTCGAGCTGCCCAACCCGGACATGCTCAGGGCAACCGAGCCGTCCAGGTTGCCGCCGGGGGTGCCGGAGGCGGCCAGGGCGGCGGGGTTGGTCACCGCCACCGTCAGGCCCGCCGCGGTGCTGCCGGCGAACAGCGGCCCGCCGGGGTTACCGGCCAGGTCGTAGCCGGCGCTCTGGCTGGCGTTGACGGTGCTGGCCAGGGCGGCGGCCACCGCGTCGAGCTGGGCGGCGTAGCCCGGCAGCGCGGTGTTCAGGCTGTCCACCAGGCCTTGCAGGGTGCCGCCGGCCGGGCCGGCCGGGGTGCCGCCGACCAGGATCTGGTTGGTGGGGCTCAGCGTGATGCTGGTGGCCGTGGTGGAAGAGACCAGGCTCTGGCCGCCGACGCTCACGCTGGCGGTGCCGTCGGCCAGGATGGTGGTCTGGGCGCCGGTGAGGTCGGCCAGCTTCAGCAGCAGGCTGTCGCGCTGGTCGGCCAGGGCGTTGGTGTTGGTGCCGCTGGCGGTGGCCACCGCGATGTTTCCGTTGAGCTGGGCCAGCGCGGCGGCGGCGGTGTTGATCTCGACGGTGGCCGCGGTGGCCTGCTGGGCCACCGACTGGCTGAGCCGGTCGAGGTTGGTGCTGCTCTGGTTGAGGCTGCTGGCCAGCGCGGTCGCCTTCTGCAGCACCACGTTGCGGGCCGCCAGGTCACCGGGGTTGTTGGCCACCGCCGCCCAGGAGTTCCAGAAGTCGTTGAGCTGCTCGGCCAGGCCGTGGTCGCTGGGCTCGTCGAAGAGCGTCTCGGCCGAGGACAGCACCGAGGCGGTGGTCTGCCGGTAGCCGTTGTCACCGTGCTCGGTGCGGGCCCGGACGTCGATCATCGGGTCGTTGAGCCGGGTGGTGCCGGACACGGTGACCGAGCCGTTCGGATGCTGGGTGGCGTACAGCGCCGAGACACCGGTGGCCGGCCCGACCGCGGCCAGTTCGGCGCGCTGGCGGGTGTAGCCGGGGGTGTTGGCGTTGGCGATGTTCTGGCCGGTGACCTCCATGCCGTAGCGCTGCACGTTGAGTGCCGCCAGGGCATTGGTCAGGCCGGAGAACGAACTGGTCATGCTTGTTCATCCATCAGCATCGGGCCGTTGGGCATCGCTGCCGCCGAGCCGTGGGCGTCGTAGGTCTGCACGGTCGGAGTGACCGACAGCAGGGTCTGGCGGACGGCGCGGGCGCCGGCGGCCAGCAGCGTGCGGTTGTCACCGGTGGCGCGCTCGACCTCGTCGACCAGGTGCAGCAGGGCCTGCCGGTGCTCGGCGAACAGCGTCGACCACGGCTGTGGTGCGAGGTCCTCCAGCTCGGCGAGCGTGGGGGCCGCGGACAGCCCCAGGTCGTCGGCGATGGCGTCCACCTCGGCGGCCCGCAGCACCTCGGTGCCGCGCAGCTGATCCAGGGCCAGCTCGATCTCGTTGTTGGCCTGGGCCAGCCATCGGGTCTGCCCGGCACTGACTATCAGCTGCTCCTCGACGAGCTTGAACAGCAGCAATTGCAGCGCATCCCGCTCGCGCCACAGCAACGTCGATACCTCGGAGAACCCCATGGTTTTACTTCCCGTAGTCGTCAACATGACTACCTCACACTCCCCTCGGGTTCAACGCAACTGATCGGCATCGGGCCGCCGTACTTGAACACTCCGGGCGCCAAGGGCAGGCAAATGCCACCACAAGGGCGACACGCCGTTGTGACACAGATCACAGTAACTCTGAGTATCCGGAACTTAACGCAGGTAATACATTAAGCCCCGGTTAAGTCAGCGGGGGCTGCCTTAACCGCCAGTAATCGAGTACCTCGTTCGTGAGCCAACAAAGCGTGCAAATGACCAGCAGAACCACCTGCTAGGAAATGAGTAACGATGACGATGAGTCACAAGGCCCCCGCGCCGGCACCGACCAAGTCGGCTGCACCAGTAGCCAAGGCGTGCCCTCCCGATGTCGAGAACCTGATCCGGGAGAACCTGGCGCTGGTCGGACACATCGTCCGCGAAACCATGACCCGGCTGCCGGCCCACATCGGCCGCGACGACCTCATCTCCGCGGGCATGACCGCGCTGGTGCTGAGCGCGCAGGGTTATGACGACTCTCGCGGGGTGCCGTTCGCCCGGTTCGCCGCCATCCGGATCCGTGGCGCCCTGGTCGACGAGCTGCGCTCGATGGACTGGGCCAGCCGTTCGGTGCGTGGCCGTGCCCGCGAGGTGGAGGCCGCCCGCAACCAGCTCGCGGTGAGCCTGGGACGTTCGCCCCGGCCGCAGGAGGTCGCCGAGACCCTCGGGGTCAGCGTCTCCGAGCTGGGCAGCATCGACGCCGACGTGCACCGCGCCAGTGTGCTGAGCCTGCAGGGCTTCGCGCCCGAGACCGGTGCCGCCATGGTGGCCGACGCCCAGCGGGGCCCGGAGCAGCTGGTGCTCGACCGCGAGCAGCTGGGCTACCTGCACGACGCGATCGCCGAGCTGCCCGAGCGGCTGCGCCACGTCGTCCAGGCCTACTTCTTCGACCAGCGGCAGATGGCCGACATCGCCGCCGAGCTCGGCGTCACCGAGTCCCGGATCTCCCAGCTGCGAGCCGAGGCCCTCAAGCTGCTCCGGCACGGCCTGGCCAGTGCCGAGCCCGAGGTGGCCGAGCCGGTCGAGCCGACCGGCCGGGCCGGCGCCCGGGTCGCCAGCTACGCCGCGGCGGTGGCTGCCCGGGGGACGCTGTCCTCCCGGTTGCGGATGTCCAACGCCTTCGGCGAGACCGTCTCGACGCAGTACGCCGCCGCCCAGCGCCGGCACGTCGAGCTCGACCGCACCTCGATCGCTTAACTGCAAAATAACGCGCGACTTTTGGGCCCGAATCGCTCAAGTCGCCACCCCGATTGCCGAATAGAAAACCGAGCTGATCCACGGACGGATCGGCCGGCCCGGTAGCGGGTCAACCCGGACTCTGTTTCAGGAGGAAACACCGTGAGTCTTCGCATCAACACCAACGTCGGGGCCCTCAACGCCTACGGCAACCTGTCGGCCAACCAGGCTTCGCTGCAGAACGCGTTCGAGAAGCTCTCCAGCGGCCTGCGGATCAACAAGGCGGCCGATGACGCGGCCGGCCTGTCGATCAGCCAGGGTCTGACCTCGCAGATCAACGGCCTGACCCAGGCCGTGCGCAACGCCCAGGACGGCACCAACGTCGCCCAGATCGCTGACGGCGCCCTGGCGACCGTGCAGAAGATCCTGCAGCGTCAGCGTGACCTCGCCGTCCAGGCCTCCAACGGTGGTTCGCAGGACGCCGCCGCCCAGGCCGCCGCCCAGTCCGAAATCACCAACCTCAACACCCAGCTGGACAACATCTCGGCCACCACCGCCTTCGGTGGCACCAAGCTGCTCGACGGCACCTACACCGCCGCGGTCGGCGTGTTCCAGGTCGGCGCGAACAACACCGCCAGCGAGCAGATCTCCCTCGCGCTGACGGCGTCGGACTCCACCACCCTGGGCGTCTCGGGTGTCAACGTCGGCACCACCGCGGGTGCGCAGACCGCGATCGGCACCATCGACGCGGCGATCGCCGCGGTGTCGGCCTCCCGGTCCCAGATCGGCGCCACCCAGAACCAGCTGGGCTACACCATCAGCAACCTGCAGACCACGATCCAGAACGTGACCGCGTCGCGTTCCAACATCACCGACGCCGACCTGGCGACGGAGGTCACCGCGATGAGCCAGGCGCAGATCCTGACCTCGGCCGCCACCTCGGTGCTGGCCCAGGCCAACTCGGCCCCGCAGGCCATCCTGAAGCTGCTGCAGTAGTCGCAGGCACCAGCTTCGCAGGTAGCAATCAGCAACAGCCGCTAGCAATCCGGCCGGGGTTCGAACCAGAGCCCCGGCCGGACCGGCTTGAAGGGTAAGGAGTGCAGGTGAGCGCGTTCGCGATCAGCGGGTTGTCCTCCGGCATCGACACCGCCTCCCTCATCACGCAGTTGATGACGGTGGCAGCGCAGCCGCAGACCCAGTTGAAGAACCAGCTGTCCGTACAGCAGAACGTGCTCACCGCCTACCAGGCGATCAACACCAAGCTGACCGCGCTGCAGACCGCGGCGGACGCGGTCAAGCAGGCCGGCACCTGGGCCGCCACCAAGGCGGTCTCCAGCTCCACCTCGGTGGTGGCCTCGACCACCACGGGCGCGACCTCCGGCTCGGCGACCACGTTCGACGTCATCCGGCTGGCCACCGCCCAGATCAGCACGGTGGCCGCGACCGGTGCCGTGGTGGCCTCACCGCCCAACGGCATCGACGTCGTCGACTCCGCCGGCGTCACCCACCACCTGGCGCTGGCCGACGGAAGTGCCGCCTCGGTGGCGACCGCGGTCAACAACGCCTCGCTCGGTATCCGGGCCTCGGTGGTCAACACCGACTCCGGGCCGCTGCTGCAGTTCACCTCGACTGCCACGGGGGCAGCCGGTGCCTTCTCGATCAACGGCCTGGACACCGCTCCGCAGACTCTGGTCGCGGCCCGGGACGCCCAGATCGCGGTGGGTGACCCGGCTGCCGGCGGTTACACCGTCTCCAGCAGCAGCAACACCTTCAACAACGTGATACCCGGCGTGACCTTCAGCGTCGGCGCCGTCACCTCCGGGGTGACGGTCTCGGTGTCCAGCGACGCCAGCGCCATCAGCGACAAGCTGAAGGCGCTGGTGGACGCTGCCAACGCCGCACTCGGCGAGCTCAACAAGGACACCGGCAAGGGTGCGGTGCTGGAGAGCAACTACCAGATCAACTCGATCACCAACAGCGTGCTGTCGACCATCAGCCGTGGCACCGGGAGCGCCAGCTTCGCCTCGATCGGCGTCCAGCTGACCTCGACCGGAACGCTGACCTTCGACGCCAATGCCTTCGCCAGCGCCTACGCGGCCGACCCGGCCAAGGCACAGGCCAGCGCGGCGACGTCGCTGGCCGGCGCGCTGTCGAGCCTGGCGATGCAGAGCTCGACCCAGGTCGTCAGCCCGCTGATCAACTCCGGCACCTCCCAGGTGGGCTCGCTGAACAAGCAGATCGCCGACTGGGATACCCGGCTGGACAGCCAACGGACCGCCATGCAGAGCAAGTACACCGCGATGGAGGTCGCGCTGCAGAAGCTGCAGTCCACCTCCAGCTACCTGACCTCGGCGCTGTCGGCGATCAGCAAGTCCAACTCCTCGTCCGACAACTAGCTCCCAGCCCGCCCACCGCAGAAGGAGATGATCGCCAGTGCCAGTCGACCCCGCGCGTGCCCGCTACCTCGCCGACGCCGTCGCCACCGCGACGCCGGCCCGGCTCATCGTCCTGCTCTACGACCGGTTGTGGCTGGACATCCAGCGGGCCCAGGCGGCCCAGGACTGCGGTGACGTCACCGCGCGCGACCACCTGCAGCACGGCCAGCAGATCGTCGCCGAGTTGCTGGGCAGCCTCGACGCCACCGCCTGGGCGGGTGCCGGGAACCTGGCCTCGCTCTACTCCTATCTGTTGCGCGAGCTGATCGGCGAGGTGGTCGAGCCACAGCCCGGCCGACTGGCGGCCATCACCAAGATCGTCTCCGACCTGCGGGCCAGCTGGCAGCAGGCCGAGGCCCAGCTGCAGGGCGGCCCGCTGCCCGGCACCGGTCCGGCCGAAAGCCGGGAAGCAGTCCGCGTTGGCTAGCCAGCCGGCTTGCTCGGCTGGTGCTCCCGACGGACCCGCGGCCCCCACCTGGGAGCAGGTGCTGGCCGACCTCGAGCAGGAGACCACCGCACTGCAAGAGGGCCTGCGCCGCGGCGAGCTGCTGGCGCCGGTGACCCCGTGGCACCCGCCGGCGTTGCCGCCGATCCCGCCCGAACTCGTCGCCCGCGCCCAGGCGCTGCTCGACCAGCAGCTGCGGCTGCAGATCCAGATCGGCCTGGAACTCGACCGGGCACCGGCGGCCAGCCGGCCGCGCCCGGCCAACCGGCCCGACCCCGCGCCACAGCTGGTCGACCTGCGGGCCTGAGCCGTCGCGCTGGGTTGCCACGATGGCGCCCCGATAGGGCTCGACCGGGTTGAATCTGTCCAGATCTAACACATTTCTTACGAGTGCTTAACTCTGAGTGATCAGGGTCGATAAGGACACCCGAGCACGGACTGCTCACTACAGCCCAGCCAAGGATTGGCGAAGCCCCGATCGACGGAGGTTTCGTGCCGTGCTCGACGATGTCGCGTCCGTAACGCTCAGTACCGCCCTGTCGGCCCTCGCCGCGCGCCAGCGGGTGAGCGCCAACAACATCGCAAACCTCGAGACCCCCAACTTCCGCGCCAGCCAGGTGTCCTTCGAGGACGACCTGCGGCGGGCGGTGGCGGCCGGCGACCCGGCCCAGGCCGGCGTCACCGTGACGGCCACTACCGATCCGGCCGGGATCAACGGCAACAACGTCAACCTGGACACCGAGACCCTGACCGACTCCAAGACCGCCCTGCAGTA
>Ga0247773_1000419_pt1 | contig 18378 bp, 14 predicted proteins | sample UWRJL092311B6_FD_179934 | JGI IMG/M metagenome (GOLD analysis project Ga0247773, IMG submission 179934) | Plant litter microbial communities from Arlington Agricultural Research Station in Wisconsin, United States - UWRJ-L092-311B-6 | ecosystem: Environmental > Terrestrial > Plant litter >...
AACCCGGCGCTCGACAACTCCAACATGGATGGCAGCAACTGGGGGAGCGCCTCCGTCACCTCGGTCTACGGCGCGGGAGGCCGCGGCACGCCCAAGGCGCAGAACTCGGTATTCACGCCCTGAGCGGCGCCTGACGAGAGACGGAACCGGGGCGCCCCTTCGCGGGCGCCCCGGTTCTTCGTTGCGGCCGGCAGTCGATCGTCGCCCACGCGCGCCTTCGAACGCATGGGGGTGAGCGCGCCCGCCGGTGGACGAGACGAGGGGGAGCACCGCGCGGTGCTCCCCCTCCTGCTCGTCACCCGTCGGGCCGATCAGCCCGCCGCGATGATCAATCCGCCGCGACGGTCTCCTCCGCCTCCGCCGCGACGATGCCGCCCGCCGGCAGGTATACCTCGCCGCCGCGCTCGCGGAACGACCGCCTCGTGGCGCGGGCTACACCCGCTACTGGCGAACCGCCTGATAGTTGGCGAAGAGATCGAGCAGGCTCTGCGGCGCCCGCTCGTCGAACAGCACCTGGAGGTTTCGCGCCGCTTCCGCCGCTGCCGCCGCGCTTCTCGGAAACAGATCCTTTTCGTAAGCACGCAGCGCGGCCTCGAGGTCGTCCGGACGGGCCGCGATCGCCTTGCCGAGCTCGGCGCCGTCGAACATCGCCAGATTGGCACCTTCACCGGCAAACGGCGACATCAGGTGGGCTGCATCGCCAAGCAGTGTTACGCCGGGCGTTCGCTCCCACCGATGGTCAACAGGCAACGCATGGATCGGGCGCAGGACCAGGGGCATGTCGCTGTCCGTGATGAGGGACGTGAGGCCGGGCGCCCAATCACTGAACTCAGCGAGCACGCGCTCGCTCACATTGCCTTCCCCGGCGAGATCGCCGAGCCAATGCTCCGGCTTGTTCAGCGCGATATAAGCATGGAGCACCCCGTTCGCCTCGCGATGCGCGAGAACGCCTTTGCCAGGCGCCAGCGCGAACAGGGCGCCGGCCCCGACCGCCGCCGCGGCGGCCGGGTGCCGGGTGTCGCCGTCATGCAGATAGGTCTCGATGAACGTCATACCGGTATAGCCCGGGATGGCGGCCGAGAGCAGCGGGCGAACGTTCGACCATGCGCCGTCGGCGCCCACGAGAAGATCGGCCTCGGCGCTCGTGCCATCGGCAAAGTTCAGCCGGTGCCGTCCGTCACCGAGCGGTTCAGCGTCCGACAGCCTCCGTCCCCAACGGATGGTGGCCGGAGGCAGTGAGTCGAGCAGGATGCGCCGCAGATCGCCACGCTGCACCTCCGGGCGCGTGCCCGTACCATCGTCGGGCTCATCGAGCAGGACGGTCCCGGCCCTGTCGAGCACCCGCGACGCTTCGCCACCGACGTGAATGATGGCGCGGAACTCGTCGAACAGGCCCGCGGCCTCGAGCGCGCGCTGGCCGTTATAGTCGTGAATGTCGAGTTGGCCGCCTTGCGGCCGCGAGTGTGCCGACGGCTCGCCTTCGTAGATCGTCGCGGCGATCCCATGGACATGCAGGACGCGCGCGAGGGTGAGCCCGCCCAGGCCCGCACCGATGATCGCAATCTCTCGCTTGTGCGCGTGCTCGGTCATTCAACCCTCCTGTCTGATCCAGTCGAGCATCGAGCCAATCCTGGGTTGCCAGTTCAGCTCGGCGCGCGCGCGGGTCGATCGCACCCGGCAGTTCGAGCCGAAGATGAACGCGAACATGTCATTGACCCTGGCGGTCGCCTCTTCGACCGACCAGGACCGCGCCTTGCCGAGGCCGAGGCGGTCAGCGATCGCCTGGGCGATGTCGGCGAATGCGCTCTCGCCATTCTCGACGAGATAGCGGCTCCCCGCCGGCGCCCTGTCGAAGGCCAGCACGTAGAGATCGACCAGATCGTCGATATGGACGTTCGACCAGATGTTGGCGCCGCTGCCGATGTAGCGCGCGACCCCATCCTCCCGCGCCTGCCGCTTCAGCCACGGCACCATGATGCTTTCACGGTGCAGCCCTTCGCCCCAGCCGTAGATGCAGCTGTTGCACAGCACGATCGAGCGGACGTCCCGCTCGGCGGCAGCGAGGATCTGCTGATCGATGTCGGCGCGTTCGCCGAACACCGGCTCGGAGCCGAGCGGGGTGTCGTCATCGTAGGTCCGATCGGACGCCTCACCCCGCGTATTCTCCGCGACCAGGCCGGTCCCGCTCGTCTGCAAGAGCGGCTTGCCTGAACCAAATAGCCCTTCGAGCAGCGCCATCGCCGCGCCGTGGTGATCGCTGTCGGCAGCATTCACGACGCCCTCCGAGGCGCGCGCTTCGCGGATGAGAAGCCCGGCATCGTCAAGATCGCCGAGCACCGGCGTGATGCTCCTCTCGGTAAGCTGTTTCGCTTTCGCCTCGTCGCGGACGAGACCGCGAACTTCATAACCGTCGGCGACAAGTCGCGCCGCGACGGCGCCGCCGATGAACCCGGTCGCTCCTGTCACGAAGATTGCCATGTGCTTCTCCTCGGCTGGTCCACATCATCGGCAGTCCGCGACCTCGTGGAATGCCATTCCAAAAGAATAATGGAACGGCATTCCACGGATGTCAACTTGGAATTCCATTCCAGGTGTGCCACGATTCATCCATGGCAAACGCAAAACGAAAGGTGCGAGGACGAGACGCAGCGCTGTCGCGCGCTCAGATCGTCACGGCGGCGATCGATCTCCTCGATCGTGATGGCGAAGCGGGTCTGACTTTCAAGCGGCTGGCCGAGCAGCTCGCAACCGGCCCAGGGGCGATTTACAACCATATCGCCAGCAAGAGCGATTTGATGGCGGCCGCCTCGGACGCGATCGTCACCGAGGTGCAGCGCAGCCGCACCAACGGCGCCGATCGGCAGGACTCGATCCGGGCATTCGCCCTGGGCATGTTCGACATGATCGACGTGCACCCCTGGGTCGGCGCGGCGCTGACGCGAATGCCGGGTCAATCGGTCCTTCGGATCATCGACGCCGTCGGGCAGGATGTTCGCGCGCTCGGCGTCCCTGCAGACAGAGAGTGGGCTTCGACGATGGCGCTGTTCAACTACATCGTGGGTGTCGGCGGTCATAATGCCGCGAACGCGCAGTTTGCCCGCGCGCGCGCCCTGGATCGAGCCGAGGTGCTGGCGTCGCTCGCCCGCACCTGGTCCGATCTCGACCCCACGGAGTATCCTTTCGCCCACAGCATCGGGACGCAGCTTCGCGCCCACGACGATCGTGCCGACTTCCTCGCCGGCATCGACCTCATCATCGCCGGTATCGCTGCCTCGATCGACACCCGATGAATGTCGCCGGCTTTGATCTGAACCTGTTGAAGGCGTCGACGCGCTCCACGCGGAGCGCCGCGTCACGCATGCGGGACAGCGCATCGGTCCGAGCCAATCAGCCGTGAGCGGCGCGGGCGAGCTCCAGCGGGGCCGGCGGCAGGCGTGACGGGGCGCAGAACTCCACCTTCACGCCTTCTCACCAGGGTGCCCGAAGCCGGGCGCCCTGGTTTTCATTGCCGCGCCAGAGCGGGACCGTCATTCTCCGCGTGTCTCGCCGCGGCGAACGCGAAGAGGTAGATCCGGCAGCCGGTCGCCGAAGACGAGAGAACGAGCCGACGTTGCTCGTTGACGAGTCCGCCAGCAGGAACATGCAACGAGGGGAGCACCGGCTGGCGCTCCCCTCGTCCGTTCCTCCTGGCCACGTTGAGCGATCAGTCCGCCGCGACCGTCTCCTCCGCCTCGGCAGCGACGATGCTGTCCGCCGGCAGGTACACCTCGCCGCCGCGCTCGCGGAACTCGGCGCTCATCCGCTGCATCCCGGCCTCGATGGCGGCGGCGTCGCCCTCGGCCTCGAGCTTGGCCGCGTAGTCGCGCACGTCCTGCGTGATCTTCATCGAGCAGAACTTGGGGCCGCACATGCTGCAGAAGTGGGCGATCTTCGCGCCTTCGGCCGGCAGCGTCTCGTCGTGGTACGCCAGCGCGGTCACGGGGTCCAGCGCCAGGTTGAACTGGTCGCGCCAGCGGAACTCGAAGCGCGCCTTGCTGAGCGCGTCGTCCCACTCTCGCGCGCGGGGATGGCCCTTGGCGAGATCAGCCGCGTGCGCGGCGATCTTGTACGTGATCACCCCGGCCTTCACGTCGTCGCGGTTGGGGAGGCCCAGGTGCTCATTCGGCGTCACGTAGCAGAGCATCGCCGTGCCGTACCAGCCGATCTGCGCGGCGCCGATGGCGCTGGTGATGTGGTCGTACCCCGGCGCGATGTCCGTCGTCAGCGGGCCAAGCGTGTAGAATAAATGGCGCCTGGTCGCATCACTCCAGCAGTGCGGTCGGCCCCGGCGAGCGCTCGCCGGAGCCGATTCCGTACCTGCGTGGTCACGCCGTCAGGCGCCGCACCACCTCCCTCGCGCCGCGTCGGTACACCGTGAGGCACACCAACTCTCCGCTGGGGTCCAGCACCTCCCACCAGCGCGAGTTCTTCCGCTTCCGGATGGTGTAGCCGGCGGGTTCCGCGGCGCGGGTGGCGCCCTGTCGTGCGTTGGCCATCGTGCACCTCCAGTCTGGCTTGACCCCCGGCGCCCGGCAGGGCTAACTTTGGCGAGCGGGCGGCCTACGGGTCGGTTCGCGTGTGAGGCTGGCCGGGACTTCTTCGCGGGAGATTCGGCCAGCCTTGCTTTTCGCCCTGCCGGATAGAATAGTATATCCACGCCCGCAGTTTGTCAAGAGCATTCTATCCATTTTGGACGATGAACTTCAAGGAAGCCACTGACATCCTGACCCGCCGCATCACCGCCGATGAGATCGCCGAAGCGGCCGGTGTGTCGATCAGCTCAATCGCGAGAGCGCGCTTGGACCCATCCAGCACCGCGTACCGTTCGCCGCCGGAGAACTGGCAGCCGGCGCTTGCGAGGCTGGCACGCGAGCGGATCCACGAACTAGAGGCATTCGCTAAGCGGATTGAGCGATGATTCGGTAGCCGCTACGCGCGAAGTACCACGCGGTGAGCCTCCGTTACGGCGTAACGAGTTCATCTGGATCAACGTCCTCCAATTCGGTGACTGGAATGAATCCCATTCTACCAAAATCGTCTCGCCCGGTGAACTCTATGTAGTTGATGAGTTCGCGAACTTCCGCCGGCGGGACTTTATTTTCGAAAATGATAGTCTGCTCGCGTGTTCTGCCGTCACCGCCCCGTTCAGCAAGATCACGGAAAAAAGCCGCTTCGACACTCGTGGGAACTTCCGAATCGTCTCCTCCGAATTGTGCAGGCCCCTTGTAGGTAGTCAGCGGCGAATCAAGTACGACGAAGCCGGGGTGCGGCCGCCCCTCTTCCTCACACATACGCATTAGAGCAACTACAAACGCAGAGTACAGAATTGCGCGTATGCCTTTACCTTGGTCTCTGCGTGGCCTGCCCGAAATCACGAGGTCCATCGCCTTTCGATCAAACGCGACGCCAGTCAGTCTCGGGAATTGCCAAGATCGCAGGACGCGACGAACAGATGCAACAAACTCCCCTGTGGCAATCTCTTGGGAATCTGAAGTTTCTGTGCTTCCTGTGCGGAGTGCCCGCAGTTCGCGATCTATATTGTAACGGCGCTGGAGCAGGATGTCGCGTTGCTGCTGAACATTCTCTAGCCGGAGCACCTCTTGACGCGCGGCAATGACTTCGCGGAGGCTACGCGTTAACTCTTGCACCCGTGGTTTCAGTTCCAATTGTACTCGCGCTCCGAGTTCAGCTATCCGGCGATTTCCGGCATGAACTTGCTCAGCGAGGGCAGAGCGTTCTTGCAGCAGTTGTTCTACGGTTGAGTTGAGATCAGCGCGGTGAGCCATAATCTTCGTAGCCTCCGCGGCACATGCTTCTCTTACCTCCCAACTCAGTACCTCACCGGTCGGGAGTTCATCTTCGGCTGCATGATCTGTGTGCGCACCGTCCATGGGCCGACCGCAAGTGGGACATATGACAGCCGGAAGTTGTGCAAGCAGATCACTGCCGGTTTCGATCAATGAAAGTCGGGACAAGTCCATAGCATAGCTTTGATCAAGCAATCGGAAGCGCGACAGGAGTTCATCAACTGTGATGAGCCGCGACTTCGCCTCCAAAACCCAATCCTGTTCGCTTTCGCTCTCACGTAATGCATCGTCGATGGATCGTGACGACGTTTCCAGCGAGGCTGTCAACTCTTCAACCCGTGCATCAAGCGTAGACCTGCGAACCTCCAGATCTTGTTTAGCTTCTGTCTCGACGTCCCCGGATGAATTCAGCGCATCCAACAACTCGTCTAGTAGGTCAGCTTGGGCCTGTAACCGCCGCCTACTTTCAGAACGGTCGGTTGAAGACACGATTCCGCTAGCATCGATCCCGGTCAGCAGAAGTTCAAAAAGCGAGATTTCCGCCGTGGCTTGAATGGGGTTTGCCCCCGTAACCGGAGATCCAGGATGAATGATCTGCTGCTCTTCAACTACGAGTAGCTTCACTAAGTTCCGGAAACTGAGCGCTTGGGTAGTCTGCTTCGATTTGCTCTTTAGGAGTATCTTGTTCGCCAACCCTGAGAGTGCGAGCAACTGTGCCGAGACGCTGTCAGTTCGTCCCCCAGTGTGTCTCTCCTGAAGAGATCGAAACGGCGTTTCCAACCCGATCTCGTCGAACGGAACATCATACCAACGAAAGTGGCCTCCGGTGAGTGCCCGTCTAAGGGTAAACGTCTCCCCATCCGTAGACTCAATCTCAAGAACGCCTTCGTCATACGCCTCAGCTTCTTGAACACGCTTCCCGAGTTGCTTGGCGCCAAACATGAAGTCGATGCAATACAGAGCAAAGGACTTGCCTGTATTAGACGGGCCGGACACAACGTTCAGCCCCGATGTGAATCGCAGTTCTGCGGAGGGTACGTTCGCCCCACGGAGAAGCAAGCGTCGGAGTTGGAATCCTGACGGCAACACGATGTTCTCATCTACTCTTTCCGCAGGCAAGAACGGACGTGAGTCTGTCGACACCCCCGTAGCCGTGTCTAGAACCTGCTGATCCTCAGAGAATGACATCGCGCACCGCAGCCTCGGTGAGGAACTCGCCGCCCCATTCGCGCAGGTGGACAGAAACGTACTGACTAAGTGCTTGATCGCTCATGGCACCAAACATTTCTGCAACCCAGCGGGCACGATCCAGCAGTTGGTCGGTGTATGCTCCCTCAAAATATGTCACGAAAATCTGGGTGAGATCTGTTGCACCGTACCGGATACCCTCAGGGCTAAAGTCCGCGGCAACTAAGTCACGACTCGTCATGAGCCGCAGACCTAGCCGTAAGAGATCTCGTTTTACAAGTATTTCGCCGCTTCTGTGCGGGGTCGCAGGATGCAGACTCTCCGGCCCGCCAGCGTCAGCGGAATGGACGAGCAGATAATCAAATATCACGAGCCTTTGGAGATCCACTGGATTGGGGAGTACGGCGAGCAGAAAAAGTGCTCTCAATCCCAGTTCTAGAGGTGTGCTAAACAGGTCAGACGTACGGTGACCATGCGGGTTGGAAGTGGCTGTATGCGCATTCATTCGCCACACCAGTGCAAGCGGTCCTCGTTGGCTAGATGATGACAGATGCCTTGTTTATCAGCCGTTTGCAGGTGATCCACTAAAGCATAGCTGCTTGGATGAATCTGACTAGCTGCATCTGTCACCGCACGAACGCATGCATACCCGCTCTCGTGGTCATCCTCGCTGATTTCGACTACTCCGTCATATATTTCGTTCATCAGCGAGGCAAAATTCTCAGTGTTGGCTAAAGCGTCTCTCTCAAACCGACGAAGAGAATCTGCGCGGTAGTAACGTTGGCGCTGGCGGAAAAAATGCTTGGCCAGCAAAGTATCACCAATAGAGTTGGCGTCCTCTATGGTAGTGTTTAGGTGATCACCGTATGCGTCCAGCAACTGACGCACGTATCTCATCTCGTTTGGCTTGACATCTAGAGGTGGCGGCTCTGCCGGGGGGCGTGCTCGTAGCCCGCCGCCAAACCGTGCCGCGTGCCTTCTAGTAGTGGCATGCTGCTCAATGAGTTCGTCTGGATCAACCGACTTAAAGATCCGGAAATCGAAGGCTTTGATATAGCGAAGCAGATCGGCCTCTAACGGAATACGTACCCCGGAAGTAATCCCGGTGGCGCAATGCTTGTCCCACTGCGCCAGAAACCCGGTTTTAAGCTTTTCAGGATTCTCTAGCAGGCGCTGAATAGTGGGGCCAATCCCTTCCGGAGCAACGAAGTAGTACGCCCGCGGCACACGATACTCTTGCTTGTAAGTGTACCAGCAGACCTTCCCGATCTCTACCCAGATGTCACCGGGAGCGAGTGCCCCGCGGTAGTGCTTGCATTGATAATTGTCATAAGGACTAGTATCCAGGTCGGGCGTGACAAATCCCAAGACATCGCGCCCCATATCGCCGGCCCCCGAGGCACGCCTCACAACGGCGTATCGCTGACCAAGTCCCTCCAGAGCCCACTCTTTGACGAAGTTTTCGTATTCGTCATCCGAATAGGAGGCAATCACTACCTTGGGATCGAGCCGAGGCCCAAGAAGGATATCACGAGGACTCAGAAGTCCTCGTGTTGAAGGTGCCAGGATAATAGGGCTCAACTGGTCTGGACCGAGAGTGGAATCCGGTTCAGATGCTCGGGATGTCGGGTTGGGAGGGCTCAAGTGTACAGCGAGTAGAAGGCGCGCCAGTAAACGCTCTTTGTCAAGTGCTACGAGAATATCTTCAGTCTTCGGTTTCTGCGCAACCGGCGGGATACGAGATCTAGTTGGGAGCAATCCCCCTACCCTTGAGGACTGGCGTGCTGTCCTCTGTACTGACTTGAGTTATAATTCAACGTGCCCAACCGGGTTGCCTGTGAACCGCACCCCCGCGGGCTCGTGTCGCTGTGTGCGCTCCTCTGCCTGGTAGCAGGGGTGTGTGTGCGCCGGCGTTGCGCACGGTCGACATTGGCGGCGGGGCAGGCTGGGGGGCGGCGGATGCACCGGCACAGCTGGCCGACGCGTCGCGACAGGATAGCCGGCGCGATGGTGCGCCCGCGCCGCAGCCGCACAATCACCAGCACTGCCTCATCTGCTGGGCCACCTCTAGCCGGAACGAAGTGGGTTCCGAAGGCGACCCGCGACAAAGGACGAAGTGACCGGACATAAAAAGACCCGGGGAGCACCGGCCGGTGCTCCCCGGGTCTTTCATCCTCCGAGCGCAACCGTCAATCCGCCGCGACGGTCTCCCCCGCGTCGACATCTGCGGCGCGGACGGCATCCGCAGGCAGGTACATCTCGCCGCCGCGCTGGCGGAACTCGGCGGACTTCTGCTGCATGCCGGCTTCGATGGCGTAGGTGGATTCCATACCCAGCGTGGCGGCGTACTCGCGCACGTCCTGCGTGATCTTCATGCTGCAGAACTTGGGGCCGCACATGCTGCAGAAGTGGGCGATCTTGGCGCCCTCGGCCGGCAGCGTCTCGTCGTGGTACGCCAGCGCGGTCACGGGGTCCAGCGCCAGGTTGAACTGGTCGCGCCAGCGGAACTCGAAGCGCGCCTTGCTGAGCGCGTCGTCCCACTCCCGCGCCCGCGGATGTCCCTTCGCGAGATCGGCGGCGTGCGCGGCGATCTTGTAGGTGATCACCCCGGCCTTCACGTCGTCGCGGTTGGGAAGGCCCAGGTGCTCCTTGGGCGTCACGTAGCAGAGCATGGCGGTGCCGTACCAGCCGATCTGCGCGGCGCCGATGGCGCTGGTGATGTGGTCGTACCCCGGCGCGATGTCGGTGGTCAGCGGCCCGAGGGTGTAGAACGGCGCCTCGTGGCACCACTCGAGCTGCTTGTCCATGTTCTCCTTGATCAGGTGCATGGGCACGTGCCCCGGCCCCTCGTTCATGGTCTGCACGTCGAACTCCCACGCGATCCGGTTCAGCTCGCCCTGCGTCTTCAGCTCGGCGAACTGCGCCTCGTCGTTGGCGTCGTAGATGGAGCCCGGGCGCAGCCCGTCGCCCAGCGAGAAGCTCACGTCGTACGCCCGCATGATCTCGCAGATCTCGCGGAAGTGCGTGTACAGGAAGCTTTCGCGATGGTGCGCCAGGCACCACTTGGCGATGATGCTCCCGCCGCGGCTCACGATCCCCGTCATCCGCTTCGCGGTCATGGGGATGTAGCGCAGCAGCACGCCGGCGTGCACGGTGAAGTAGTCCACCCCCTGCTCGGCCTGCTCGATCAGCGTGTCGCGGTACAGCTCCCAGGTCAGCTCCTCGGGAACGCCGCCCACCTTCTCCAGCGCCTGGTAGATGGGCACCGTGCCGATGGGGACGGGCGAGTTGCGCAGGATCCACTCGCGCGTCTCGTGGATGTTCTTCCCGGTCGACAGGTCCATCACCGTGTCGGCGCCCCAGAGCGTGGCCCAGCGCAGCTTCTCCACCTCTTCCTGGATCGAAGAGGTAACCGCGCTGTTCCCGATGTTGGCGTTCACCTTCACCTTGAACGCGCGGCCGATGACCATCGGCTCCAGCTCGGGGTGGTTGATGTTGGCGGGGATGATCGCCCGCCCCCGCGCCACCTCGTCGCGCACCAGCTCGGCGGAGACGCCCTCGCGCAGCGCGACGTACTCCATCTCGGGCGTCACCTCGCCGCGCCGCGCGTAGTGCATCTGCGTGACCGGGCCGTTGCCGCGAAGCGTGGGCCGCCGCAGCGATTCCGGCATCTCCACCGTCTGCCGCCCGGCGATCGGGCGATACGTGCGCTCGGCCGGGGAGACGTCGCGCGCCGCGATCCACTCGCCGCGCACGGAGGGGAGGCCGCGGAGCACGTCGCCGCCCAGCGGGCCGCTGGTGTCGTACACGCGCAGCGCCGGCTCGCCGCCCGAGAGCGCGATCTCGCGCATCGGCACGCGGATGCCGTGGCGGCCGGGAACGTACACCTTGCGGCTGCGGGGGAACGCGTCGCCGTAGTCGCCGGCGGCGTGCGTGGGGGTCGGGTCGATGGTGCTCATGGGGGCTCGTCCTCCGGTGCGGTGCGAATCCGGTGGGCCGGGCGCCTGGAACGCGAAAAGGCGCCCGCCCGGGTGCTCCGGGTGGGCGCCTGCCGGTGCGTTCGGGGCGCCGCGGATCGATCCGCCAGGCGAGGCGGACGGACGCGGGCCACGGCACCAGAGAACATCCACGCCGCGCTCCCTACGCCGGTGTGATCCGGATCAGGTTCCAAGGGACTGTCTCAATCTTCGACACCGTTGGCCGAAGATACCCCTGGCGGCAGTGAGGCAAAGCTACGCGCGACGCGCCGCCCGCACCAGTGGCACGGATCCGCGAGGGAGGCGACGGGGGCGACGTCCTGTCCAGCCGCGCGATCGGCGCGTGCGCCAAAACGGGGCGGTCCGCACCGAAATGCAGAAGGGCCGCGCATCCGCGCGGCCCTCGAGCATGGAACCAGACCCGTCCAGCCGTCTCAGCTTCCGCCGACGCCGAGGCCGCCGCCACGATAGGTGGTGTCCGCCTCGGCCGCCGTGGTGGTGTTCGTCGGGTCGGTCGGGGTGGTCGTCGGGCCACCCGGCGTGGCGCTGCCGCCCACGCCAAGGCCGCCGCCGTCGCGGCGGATCTCCGGCATCGCGGCGGTGGGGCTGGAAGACTGTTCGCCGCAGGCGGCGAACGTGAACGCCACCGCGACCAGCGGAATGTACCGGATCATCCTGCGCATGTGCTGCCTCCCACGCTCGTTGGTTCCCGCTCGTTTCTCCCCTGTCAAAGCATCTTCCGTGCCGACTCCGCCGCAACGACCGGGATGGGAGCCCATCCATCAACGGGATGCTTGGGCCCCAAACAATCGCCGCCCTCACCGCGCCCAAGGGTGGAAATCCGTGCCGGATCAGGCAGGGATTTCCGCCGAGATCTCGGCCACGCGGCGGCGCACGGCCTCCGCGTCGGCCACCATCCCCATCCGCGTGAACGCCAGCGCGGCCTCGCGCAGCCGCTCCACCGCCACCTCCGGCTTCCCCTGCGCGCGCGCCAGCTCCGCCCACTCCCTGTACACCTCGGCGCGCTCCTGTTCCATGTCCTCGTTTCCGCCCACCCGCGCCAGCGCGGCGGAGAGGTGGCGTTCGGCGGCGTCCAGGTCGCCATCGGCGCGCGCGGCCATGGCGCGGAAGCGCTCCACGTCGGTGAGGGTGCTGGTGTCGCCCACGCGGCGGGCGGCCTCCTCGGCCAGGTCCAGCGAGGCGCGGGCGCGGTCCAGCTCGCCCACCTGGATCAGCGGCTTGGCCAGGTTGCTGTACAGCATCCCCGCCGGCGGCGCGTGCCGCAGGCGCTCGGCGATCTCGATCCCGCGGCTGAAGTACACCTCGGCCTCCATCCACTCCTGCAGGTCGGCCGAGGCGATCCCCAGGTTGTTGTAGGCCAGCATGGCGTTGGCCGTGCTCCCCGAGCGCACGAACGAGCCGATCCCCTCCAGGTAGCGCCGCCGCGCCTCGTGGTAGTCGCCGCGCAGGTTGGCCAGCACGCCCAGGTTCAGGCAGGCCAGCCCGGTCAGCTCGTCGTCGCCGCCGTCCAGCGCCATCTCCAGCGCCTGCTCGTACAGCGGCTGCGCGCCCGCCCAGTCGCGCTGCGAGTAGCGGATGATCCCCAGCACGTTGCACCCGCGCGCCTCGGCCGCCGCCAGCCCGTGCTGCCGGGCGATCTCCAGGCTCAGCTCCAGCAGCTCCTCGGCCTCCTCGTAGCGCCCCTGCTGCAGCCGCATCCGCGCCTGCCCGCGCAGCGCGTCGGCCGCGCGCTCGAACTCGCCCTGCCCCAGCGCGGTGCGGAAGGTGACGGCGTACAGCCCCGCGGCCTCGTTCCAGTCGCCCGCGCGCTCGGCCGCGGTGGCGCGCGAGGCGGCGTCGGCCGAGGGCTCCAGCGTGTCGGTGGCGCGAACGCGCGGCTCATTGATGATGGGCATCGGCGCGCAGCGGAAGGCGTAGGGTGAAGACCGATCCGTGGCCGAGCTCGCTCTGCACCGTCAGCTCGCCGCCCAGCAGGCGGGCCAGCTTGCGCGAGATGGGGAGCCCTAGCCCCGTGCCCCCGCGCGCCGTGGCGCCCACGATCTGCTCGAACTCGTGGAAGATGCGCTCCTGGTTCTCGGCCGCGATCCCCGGCCCCGTGTCGGCCACGTGCACCTCCACCCAGCCGTGCGCCCCCTCCGCTAACGTCGGGGCGAGGGCCGCGCCGGCGTCCACCACCGAGGCGGAGAGCGTCACCCGCCCCTGGTCGGTGAACTTCACCGCGTTGCTGAGCAGGTTGATCAGGATCTGCCGCACCCGGTCGGCATCGGTGTGCACCAGGGGGAGCGGGGGCCAGAGGGCCGACTCCACGGCGATCTGGCGGGCGGCGGCCAGCGGCTCGATGGTGGCGATGGCCTCGTCCACGATGGCGCGCACGCGCATCGGCGCGATCACCAGCTCCAGCTTGCCGGCCTCGATCTTGGAGAGGTCCAGCACGTCGTTCACCAGGTGCAGCAGGTTGCGCGTGCTGCGCTGCGCCCGCTCCAGGAAGGCGCGCGCCTGCGGCTCCAGCGTGCCCACCACGCCCTCGAGCAGCAGGTCGTGGTAGCCCAGGATGGAGTTGAGCGGCGTGCGCAGCTCGTGGCTCATGCTGGCGAAGAAGCGGTCCTTGGCCTCGGTGGTCCAGCGCAGCTCCTCGTTGGCGCGCTCCAGCTCGCCGGTGCGCTGCGCCAGCGCGCCGTGCAGCCGCGCGTTGCTGATGGCCACGGCGGCGTGGCCGGCCAGCGTCAGCGCCAGCCGGGTGTCGCGCGGGGCCAGCTCGTACGGGCGCCGGTAGCCGATCACCAGCGCGCCGAAGGTCTCGCCGAAGAGCGCCAGCGGCACGCCCAGCCCCACGCGCATCCCCTCGGCCGCGTGGAAGGGCTCGGGGACGGCGCCGGTGGATGCGTCGGCCTGCAGGGTCAGCGGCTTGCGCGCGGCCGCCACGCGCGCGGCGAACGGATCGTCGGCCGGGCCCTGGGCGCGCAGCCCCACCGCGGCCACGGTGCGGATGCTCCCCTCGTCGAGGGTGCTGACGGTCACGTAGTGCGCGCCCAGAAGGGTGCGGGTGAAGCGCGCCACCAGCGTCAGCACCTCGTCGGGGTCGAGGGTGCGGTTGGCGGCCAGGCCGAGCACGTGCAGCGCCTCGCTCTCCTCGGCGCGCTGGCGCAGCGTGTCGCGCTCCTCCTCCACCTGCTCGTACGCCCGGTGGCGCGCGGCCACGCGGGCGAAGGCCGCGCCCACCGCGTCCCAACCACCTCGGTCGGCGAAGCTCCCGGCGGGCGCCGTCACCACCAGCGCGCCGTCGTCTTCACCCAGGGGGATGACGAGCGCCTCGGCCGCGCCGCCGTCTTCCGGCAGCGCGAGCGGCTCGCCGGCCCCGCCGGGCGCCGCGAGCGGGGGGATCGACGGCGGGAGCGGGGCGCCGCCGGTGGACGCGGCGACGGATCCGTCACGCGCGAGCCACCACGCCCGCGGCTCGCCCCCGCACGCCCGCAGCGCGGCTCCCAGCGCCCGCACCGCGGGGCCGGGGCCGCTGCTTTCGTAGATGCACAGGATCGCGTCGCGCAGGTCCATGCGGGCGGGGAATCCGGCGCCGGGGGTAGCCGGCGGCCAGGCGGTGGTCCGGATGGCGGTGATGCGTCGCAAGGTATCACCAAATCCGGGCCGGAACAATCGTCGCAAAACCCCCGTCTCCCGCGCAACGCGGCGAGCGGAGGGGAGCAGCGTGTTTGGACCCGCTCCGAGAGGTGGGGAACTCGCGTGCACGATACGGGAATACGGGGGGTGGATCGGCTATTCGGGCCCGCCGCGGGATAGATACAAGATATCATCAGCTCACGATTGACGCCACATAATGATACGATCCACGACCGACGTCTCAACCGTTACACATCGATGGCCGCGGGGCGGGACGGATCCCGCTCCCGTCGGACGCGTCCGGGTGGTGAACACGGGGGATGGGAGGTCATGGTTGCCGCGTGCGGTCGAACCGTGTCACCCTCTCGCATCGCGGGCATCTCCCGAATCCTCGCCTTTCCAGGAAGTGAACACGGAAACGGCAACGGAAGAAACGGAGCAACGGTTGAACCGCGTGTGGTCGATTCGTGCTTCCGTGGTCGTCTGGTTCAGACGGAACGCGCCGTCTCGAGGGCTTGGGTGTCGCGAGCGGGAGCGGAGGTGCTGGGTTCTCCGTCCGTGTGCTCGTGGACGAGGAGGCGCGCGTCCGCGGAGGCGGCGGCGGGGGCGATGAGATCGATGCCGTGGGCGGCCAGGCGGCGCGCGGCGGCGGCGGGGCGAGCGTCGCCGCGTTCGATCGCCCACTGCGCGTGGTGGGCCAGGAGCGCCGCCTCCAGCGCGCGGCCCAGCGTCATTGCGAAGCGGCGGGCACCGGCCTGCACCTCGGTGTCGCCGGCGCGGCGGGCCTCGCGCAGCCAGCCGGCGGCGCGCTCCACCGCCCGCAGCGACGCCTGCACCGGCGCGGCGAGCGAGGGGTCGCGCACCCCGGCGGCGCAACGCGCGACCTCGGCGACCAGCGGATCCAGCCCGCCGGCATCCTGCAGCGCGCGGAGGGTGTCGAGCGCGAGCACGTTGGTGGTGCCCTCCCAGATGCTGAGCACCTGCGCGTCCTTCAGCAGCGTGGGGATCCCCGTGTCTTCCACGTACCCCGCGCCCCCGAACGACTCCACGATCTCGCTGGCGGCCGCCACGCCCTGCCGCGCCGTGGTGAGCTTGGCGATGGGGGTGAGGATGCGCAGCAGGGCGCGCCCCGCGTCGTCCAGCTCGCCCGCCTCGGCGCGGCCGAGGAGCTCGACCACGCGGAAGGTGAGGTGCAGCGCGCCCTCGAACTCCGCCTGCAGGCCGGCGAGCGTGTCCACGTGCAGCGGCAGCTCGGCCAGCGCCGCGCCGAACGCCCGCCGCCGCGGCGCGTAGGCGCGGGCCAGCGCGATCCCGCGGCGCATCAGCGCCACGGCGCTCACCGCGTTCCAGGTGCGCGTCACGTTCAGCATCGGCGCGATCCCGCGGACGCCCGCCTCCAGCCCGGCGACGGGGAGGGCGACGGCGCCATCGAGGGTGAGCTCGGCGGTCGGCAGCTTGCGCGTCCCCAGCTTCTCCTTCAGCCGGTCGATGCGGATGCCGTTCAGCGCGCCATCCTCGCCGCGCGTCTCCAGGTAGAAGAGCGCCAGCCCGCGGCCGCCGGGGCCGTTCCCCTCGGGCCGCGCGAGCGTGAGCGCCATCTGGCTGGTCGCGGCGGAGGTGAACCACTTCCGCCCGTGCAGCCGCCACCGCCCATCGTCCCCCCGCCGCGCGACCGTCTCGGTGTTGCCGACGTCGGACCCACCCGGCGTTTCCGTCATCCACTGCCCGCTGGTCCAGAAAGCGGACGGATCGCGGGACGTGAGATGCGGCACCGCGCGGCGGACGAGCGCGTCGTTGCCGCTGGCCAGCAGGGCGCGCGCGGCGCCGTCGGTCATCGCCAGCGGGCAGGAGTAGATGTCGGTGGAGGGGGTGAAGAGGTACGCCAGCGCGAACTGGTGGACGCGCGACAGCGCCCCGTGCGCGCCCTCGTATGCCGTGGCCACGATGCCACGCTCCGCCGCGATCCGCTCCGCCGCGCGCCAGAGCGGCGTGAGCTCGATGCGGTCCACCCGGTTCCCCCACGCATCCCACTGCACCAGCCGCGGCTCATTCGGCAGGTCCGCCAGCTGCGCGGGGTACAGCTCCGCCGAGAGCCGCCCCATCTCCGCCAGCGACGGCTCCACCCCGGCCCATACGTCTTCGGGGAGGATGCGCGCGAGGAGCGAGCGCAGCGCCCGGTCTTCGTCCCACTGGTTCCCCAGCGTCGGCGGCGTTTGGATGAACGGCATCGGCAGATGATGCGGGTTGGGGTGCGGTTCGCAGGGCGATGCGGAGAAGGTTGCGCCGTGAGCGCGGCTCAGGCCAGAGGGGACATCGACGCGGTTGCCGGCGATCGCGCATTCCTCTGGCACTCTCAACAAGAGAGCACGGAAGCGACAACGGAGGAAACGGAGCTACAACGGTTGGACTGCGGGGTTCAACCGTTGTAGTTCCGTTCCCTCCGTCGTGGTGCCGTGTTCTCTTTTTGGAAAGGCGAGGATTGGGTTGATGTCCGCAACGCGAACCGCCGCCCGGGGAGCGATCCCCAGGCGGCGGCTCGATGTGCACCCAGCGGAATGGGGCCTACCTGCGCGGTGCGGCGAGGGTGCGCAGCACGTCGGCGAAGAGGATCTCGGTCTCGGAAGCCTCCTCCTCGTTCCCCGAGGGCTCGATGGCGGCTTCGATGCCACGCTTGCGGGCCACCTGGTCGACCACGGCCTCGGCCTCGATCACCACGCGGCCCTCCTCGCGGCGGCCGGCCACGTCGCGCGCGGTGCTGGCGGCGCGCTCGGCACGGGTCCAGTCCTTCAGGCTGGCGGCGCCGCGGGCCAGGTCCAGCAGCGCCTGCGCGGCGTGCGGCCGCGTGTGCCACTCGCCCGCGAAGCTCCACACCTCGTCCCACGCGCGGTCGAACTCGGCGCGGTTCCCCGCCCCGCCCGCGGCCCGGCCGATGTCGGCCACCGTCAGCAGCCGCTCGGTGGGCTGCTTGATGAACGGCAGCACCGCCTGGAACACCCGCAGCGCCTGCTCGAAGAAGCCACGCGTCATCCAGAAGTACGCCAGGTCGTGCGCCAGCACCGGAAGGCGCGGGTGCGCCGAGCCGTATGCCTTGAACGACTGCTTCGCCATGTCCAGCGCCTCGGCGGGCTGGTTGGTGTCGACGGCGATCACGAACATGTCGTGCAGCGCGCGGCCCTGGATGTCGCGCAGCCCGTGGCGCTTGGCCGCCCGCAGCGCGCGGATGTGGAACTTGCGCGCCGCGGGGTAGTTGCCGCGCTGCGTGTACAGGTTCCCCAGCCCCACGAAGGCCTCGCTGTAGCTGGCCCAGTCCTTGGCCTGGCGCCCCAGCCCGATCACGCGGCGGAACCAGCTCTCGGCGCGCGCGTACTCGGCCTTGCGCCGCGCCAGCTGCCCCACGCGGAAGCCCGCCGCCGCGTTGGTGGGCGCGGCGAGCGCCCCCGCCTGCGCGAAGGCGATGGAGGTGGCCAGCTTCTCCTGCTGCTCGGCCCACGCCGACACGTGCCGGCAGGCGGCCAGCACCTCGTCTTCGGTCACCTCGGTCGGCGCCTGGACGATGCGGGCCAGCGCGCGCAGCGGCGCGTCGATCGCCGCGTCCACCCCGGCCTGGTCGAGCTGCTTCACCCGCGCCTCGTACGCGCCGGGCTGGAACAGGTCCGCGCGCTCTTCCGGCTCGCGCACGCCCGCCCACAGCGTCACGTCGCGCGTGCTCTGCCAGAAGGCCAGCCCCGTGG
>Ga0247773_1000420_pt1 | contig 18306 bp, 15 predicted proteins | sample UWRJL092311B6_FD_179934 | JGI IMG/M metagenome (GOLD analysis project Ga0247773, IMG submission 179934) | Plant litter microbial communities from Arlington Agricultural Research Station in Wisconsin, United States - UWRJ-L092-311B-6 | ecosystem: Environmental > Terrestrial > Plant litter >...
AGGCCCGATTGCGGTACCGGCGAGACCACCGCGGGCGCATCCAGGCCGAGCACGCGGTGCAGGTCGGCGAACCACAGCGGGTCGTGGCCGGCAGGCAGCACCAGCACCCTGGGATTGCTGCGCCAGAACACCACATGATCGACCTCGAACCCACCGTTGAACAGGATCACCCCGTCCCGGGCAGCCGGCGTGAGTTGCAGCGTGCTGTCCCGCAGGAGGTAGCCCACCTCATTGGGAACGACGAGCTCGATAGTGCTGGACACAGAGGAAACCCCTTCAGTTCGCAGCTGTTCCGGAGATGAAACGGAATTCGCGGTCACATCCCGCGTCAACGGGATACCGGCGTCAGGGCGGCCACGTTCGGGTCGGCCAGGAAGTCGGGCCGCGGCGTGGTCACCCCGGTCGAGGTGTTGGACACCGAGTTGTAGACCAGGATCAGCATGGCGCGGCGGAACGGCGACAGATTCGGCGACGAGGCGTGCAACAGGTTCGGGTTGAAGAACAACACCGATCCGGCCGGCCCCTTCGGGCTCACCATCCCGTTGGACCGGGCCAGGCCCTCGATGATCTCGGTCTCGACCTGGAACTTCTCGTCGGCGGTCAGGGTGGCCACCCAATCCGGCGCGTCCTCGTAGCCGACCGGCTGGCCGTCGACGAGCCGGCCGGCCAGCACACCGTCCCGGTGCGATCCGGGGATGAAGGTGAGTGGGCCGTTGAACTCGGTCACGTCATCGAGGAAGACCGAGACGTTGACCAGGTCCGGCTTGGCGATCCCGTCGTTCTGCAACCAGTAGATGTAGTCCTGGTGCCACTCCCACTGGTCGCCGGCGAACGGCGCCTTGATGTTGACCTTGGACTGGTGGACGTAGACGTCGTCGCCGACCAGCTGCCGCGCCGCGCCGAGCAGCGCCGGATGCCGGGCGACCTCGTTGATCTCGGCAAGGTTCTGGTGCACGCCGTACACCGAGCGCACCGTGACGTTGTCCCGTTCGAGAATCACCTGCGGTCCGCGGTCCTCCAGGACCCGGGGCAGCACGGCGGACACCGCACCGAGCACGTCGCCGGACAGCGACTCCGGTGGCAGCAACACGAACCCGTCCCGGTGGTACTGCTCGACCACGCCTGCCTCGAACGGCCCGTCAGCCACTCCAGTCATACCTTCACAACCTCTCGGTTAGTCCATCTCGGATCGGGACGCCGGCTCAGCACAACCCGAACGGCGGTTTGTGAAAGTTCAAGCCGGTGTTGAGACGCTCGTCGCCGACCAGCAGCGGCTGGAACACCTCCTGGCCGATCTCCCACTCCCAGGGCTGACCGAGCACGAGTGAGGCGGCCATCCGCCCGATCTCGTCCGATCCCCGGGCACCGTGCCCGTTGCCGCCGACGGCCACGGTGAAGGTGTCGTCCTCGTCCAGGTGCCCGATGTAGGGATAGCGCGTCGGGGTCTTGTCGATGAGGCAGCAGGCCTCCCGCAACCTGACCGGCCGCAGGTCGGGCAACAGCAGCCGCGTCATGGCAGCCAGGAAGTCAGCCTGCTCGGCGGTGACCCGCTGGCCGGCGCACCAGTCGACCATCTCCGCCGTGCTGGTGAGTTCTTCCACGATCGGTTGCATACCGGGCCCGATCCGGACGTAGAAGTTCCCGTCCGGGTAACGGATCGGCGGCAGCAGGTAGATGGACTTGTTCGAGTTACCGGCGTCATCCGGGTCGATGGTCACCAACGGCGGCAGGTCCGCGAACAGCGGCAGTTGCTCGGACCCGACCTGGAACAGCAGGTTCGGCTCGCTGAACACGTGGATCGCGAGCCGGCGCTCCTCCGGCAGCACGCCGTTCTGGTTGGTCATGGCACCGGAGGCGACCAACACTCGTTCGGCTCCCACCTCGACGCGCTGCCCGTCCTGATCGACCAGCACCCGCCACCGGCCGCTCACCCGGTCCTTGCGCACCCCGACGACGGCGGCGCGCAACAGGCTCCCGCCCGCGCCCTGGGCGAGGGTGAGCTGGGCCTTCACCAGCTGCCGGGGGTTGAGATAGCCGGCCTGCTTGCGTTCGTACAAGCCTTCGATGCCACCGTCCAGCGTGGGCAGGTTCAACATCGGCAGCGTGTTGCGCAACGCCTCGGCGGACAACCGCTCGACCTGGATGCCGTCCTGCTCGGAGTGCCGCAGCATGTCGTCGGTCCGATGCCCGATCGACCTGGCCATCAGGATCAGCGAACCGCACTCGGAGAAGAAGCTGGTCCCGGACTCGACCTCGATGTCGCGGAACCGGTCGAGGGATCTCGCGTCGGTGGTCTGCCATACCGGATCCCAGCCGAGCCGGCGGGTGATGCGGGCTTCGTCGAAGTAGGCGCCGAAGGAGTACTGGTCCACCGGAGTCGCCTCTCCCGGTTCGGCCGGCCCGATGACCAGGACACTCGCACCTGCCTGGCTGAGGTACTTTCCAGCGGCGGAGCCGAACATGCCGGCACCGACGACCACTACCTCGAATTCTGCCAACACGGATGTACTACCTCGCGATCGATCGTTCGAGTGGCGGAGCAACCGCCCCCGCCGGGCCGAAGAACTGTCGTACGCAACTGATCAGGAAGGCCGGTTCCTCCTCGGCGATCCAATGTCTGCAGTCGGGAACGATCACCTCGGTCACGTCCTCGGCCACCGCCCGGAATGACCGGGCCACGTCGGCTCCGATGCCGTACTCGCCGACCAGCGCCAGGAACGGCAGCGACACCTTGGTGCCGGCGTGCGCCTTGTTGTAAACGGCGTTGTCCGGAAAGGCGCGGTAGTAGTCGTAGCCGGCGCTGCGCCGCTCGGGCGCGCGGTAGGCCCGCAGGTTCTCCCGCCGGTCGACCTCCGCCGGACGCTGGGTCGACTCGTCGAAGATCCAACCGAAATAGGCGACAGCGGCCTCGTCGTTGACGATGTTCTCCGCCACCGGCCGCGGCGTGGAGTTGAGGCCGAAATGGAAGCTGTCGGCGAAGCAGTCCTCGAGGCCGAAGCCGTTCAGCAACGCCTCGGCGACGATCACCCCCGAAACGTCGTCGGCGTACTCGCGGGCGTAGGGATAGGCAACCTGCGATCCGAGGTCATGGGAGACGATCCCGACCCTGCCGAGGCCGAGGGCGGTAACCGCTTGGTGGAGCCTGCGGGCAGTGCTGGCGGCGTCGTAACCCTGCGCCGGGATACTCGAATCGCCCAGGCCGGGAAGGTCGAACGCGACCACCGTGTACTCCTGCGCCAGCGCCGGCATCACCCGGTTCCACGACCACCAGGTCGCCGGCCAGCCGTGCAGCAACACCAGAGCCGGGCCCGACCCACCGCGGACGAAGTGCAGGTCGCAGCCCTCGACCGCTACGAAACCGTCCTGAAAGCCAGGTAGTGAGGGAGATTCGGCCGTTGGATCAACCGAGAATTCCATGCAAGTCCTCCCGCACGTGGATGTATCAAGTGTTGCCCTGCGCTGGGCTCGCGGACTTCTCCGAAGGTGCCCGAGCCCGATCCGGCGCGCACGACGAGGTGATCGAAACCGTTGACCGCAACCGGTTTACGCCGGAATGACCTTCGCCGCCGCCGCTTCCTCGGCGGCCAGCTTTGCCGCCGCCGGCCTGGTGCGCTCGCCCCACGCCGCGATGGCCGGGCTGGTCAGCCCCAGCACCAGCATCAGCACGCCGAGTCCCAGCCAACCGACCCGGCCCAGGCTCAGCGCGAGGCCCAGCAACAGGACGGGGGCAACCGCGGTGCTGAGGCTGGTGACCGTTCCAGCAAGCCCCTGGTACTGGCCCTGGGCGTATTCGGGTGGCAGTCCGAATTCCATGGCGAAGGTGCCCGAGCTGTACCAGATCTCACCCAGGGTTATCAGCACGACGCCGATCAGCAGCAGGATCAGGGCTATCCACGCCGCCTGGTGGCGCATCAGGCTCATCGCGGCGCAACCCACCATCAGGACCACGCCCGCCTGGCGCAATGCGGCCCCGCCGTCCTTGAGCGATTGGACCTTGTCCCCGAGCCGGACCTGGAGCAGCACGACCAGGGTGGTGTTGATCAGGAATGCCGCCGTCACACTCCAACCCGGCGCGTCGGTATAGGCCACGATCCACAAGGGGATCATCATCTCCAGAATGAAGTTCTGGATCGCCATGGTCCCCGCCACCAGCGAGTAGGCGACGAACGCCTTGTCCCGCAATGCGATCCAGCGCGGCGCGCCCTCGGCTTTCTCCTCCTCCGGCCGGGGCAGCGGCTCGTAGTCGGGGAGCCGCAGCAGCACCGCGTAGGACACCAGGAAACTGGCCGCGTTGAGCACCAGCAGCACCCGGTAGCCGGCTTCGGTGTCGACCGAGATGCCGACGCCGGCAGCGAGCGTGCCACCGGAGATCCCGATGTTTCCGAGGGTGCGGAGCTTGGAGCGGAAGGTGACCGTGTCGTCGCCGCCGACCCGCCTGATCAGGGCACTGACCGATGAGAAGTAGACGGTCGTGAAGAGCATCATCACGGTGTCTACGAGCAGCAGCGACCAGAACCCCTGGACGAACAGGTAGGCGATCATCGAGATGCCCTGTCCGAACAAGGCGAAAAGTACGACCTTGCGTGGACCGCGCCGGTCTGCGAGGTCACCCGCCGGGATCGACAGCGGGATGCCCAGCAGGCCCGAGATCGCGAAGGCCAGGCCGAGCTGGGTCTTGGGCAGCTCGACGACCCGGGTGAAGTACAGGACGTAGACCGGCATGAACATCCCGGTGCCGAGCGCGTTGACGAACGACGACAGGGCATACGTTCGCTGTCCGCCCGGGGCCGGAACAACTGACTTGGCAAATGCGGCCGGGCTGAGTGTGGTCACCGGATTCCCTTACGCAGTCGAGAGCATCACGCTTGTTGCGTCGGAAAACGATGCTGGCACCGCGCTTCCCGAGTTCCTTATCCAGGCCTGCCCAGTCCAGCGGGGTGGCACAGCAGGCACGTGAGGAGGTGCCGCCGTCGGGCCGTACCACGCACGATGGGCGAAGGCCCGCGCGGCTCACGACCTCGACGGGGTGCTACCGGCCCCGATACCCAGGAAGGGACGCCGATCATGGGAGACCCGGCGGCGCCGGAAACACCTGCCCACTACCCGCTCGCTGCCCAGCAGACGTTGTGCTGTGAGGACCCGGACACGTCCAGCGACGGGTTCATCCTGCCCTTCGCGCTGCGAATAAGGGGCGAACTGGACCTCGACGCTCTGCAGGGTGCCCTGAACGACGTGGTGGTGCGACACGAGGTGCTGCGCACCCGGCTCGTCTGTGGCGAGGAGGGTCGAGCCCCGTACCAGACGATCCTGGCTCCGCAACCGGTGCCGTTCACCGTGCGCGACCTGGCCACGGTGACCGATCGGTCCCGGGACGAGGTCGCCGACGAGTTGCTCATCGAGCTCAACGGCGAACGGATGGACATGTCCGAGATGCCGCTACTGCGGGCCGTGCTGCACCGCTTCGACGACCGCGACGCGGTGCTGACCGTCCTGAGCCACCACAGCGCGGGCGACGGCTGGTCGTGCAACCTGCTGCGGCGCGACCTGGCGGCCTTCTACCGGACCCGGACCACCGGCGCCGCGCACCAGCTGCCGGAGGTCCGCCAGTACCGCGAGTTCGGTACCTGGCAGCAGGAATGGGTCAGCGGCACGCGCGCCTCGACGGCCCGGACGTTCTGGCACGACAAGCTCGCCGGTACCCAGGTCTTCGCACTGCCGGCAGACCGTCCCCGTGGCGAGGGAGTCCTGAAGAGTCCCTACGCCACCGCCAACTTCGTGGTGGAGCCGGAGGAGTTCGCCGCGGTGGAGGCCCGCGCCGCCGAGATCCGGGGATCGGGCTGGCATGCCATCCTGGCGGCGGGCACCCTGCTGGCCGAGCAGATCCGCGGGTCATCCGACGTCACCATGATGACCAATGTCTCCGGGCGCACCGAGTGGACCTTCCACAACACGGTGGGCTTCTTCGCGGACTTCCTGCCGCTGCGGGTGGATCTCACCGACTGCGTGACCTACCACGACGTGCTGGTGCGCTCGCGCAGCACCTGCCTGGAGGCGCTGCGCAACCTGATCCCGATCAACGCGATCGAGGACGGCCTCGACGAGTTCACCAAGCCGTACGACGACCCGGCGAGCATGCCCTTCATCTTCAACTACACCAGGCCGGTATTCGGCCCGCAGGACATCCAGTTCGCCGACAGCGTGGAGCTGATCACGCTGTCGAAGGAGGAACCGAGCGACCGCGGTGGCTGGTGTATCTGGTCGATGTGGAAGCTGCCGTCCGGCGGTATGCGGGGTGTTATCGAGTACTCCCCCGACCTCGTCGACCCGAGCACCGTCGAACTCTGGGTATCGGAGTTCGTCCGCCTGCTATCCCTCATTGCCAACGCACCGAACCAGAACCGGAAGGGCCAGTAACCACATGGACACCTCGACGCCAGTTGACCTTCGAGTTCGCGTGCTTGCGGCGGTGCTGGAAGCCGCCCGACAGGCTTTCCGCCAGGACGTGGACGAGACACTCGACCCGATCGCGGCCGGGTTCGACTCGATCTCGGCGATGGAACTGGCCGGCCTGCTGGAGGAGCGGCTGGGCGTGGACTGCACGCTGGAGGATGTCTTCGACGCCACCTCGCTCGCTGCCCTGGCCGATGTACTCGTCCGGCGGATCGACGCCGGCGGCGGCCGGTAGCACTGTGGGTCCAGCCGCGGTATGCCCGGTTCTCGATCGCGTTTACCGGACAGTCGCTCGTCATCCGCACCGCACGGCCGTCGTCACCGCGACGAACCGGCTCGACTACCGGGAGCTGTGGCAGCAGGTCGGCCGATGGCAGCAGCGCGGCAGCAAGCTCGGGCTGCCGGCCGGATCCCTGGTCGCGGTGCGCTCCGGCAGTGGAGCCGGCCTGCCCGCGGCATTCCTGGGCGCTCGGGCTGCCGGCCTGGTCCCGTTGCTGATCGACGACGGGCAACCGGTGTCCCGGATTGCCGCCGTCCTGGAAGCCGCCCGGCCGGCGGCGGTGCTGCTGACCGACCAGGACGACATCCAGCCGACCGGCCAGGCCCGGCCGCGGACGCTGCCCGCTGCCGCCGGCTACCTGGTCTTCTCCTCCGGGACCCAGGGCACACCCAAGGCGATCGTGGGGCAGGCCGCCGGACTGGCGCATTTCATCGACTGGGAGATCGCCGCCCTGGGAATCCAGCCCGGCACCCGGGTCGCGATGCTCACCTCACCCTCGTTCGACGTGTGTTATCGCGATCTGCTGCTGCCGCTGTGTTCCGGCGGCGAGCTGCATGTCGCCGACCAGGTGGTCCGCTCCGCCCCGGCCGCGGTGCTGCCCTGGCTGGCCGGCCGCGAGATCGAGGTACTGCACGCGGTGCCGAGCCTGAGCGCCCGGTGGATCGAGGCGGACTCGCCGCCGGTGAACTCCCTGCGGCACACGCTGTTCGCGGGTGAGCCGCTATACGGGCGGCACGTGCACCGCTGGCGTCAGGTCGCGCCCAACACCCGGGTGAGCAACCTCTACGGCCCGTCCGAGACCACCCTCGCGAAGTTCCACTACGAGGTGCCCGCCGACTGCGGCTCCGGCCTGCAACCGGTCGGCCACCCACTGCCGGACAGCAGCTTCGACCTCGTCGCGGTCGGGCCGGCGGAGGAGTACGGCAGCGCCCGCCGGGTGGTGGTCAGCACCGGCTACGGATCACTGGGCTACCTGCCCGACACCTGTTCCGCCGAGGACCTGGACCGGTTGCGCCGCACCGACGGCGTGACCCGGTTCCAGACCCAGGACCGTGGATCGCTCGACCCGAACGGCAACCTGGTGATCGCCGGACGGCTGGACTCGCTGGTCAAGCGCCGCGGCAGCTTCGTCGACATCACCCGGATCGAGGAAGCGGCGGCTGACCTGGACGAGGTCCGGGCTGCCTGCTGCGTGCAGCTGCCGTCCAGCAGCGAGATCGTCCTTGCCGTGCAGGGCCCGGACCCGGACGCCGCGGCCGGGTTGCGCCGCAAGCTTCGCGCGCCACTCGGCGCGGACCTGCCCGACCGGGTGGTGGTCCTGCCGTCACTGCCGCTGCTGCCCGGTGGCAAGGCGGATCGGCGCGAGGTCAGGCGGCTGCTGAACCCGGAGGAGGCAGCCGATGAACGCCAGGCCAGCTGATCGTCGCGGCACCGTGGTGGTCTGCAAGTACCAACCGGAGTTCCTGGTCGAGCTGCTCGATCGGCACGCCGACGTCTGCCTGGTGCTCGACAGCGTCGACCGGCTCTACGAGTTCCCGGACCAGGCACTGTTGGCGCGGTGCCGGAAGGTCTACAACATCAGCAGTTTCGACTCGCTGTCCGAGCTGTCCGCGGTGGCCGTCGAGCTGCGGGTCGCCTGCCCGGCGATCACCCGGGTGTTCAACCAGAACGAGCTGAGCCAGTTCGGCGCGGGGTACCTGCAGCTGCTGCTGGGCCTGGCCGACGACCCGCTGCACCACGTGTCACACCGGGACAAGCGGCTGATGAAGCAACTGGTCCGCGACGCCGGCGTGCCCACCGCGGAGTTCCGGTCGCTGCCGGACGCGACCGATCCGGCCGCGCTGACCCGGGTGGCGCGGGAGTTGGCAGCACCACTGATCGTCAAGCCCGCCTCGGGATTCGGCTCCAACACCACCGTGCGGGTCGAGGACCCCGCCACTCTCGGCGAGGCGGCCACCAGCCTGACCTTCGACACCTCACAGCGCTCGCGCCACCTCATCGTCGAGGAGTACGTGACCGGTGACGAGGTGTGCGTCGATGCGATCTGGTCCGACGGCAGGCCGTTGACCTTCGTCGTGCACCGCTACCTGCGGCCCCGGATGACCGTGCTGGACAACGCACTCGACGGGTCGGTGGTCCTGCCTCCCGAGGAGAACGCCGAACTGTACGAGAGGTTGCGGGACATGCACACGCGGATGAACCCGGCGCTGGGCATCAAGGACGGCCCCAGCCACCTGGAGGTGTTCGAGCGCGCGGACGGCGAGCTGGTCTTCTCCGAGATCGCCTCGCGGGCCGGCGGCGGTTGGATCCAGTACATGATCGGTGCCTACCACGGCCATTCCACCTGGTCGCTGGCCGCCGAGGCGGCCCTGACCGGCGTCGTCCCCCCGTTGCACCGAGCGCGCCCGCACATCGGCGGGATCAACATCCGCCCCAGCGCGCCCGGAGTCATCACCGAGCTACCCACCGACGACGAACTCCGAGACTTTCCCGGCATGATCAGCTGGCGGTGGTACCGGCGCCGGCAGGTCGGCGACCTGGCCCGGCTGGTCGGCCCCTCCGACTGGTACCTGTTCCTCATCCTCGGCGCGGACACGGCAGCCGATGTCCTCGACCGGTGTGTGCAGGCCGCCCGCACCTTCTCCATCCAGACCGAAGCCGCCCGCTGACGAAGGAAGTCCCGTCCCCATGAATTCCAGCGATACCCCCGAATTCGCCCTGACGCCGCTGCCCGGCGCCGGAAGCTGGTCGGTCATGTCGCCGGTATCGGTGCGAACCACCGGCCTACCGGCAGACCTGCTCACCGAGCTGACCTGGTCGGAGCCGGTCGAGGACGAACAACGCTTCGCCGAGGAACTGCGGCGGACGTCGAAGGTGCTGGCGCGGATCGCGGGTATCGACCTCTTCCGGGAGGCACTGGCCTGGCAGAACCCGGTCGCGCTGCCGATGGTCGAGTCGTTCGGGCGCTCGGCCGGCGAACCCAAGCGGGATGCCAAGAAGCGCAAGCGCGAGTACAAGATCGCCCGCTACATCGCCAGGTATTGCAGCAAGAGCGAGACGATCGGCTTCTTCGGCCCGGTGGGCTGGGGACGACTGACCGGCAGGCGGGGCGATGTCGACCAGCAGCCCGGCGCCGGGCTGGTCAGCCGGCGCCGGACCTTCGCCGAGCCGTGGGCGGTGCGCGAGCTGTCGGACGCGCTCACCGACGACCCCGAGATCGTCGCCTGGCTGCCGGTGCGGCTGCGCAGCCATTGCTGTGTCCGGGACGGGTCGCTGTACCAACCGCGCGCCGAACCGCTGCCGCTGTCCGAACTCGAACTGGCGGTGGTGCGCCGCTGCGACGGGGAACGGCCCCGGCTGCGGGTGGTGGCGGAGGTGGCGGCGGCGCTGGGCCTGGAACCGGACGTGGTCGGGCAGTGCGTCGCCGACCTGGAGCAGCGCCGGTGCCTGGTCGCCGGCGCGAACGTGCCGCTCGGCCCGGACGGGATCGCGGTGCTGAACGCGCGGATCGCGGCCATCGGCGACGACCGGGTACGGGACCGGGCCCGGGCCCGGATCGCACCGTTCCTGGCAGCGCTGACCGCGCTCGGTGCGGCCAGTGGCGACGCCGACGCGGTCGCCGAGGCGCAGGCCACACTCGCCGAGGCATTCTTCGAAGCCTCCGGCACCGCCGCGGCACGGCGGGCCGGCCGGATGTACGCCGGCCGCGGGGTTGCCTACGAGGAGTGCCTGCGCGACCTGGACGTCGAGTTCGGCACCGACTTCCTGGCCCGGGTCAGCGACGGGCTGCCCGGCATCCTGGCGATCTCGCAGTGGCTGACCTGGCAGACCGCCGAGGCCTACGAGAAGTGCTTCCGCCAGGAGTGGTCCGACGGCAGCCGGCGCCTGGACACCGTCTGGTTCGACGTCCTGCGACTCGTCTTCGGAAACGGGCCGAAACCGATGGACGACGTGCAGGCGGAGTTCCGGCGGCGCTGGCAACAACTGGTCAGCGAACTGCACGCCTCGGCGTCGGGATACACCTTCGATCCGGGCGAGTTCGCCGACGCGGTGCAACGGCTGTTCCCGTCCCCGGGACCGGGTTGGGCCAAGGCGGCGATGCATTCTCCCGACCTGCAGCTCGTCTCCCACTCCCGCGACGGTGTGCGCAACGGCGACTACCACGTGGTGCTCAGCGAGATCCACGTCAGCCTGGCGACCATCACCGGGGCGGTCTACGAGTGGAGCCTCGGCGAGGGCGATCCGGTATCGGCTTTCCTCGGCTCGCAGATCGCGCCGAGTGTGGTGCCGGTGTTCCCCGACTCGTGGCCGCGCAACACCGGACGGACCACGCCGATCGACCCGATGCCGGGTGACCTGCGCTTCGCCTTCGCCGACGTGCACGGCGTACCGCAGGACACCATTGCCATGACCGCCGTCGAGGTGGGAGTGGCCGACGGCAAGACCTTCGCCGAGCTGCCGGACGGTACCCGGCTGCCGTTCCTGGAGTTCTTCTCCTTCTTCCTCTCGATCGCGGTCGTGGACGCCTGGAAGAGCATCTCCGACGGCCCGCACACGCCACGGATCTCCGTCGGCCGGTTCACCATCGCCCGGCAGACCTGGCGGGTGGACATCGCGGGGCAGTTCGGCGAGCAGGTCGGCGAGTTCGAGTCCTACCGCGCGGTGGATCGCTGGCGCCGCTCGCTCGGCTGCCCGGACCGGGTCTACGTCAAGCTGCCGAGCGAGGTGAAGCCCTTCTACCTCGACTTCAACTCACCGATCCTGGTGCTGTCGTTCCTGGTCGCGCTGCGCGCCGCGCTGGCGAAGCCGAATGCCTCGTCCGAGCTCACCCTGTCCGAGGCGTTACCTGAGCCGGAGCAGGCCTGGGTGCTCGACGGCGAGGGCAGCACGTACTTCGGTGAGGTCCGGATGGTGGTCATCGCGAACCAGGCCTGATCAACACGGCGCCCGATTTCGCCGAAAAGTTCGCCCTGCCGCCTCCAGAACCGGTACGGTGCTGCCCACCAAGGGCTCCTGATGTCCTAGTGGGCCGCGGTCGCACCTGACCGCGCCGTGGACCGGCGAGCCCCAGACGCAGCAACTGGGGAGAGAACCATGTCAGGTATCGACGGCAGGGCCGAACAGGCGACGTTCACGCTGGTTGTCAACGACGATCACGTGGATCTCGCCCAGGAGGACCGGGATCGGATCTACAAGGCGATCCAGGAGGTCGCCAGTTCCAAGCTCCGCGGCCAGGGCGACGGCTACGGCCACGTCAGCTTCACGACCTGGGACCGGGTGGCCTCCGAGGTGATCGATGCCCACGAGAAGTACCAGATCAACGCCATCTCCGCCGTCGCCTCGGACATGGCCCACCGGAGCTGAGCCGCGCGGCGCGTTCCTGCGGTTGCGGCCGCATGTGCGGGCGGTAGTCCGCGGCGAGTCGGTGATGCTGGTCGGCGACCGGGCCTACGAGTTTCCGGTAGCGATGCTGGACCAGCTCACCGACGCCTTCGTCGCCCACGACTGGATCGCCGACGCCGAACTCCGGGCCGCCCTCGGGCCGGTCCGGACGAGCGTCGCGGTCCGTGCGCTCGGCGGACACCAGCTGCTGCAGTGGACCGATCGGCCGGCGGCGATGCCGCCGGCCGACGGTTACGCCACCGCGGCCCTGCTGGCGGTACCGCCGCGCGAGCTGTCCGAGCATCGGGTGGCGGTCATCGGCTGCGGCGGGATCGGCGGCGAGGTGGCCCGTCACCTCGGTGCCAACGGTATCCGGCAGCTGCTGCTGGTCGACGACGACGCGGTTTCACGCACCAATCTCAACCGGCAATACCTCTACACCCGCGCCGACGAGGGCCGGTCCAAGGTCACGGCAGCCAGCGCCGCCCTGCGGGCCGTCGACCCCGAGCTGCGGGTCGACACCCTCGACGTCGCGATCCGGGACGAGGCCGGCACCGCGGTGCTCGATCCGTTCGACCCGACGGTGGTGCTGTGCTGCGCCGACACCCCACCGGACGTCGGCCGGCTGCTCAGCGACTACGCCACCGAGCGCGGCGCGGTGTTCGCGATCGCCACCGCCGGTCTCGACGAGGTGTCCTGGGGGCCGGTCGTGGTCCCGGACGGGCCGTCGTACTCGGCCTGGTCGCAATCGTTGCGGGTGCCGGCCGGGCTCGACGCGGCACCGCTGGCTTACTCCTTCGGGCCCACCAACTCCCTCGTCGCCGCCCTGCTGGCCCGCGACCTGATCCACGTGCTGCTCGGCGAGGCGGCTCCCAGCCTGGACGCCCAGCTGACCTGCAACCTGCGCACCCTGCAGATAACCCGCCGCGAGCTGGTGCCCCGATGAGCCGGTTGCGGATCCACCTCGAGCCGGTCGGTGCGATGCGGACCGAGCTGGAGGTCGGCCGGCTGCAGCGGGCCCGGCACCGCAGCCGGCCGCTGTTGACCGGGTGCGGCAGCTACCGGCACGGCCTCGCGACTGCCGAGACCGGACCGGCCGGCCTGTGGCTGGGCTGCCGCGACGCCGAGGACGCCCGGCAGGCCGCGGCACTTGCCCGACAAGCGCTGGCGACCCTGGCGCCGCTGCACGGTTTGCTCGGCGGCCGAGCCCGTGACCAGGTCGGCGTCGAGGGCTGCGGGGTACGGATCGAGAGCCCGTTCCCGCCCTATCTGGTGCACCGGATCCTCGATTCGGTGAAGGCACTGCCGGAGGACCCCGAAACGCCGGACACCGTCGAGTTCGTCGAGTATTCCGGACCGGAGGCGATTGCGGCGTTCGAGCGGGGTGACCTGCAGGCCACCGCGCCGACCTGCTTCGAGATCGCGCGGGACTGTGCCACCGATGCCCGGTTCCGCCCGTACCAGCTGGAGATCTTCGCGCTGCTGCTGATCGGCCCCCGCCTGCCCGACCACCGCTCGATCGTGCGGGGTCGCCGGCTGCTGTGCGACCGGTTGGCTGCCGACCCGGCGCTGGCCGGGACCCTCACGGTGGCCGAGGCCGGCGACACCCCCGAACCGGCCGAGCGGGCGGCCGAACGGAAAGCCGAGCTGTACTACGCCGATTTCTGGCCGAACGTGGCGATCGTGCAAGCCCTGGGCGCGGGGCTGGGTGAGCTCAACCGCACCGTCCGGCCGCACCCGGTGCCGCTCGGTGAGCTGCACTCCCGTACTTCCACCGGTGCCTTCGACCTCGCCCTGGTACTCGCCAACGGCTACGCCGGACCTTGGCTGTCGATGCCGCTCACGCTGGCCCGCTCGGCAGCCTTGACCCAGCCGGCCACCGTGCTGGAGCCGCTGCGCGTTGCGCTGGCCGAAGCGCTCGCCGGCCCGGAGGACGGTCCGGCCTGGGTCGCGGTGACCGCCGCCGCCCTGCGGCGGGTGTCAGCCGTTCCGCTGGGCCGGTTGCGCGGCGGTTCGCTGGTGGACCCCGCGCTGCCGGACCATCCGCCGGCCTACGGCTGCGTGCTGCCGCTGGAACACTATGCAGGAGGTTGCCATGCTTGACGCCGTGATCGCCCAGGCCTACGCCCGGGACCGGCTGCGCGGCCTGCTGGACGAGAGCATGCTGGAGCCGGCCACGGCGCGGGCGCTGCGTGACTGGTTCGCCGACCCGGCCGGCTCGCCGTTCGTGCTGGAGCCGTTCCTGCGTCCCGACCGGGCTGTTGCGGTAGCGGCGGCGATCGGCCAGCTGCCGTCCTGGGAGCACGCACACGCCTTCGCCACCGACCAGGTCTCCTACGAAGTGCCCCGCCGGGAATGGGAATCGGCCGATCCGGCCGAGCGATTCTTCCGCCACGACATCGCGCGGCCGATGACCGCCCTGGCCGGCGAGCCGGGTCAGCGCGACCTGGTCGAACTGCTCACCCTGGCCGGCAGCGGCGCGCTGTGCCGGTGGCTCGGCGCCGCGATCGGGGTACCGCTGCACGACGTGCCGACGTTGGAGATCACCCGTTATCACCAGGGAGATTTCATCCGTCGGCACGACGACACCTTCACCGACCGGGTACTGGCAGCCAACCTCTACCTCGACCGCGACTGGCAGCCGGGCAATGGCGGCTGCCTGGAACTGGTCACCGGCAACGACTCGGCGACGCTGGTGGAGCCGCGGTTCAACCGGTTGGCGATCATTCCGATCGCGGTGGGCTACCAGCACGCGGTGCTGCCGTGGACCTCCGGTACGGCCGGCCGGTTCACCGTGAGCATGGGAATCCGTCGTGTCGCCGCCTGAGGGGCTCACCCTGGCGCGGCGGACGGACCGGCTGGCCCAGGCCCCGGCGTCGCGGTACGAGCCGGCCGACGGCTGTACCGTCTGCCGGACCCCCGAGCGGCCGGATTACCTCTTCGGCAATTACCTGATCCTCGACGAGCCGCCGGTACCGGATGACCTGCCGGCCTGGCTCGACCGGGCCGCCGGGGCTTTCGGCACCGGGACCCGGCCCGCGGTGCTGCAGTGGGAACAACCCGATCGCTACCCACCGTTCGAGCTGCCGGGCAGCACGCTGGTCGAGCATCTGGTGCTGGCCGGCACCGGCGTGGCCACCGCCCGGGCAGCTGAGGTCAGCGAGGTGACCACCGACCGGCATTGGGCCGAGCTGGTGGGCTTCGCCGCCCGCGAGACGGCCACCGACGAGGGCTGGACCCGGTGGCGCTACGGGCAGTACCGCGCGCTCGGCAGCGCCTGCCGCTGGCTGGTGGCCCGCGACGGGAACCAGGTCGTGGCCGCCGGCGGCCTGGTGAGCGAGGACGGGCTGGACCGGTTCCAGGAGGTCGTCACCGCGGCCGACCGGCGGCGGCGGGGTCTGGCGACGGCGCTGTGCGGCGAGCTGCTGCGACGTAGCGAGCGGCCGGAGCGGCAGGCGGTGGCGGTCGCCGATCCGGCTACCGGCGCCGACCGGGTCTACCGGGCGCTCGGGCTGGAGCCGGTCGGCTACCAGTACTCCGTACTGACCGGGAGCGGCCGCGATGCCTGACGTCACGCTGATCTTTCCGCCGCTGGTCACCACCAACTTCGGCCAGTACTACCCCTCGCTGGCGGTGCTGGCCGCCGCGCTGCACCAGGCGGGACGGTCGGTGGACCAGCTGGACCTCAACGAGCGGTTCGTGGACCGGCTGCTACACCCGGACCACCTGGCCGAGGTGGGTGCCGGCCGGCTGCTCGGGAACACCGTGCCGGCCGGCAGCGACCCCGCCGTCGCGGCCCGGTTGCTGCGCACCCGGCGCGCGGCCCTCTACGACGAGCGGGACCGGCACCGCTTCGGTGGATCGGCACCGGACACCATGCGGCTGCTGACCATGCTGGCCGAGGCCTACCGCCTCGACCTGCCGGTAGCCGAGCTGGTGTCCGAGCGGTTCGGCAGCAGCCCGCAGGCAGCGTTCTACGACGCATTCTGCGAGCTGGCACTGGCCGGCTGCCCCGGCGCGGCACTGGTCGGCATCACGGTTCCGATGGGCCCGCAGCTCGGCCCGGCGGTGGTGCTTGCCCGGGCGCTGCGCCGGTGCTTCCCGGCGGCCCGGATCGTGCTCGGCGGCCCGGCGATCAGCCTGATGGACCCGGACGATCTGGCGATGCTGCTGACCGGGGTGAGCGAGATCGACGCAGCGGTGCGCTTCGACGGCGAGAAGCCGCTGCTCGCCCTGACCGGGCAGGCGCTGGCCGGCGACTGGCGGCCGGCCGAGGTCGGCGGGGTGTCGACGGCCACTGCCGATGGTGTGGTGCACGTGCCACCCGACGCTGGCCTGCCGCTGGGGCTGCTGCCGTTCGGCCGCTACGACGAGGCACTGCTGGCCCGGCTGCACGATCCCGAGATCGGCATCGTGCAGGCGCGCGGCTGCTATTGGGGAAAGTGCTCCTACTGCGACTTCGTCGAGCTCTACGACGGCAGCCCGCGGTACCGCACCCGGACGCCGGCGCTGCTGGTCGAGGAGATGCGGGCCCAGACCGCCCGGCACGGGGTGCGCCGCTTCGCGATCGTCACCGAGTCGCTGCCGCCGGCCTTCGCGCGCCGGATGAGCGAGGAGATCCTGGCCCGGGGCCTGGACGTGTCCTGGAACTCGTTCGCGATGGTCGATCGCCGCTTCGACGAACAGACCCTGCGTTCGATGGCCGAATCCGGTTGCGAGTACCTGGTCATCGGCGCCGAGACGATGACCGACCGGGTGCTGGCGCTGGTCTCGAAATCGGCGACCGGCGCGGACAACGAGGCGTTCTTCCGCACCGCCGCCCGGGCTGGAATCCGGTTGCGGGTGAACCTGATTCCCGACCTGCCCTCGACCAGCTACGACGAGGCCCTGGCGGCGCTGGCGGCCTTCGCCGAGCTGCGGGACTGCTTCGAGAGCGTCGCGGTGTTCCCGTTCGAGGCGACCCGGTCCTCCGAGGTCGGGCGCGAGCCGGCCCGGTTCGGGCTCGTCCTGGCCGGCGACCAGCCGGTGCTCGGCCAGGCGCAGTACGCGGGCAACCACCTACCCAACCTCGACCCGGCCATGTCAGCGGAGCAGCGTGCCGAGGTACACGCCCGCTATCGTGCTTTCGCCGCCGAGGTGAACGCCACCGACACCCTGCCCGAGCCTGCCGGGTACGCCGACCTGCGCGCCGACGTCGCCGTCCGGCTGCCGCGGGAGCGGGTCGACCTGGTCGAGGACGCCGGCACCACCGTCTGCTTCGACTCGGGAACCGGCCGCCGGCACAGCTTTGCGCCGGCGTGGCAACCGATCCTACGGGTGCTCGGCGACGGAGCCGCCCGACCCTGGTCGGAGTTCAGCCGGGTGGTGGCCGACCCGATCGCCCGGGACGCGCTGACCCGGGCGATCGCCGGCACCCGGCTACTGGAACGGGTCGGCCACGATCAGGAGTGACTGGCTGATGCCCAGCGTTCCTCCACCGCCGGATTGAAATTCACCGTGTAGCGGCGGATCCGCTGGATCTCGGCAGCCGAGAGCCGGCAGCCCTGGACTGCCAGCAGGCCTCGCAGTTTCTCCGGGTCGTAGTCGTGCTGCCGCCGCACGGCCTCGTCGATCGAGCCCGGTACCCGGTCCAGCAGGTAGCGCATCGGGTCCGGTTCCTGCCGGCCGGCCCTGGCCAGCCCCAACCGGTCGAACTCCCGCAACAGCACCAGCGAGGTGTAGGGCCATTGGCTCCACATGATCAGCCAGCGCAGCACGGCCGCGGGGCGTTCGAGCACCAGCGGCTCCCGCTCGGCCGAACCGAGCGTCCGGATGAGGCGGTACAGGTTGATCAGCCGCTTGAGGTGCCGCGGATTGGGACGCAGGTAGTCGGCGAACAGTTCGAAGGCTTGTTGCTCGTCGCTGGTGAACGGCACGTCGCTGTCGACCGGGTCGATGTGCGTCGCGGCCCGGACAACCCGCACCGGGGTCCGGGGACCGCGACCGTTGGTGGCCGCCCGGCCCGACCAGGCCGGCTCGCCGGAGGTCGTGGTCGTGCTGCCGGTCTCCGAGCTCTGGACCGGGCCGAGGTGACCGCGGAGGAACACGCCGATCTCGGACGGGCTCGGGTCCGGGATGCGGAACGGTATCTGCACGATCTTGTCGAGGTATTCATAACCCGACGCTCCGGCGGCGCCCAGCAGCCCCTCGTAGTG
>Ga0247773_1000421_pt1 | contig 18261 bp, 16 predicted proteins | sample UWRJL092311B6_FD_179934 | JGI IMG/M metagenome (GOLD analysis project Ga0247773, IMG submission 179934) | Plant litter microbial communities from Arlington Agricultural Research Station in Wisconsin, United States - UWRJ-L092-311B-6 | ecosystem: Environmental > Terrestrial > Plant litter >...
CGGCCCGGCCGACCGTGAGCGCAACGCCTTCGCGCGGGCCGACCTTCCAGCCCTCCGCCATCTTCTCGGCGGGCGGGTGCCGGTGGCGGACGACCTGGAGGATGGGCGGATCGTGACGGAGCGGGCGGTCCTCGTCGCCGCGGACGCGACGCTGGGGATCGCCGGCACGCCGCAGAGCGGAACGGGGCAGACGTCGCTGCTCACTGGCCGCAACGCCGCCGCGGAGTACGGGCGCCACTTCGGCCCCTGGGTGCCAACGGGGCTGCGGGAGATGCTGGGCGAGCACAACCTGCTGACGCGCGCCGTGCGCTCCGGCGCCCGCGCTGTGTTCGCCAACGCCAACCCCGTGGCGGCCGAGGCCGACCCGCGCATCTTCCGCCGTCCGGCCGCGCCGCCGCTCGCGGCCAGGGCGGCGGGCGTGGCGCTCCTGGGCCTGCCCGAGCTGTACGCGGGTGACGCGATCGCCTCGTCCATCACCAACGAGCGCTGGCGGGCGCACACCGGCGACGATCTGCCCGACGTAGCCGCCGCGGAGGCGGGCGCGCGGCTGACGCGGATCGCGGCCCGTGCCGAGGTGACGCTGTTCGCGCACTACGACACCGACTACGCCGGGCACCGCGGCGCGCTGGAGGGTGCCGTGGCCGCGCTGGAGCGGGTGGACGCTTTCCTGGGCGGGCTGGTGGACACGTTGCCGGGCGACGTGCTGCTGGTGGTCTCGAGCGACCACGGCAACGTGGAAGACGCTGGCGCCGGGCACACCCTCAACCCGGTGCCGGTGCTGGCCGTGGGGCCGGGGCGCGAGGAGGTGGCTGGGCGGGTGCGAGACATCGCCGGCGTGGCGCCGGTGCTACTGGACTTGCTGGGAATATGAGGCGATGACCGAGCCGGACGAGGACGAAGCACCCGGGATCTACGCCGAGCTGGACCCCATCGGCCGCCACGACGCCGAGGCGGTGTTCGCCGCGGGCGGGCGCGAGATCGGGTTCGTGCTGCTGCGCCTGGCGCTGCACGACGACGACTGGGCCTACGTGGAGCGCCGCTGTCTCGACTTCGCGCGCCACCCCGACACCTGGGTGCGCCGCAACGCCGCCACCGCGCTGGGCCAGCTCGCTCGCATCCACGGCCGCCTGCACGTGGACCGCGTGATGCCCGTGCTGATGACCCTGTGGGCCGACCCCGACGTGAGCGGCTGGGCCGACGACGCCCTGGACGACGTGGAGATGTTCCTGAACGTGAAGCGCGGGAGCTGGGCGCACTGAACGGCGACGAGTGCGGAGTGCGGAGTGCGGAGTGCGGAGTGCGGAGTGCGGAGTGCGGAGTGCGGAGTGCGGAGTGCGGAGTGCGGAGGAGCGCCGGGTCCGATGCGGATTCGGCGCTTCTTTCGTTCGGCGGGTTTCACCGGCGGCTGGAAGCCGCAGCAACAACTACGGAAAGCCTCACAAACAGCGTGAGGCTTCAACCGCGCAGCCGAAGGTGCCGTCGCAGTTCTCCCCCTCCCCCGCGGAGCGCGCGCGGAGCGCGGGGAAGGCGCCGGGGGGAGGGGCCCGCCGCGGGCGCTCGACGATGCTTCTTCTCCATCCAATCCCTGGTACCTTGCCTGGGCAGATATTCAGCTCCCGCCCCGAACGCGCCGCGCAACATTTGGCAGATTCCCGTTCGGCCTATATCTTTCCCGTTCAACGCCATCCGTCTCTCCCCCGGCGCGGAAACCCCGTCGCCCGCTCGGCCGTAGGTGGCCCTGCCGGCGCACGGCCCTCCCTTGAACGCGGCACCCTGCATCCAGGCGCGATCCCGGCCTCATGCTGTTTTCCATCGACAACCGTCAGCAACGCGAGCTCTGGGGGCTTTCCCTCCTCTCGCTGGCCCTTCTGCTCACGCTGAGCCTCCTCCCGCTGGAGTGGTTCGGCGCGGGGCAAACCTTTCCCTCGCACAACATCGTGGGGCCGTTCGGCAACTGGCTGCGCGCCGTGCTGGTGGGCGGCCTGGGGCTGGGGTCGCTCGCCATCCCGCTCCTCTGCGGCGTGTGGGGGCTGGTGGCCTTCGACAAGCTGAGCGGCGAGCCGGCGCTGCGCTGGTCGCTGCTGGTGGCGGGCCTCGCCTTCATCGCCCCCGCCATGGTCGCCGTGCTGGGCCGCGCGGTCGAGCCTTCGCCCGTCACCGGGGCGATGGGGCTCGCGGTGGGCGGCGGGATGGCGGGGATGATGGGGGGGATCGGCGCCACCATCGTCCTCGGCTTCCTCTTCGCGGCGCTGTGCGTGGCCACGGTGGGGTGGAACCCGCTGCGCAGCGCCGTGCAGGGCGGCCGCTTCGCCTGGGGCCACACCCGCCGCGCCGCCGCCGCCATCCCCGTCCCCAGCATCAAGCTCCCCGCGCGCCGCGGAGCCTCGGCTGACACCGAGGACGACGACGAGGAGTGGGAGGACGAGGACGAGCCCCATCGCCCGGCCGCGGCGAAGGAAGACGACGACTGGATCGACGCGCTGGACGACGAGGACGACTACGCGCCCGTCGCCGCCTCCGTCCGCGCCCCCGCCGCGCCGCCGGCCGATCCCTACGCCACCATCCCGTCCCCCGCGCCGCGCAAGGCGCCGGCGAAGGCGAAGCCGGCTGCCGCACCCGCGTCCGCGCAGCACGACCAGCTGGCCGAAGCCGGAGACCCCACCAGCACCGACCTTCCGGCGACCACCTTCCTCACCCCCTCGCCGCCGCGCGACGACGCGAAGAACCGCGCCGAGCTCGACAAGCTGGGCGTGGTGCTGATCGAGAAGCTGGCGACCTTCAAGATCGAGGGGCGCGTGGTGGGGATGACCACCGGGCCCGTGGTCACGCAGTTCGAGGTGGAGCCCGCGCCGGGGATCAAGGTGGCCCGCATCGCCAACCTGGAGGCCGACCTGGCGCTGGCGCTGCGCGCGCCCTCCGTGCGCATCGTGGCGCCCATCCCCGGGAAGGGCGCCGTGGGCGTGGAGGTGCCCAACCCCGCGCCCGAGATGGTGCACTTCCGCGAGGTGATCGAGAGCACGCAGTTCCGCCAGAGCAAGGCCGCGCTCCCCCTCGCGCTGGGCAAGGACATCAGCGGCAAGCCGCTGGTGGCCGACCTGGCCCGCATGCCGCACCTGCTGATCGCGGGCGCCACCGGCTCGGGCAAGTCGGTGTGCGTCAACACCATCATCACCTCGCTGATCTACCGCCACCCGCCGCAGGCGCTGCGCTTCCTGATGGTGGACCCGAAGATGGTGGAGCTCAGCATGTACAACGACCTCCCCCACCTGCGGCACCCGGTGGTGACCGACAACAGCGAGGCCGCCTCGGTCCTCAAGTGGGCGGTGATCGAGATGGAGCGGCGCTACCAGCTGCTGTCGGTGAACGGAGTCCGCAACCTGACCGACTTCAACACCAAGGTGGACGGCGGCCAACTCCTGCGCTCGCCCGACCCCGAGGGCGAGGAGGGCGACCCCGACCGCTGGCAGTACCGCGGCGGCCGGCTCCCCTACATCGTGGTGATCATCGACGAGCTGGCCGACCTGATGATGACGGTGCAGGGCGAGGTGGAGAAGCCGCTGGCGCTGCTGGCGCAGAAGGCACGCGCCATCGGCATCCACCTGATCCTGGCCACGCAGCGGCCGTCGGTGAACGTGATCACCGGCCTGATCAAGGCCAACTTCCCCAGCCGCATCGCCTTCCGCGTGTCCAGCAAGGTGGACAGCCGCACCATCCTCGACCAGAACGGCGCCGACGCGCTGCTGGGCAACGGCGACATGCTGCTGATGCCGCCGGCCAGCAACGAGCCGATCCGCGTGCAGGGCGCCTACCTCTCCACCGAGGAGACCGAGCAGCTGATGGCGTGGTACCGCCAGCGCAAGGAAGAACGCGAGGCGGCGGGGCTGGAAGAGGCGATCCGCGGCGAGAAGGACATCATGGAGGAGGTGCGGGCGCACGAGGGCGACCCCGACGAGCTGGAGGCCGGCGACGACCCGGCCGACCGCGACAAGCTCTTCAAGGAGGCCGCGCTGCTGTGCATCCAGCACCAGGGCGGCTCCACCAGCCTGCTGCAGCGGCGCCTGCGCATCGGCTACGGCCGCGCCGCGCGCGTCATCGACCAGCTCCACACCGCCGGCATCCTGGGCCCCCCTGACGGCTCCAAGCCCCGCGACGTGCTGGTGGACATCATCGGCCTGGACATGATCGCGCCGGACGACTGAGGGCGCGCGCAATGATGGACGATCCTGATGATTTCGAGGTGCTGAGCCTCCGCCCCCGCCCCAGCCGGTCCGTGGAGATCTCGATGCCCATCGACGTGATCGACGCGTTGACCGAGCTTGCGGATGAGCGCGACATGCCGTTCGAGGCGCTGGTGCGTTCATACGTGGGGCAGGGGATGAGGCGGGATCTATCGAGGCGGTGGGTGGGGCGGAGCCGCGACGTGCGTACAGCGATGGACGGACCTGCTTGAAAAGGCGGGCTCCGCGTGGGAATTGCGACTGAAGTCGCGGCTACAACGGCACACAGTCCGCCTTCGCGGAATTCAATAGTTCTGGCGGTCCGCACGCAGCCATGTGGCGGATTGTGTTCGCTCTCTAGTAGGAGGATAAAATGGCTCGCGACGTATTTATCTCGTACAACTACGCCGATCGCGAGGTGGCTCACAACGTCCATGTATTCTTCCAGCCACAAGGCGGTGCTTGCCAAGGGAAGCCCGTGTTGGTGCAAGAAGACGTGGCTTCAGGCGGTGATGAAGCAATCAAAGAGGCGATTCAGGATTTGATGGAAGAGTGTAAGGCTGTGTTGTTCGTCGTAGGCGATGACAGTCACAACAGCCCGTGGATCAACTACGAAGCGAAACTCGCGCGCAGTTGGGGAATCCCGATGGTTGCCGTTCAGGCGCCGAACGCGAACGGCGATGTGCCGAACGAAATCAAGGACCAGGTCAAGCTTGTGAATTGGGCGCATGACACGTTATGTGCGGCATTAAACAAGGTAGGAAGCTGAGTCACCAATCCCCCATCCCCTCTTACCACGCCTGCCTGCCCCCATGCCCGCCTACTCCTCCTCCGCCTCGCTGACGGGGCCCACCCTGCGCCTCATCCGGTTCGGGATGCTGGCGATGCTGCTGATGTTCGCCGTGGTCGCGTGGAAGGTGCGCGCGGGCCAGCCGGCCGACCTGCAGCGCACGGCGTCCGATCTCAGCGCCATCCGCTACGTGGCGTTCGGCCTGAGCGCGGCGGCGCTGGTGGCGATGGGGGTGCTGCGCGGGGTGCGGCAGCGCGCGGCGGCGGAGAAGCGCGGCACGTTCAGCCTGATCGGCACGGCGTTCGGCGAGGCGGCGGCGCTGCTGGGCGTGGTCTACTACTTCATCGGCGGCAGCGACTGGCTGCCGTTCGCGGTGGGGCTGCTGGTCTTCCTCCTCTCGTGGAGCCTCCTTCCCGCCGACCCCGAAGCGGTGTAGTCTTCCCGGTCCGGCACCTCCCGCCCGGTATCCCCCTCCGTCCCGCCGCCGATGACCGACCCCACGCTCGCCGTGCCCGCCGTCACCGCCGAGCCCCCCTCCGGCGCGCCGCGGCTGGCGCGGCGGCTGGGGGTGTTCGATGCCACCATGATCGTGATGGGCGGCATCATCGGCTCGGGGATCTTCGTCAACCCGCACGTGGTCGCGGAGCGTGTCCACTCGCCGGCGCTGATCGTGGGCGCGTGGGTGGCGGGCGGGGCCATCGCGCTGGCCGGCGCCTTCGTCTACGCCGAGCTGGCGGCGCGGCGGCCGCAGGTGGGCGGGCAGTACGCCTACCTGCGCGACGCCTATCACCCGGCCGTGGCTTTCGTCTACGGCTGGGCGCTGCTGCTGGTGATCCAGACGGGCGGGATGGCCGCCGTGGCCGTCACCTTCGCGCGCTACTTCCGCGAGCTCACGCACGTGCCGCTGGGCGAGCCGGTGGTGGCCGCGCTGGCGCTGGGCGTGCTCGTGGCCGTCAACTGCCTGGGCGTGCGCGCCGGCAGCAGCGTGCAGAGCGCGCTGATGGTGCTCAAGATCGCGGCGATCCTAGCGCTGGTGGGCGCCGGGCTCTTCTTCGCCGGGCGGCCGGCGGATGCGCATGTCGCGCGCGCCGCGGCGGCGGGGCCCGACACGCTGCTCTCTTTCGGCGCGGCGATGACGCCGGTGATGTTCGCGTTCGGCGGCTGGCAGACGGCCAGCTTCGTGGCCGCCGAGATGCGCGACCCGCGCCGCGACCTGGCTCGCGGGCTGCTGATCGGCGTGGTGGGCGTGATCGTGCTGTACGTGGCCGTCAACGTCGCCTGCGTCCTCGCGCTCGGCCCCGCCGGGCTGGCGGCGACGCCCGCGCCCGCGTCGGCGGTGATGCGCGCGGCGTTCGGCCCGCGCGGCGCGGCGCTGATCGCGGTGGGGATCGCCATCTCCACCCTGGGCTTCCTCAGCCAGTCGATGCTCACGGCGCCGCGCGTCTACTTCGCCATGGCGCTGGACGGCGTGTTCTTCCGCCGCGTGGCGTACATCGACCCGCGCTCGCGCGCCCCCGTGGTGGCCATCGCGCTGCAGGGCGTGCTGGCGCTGGCGATCGCGCTCACCGGCAGCTACGAGCAGATCCTGAACTACGTCGTGTCGGTGGACTTCATCTTCTTCGGGCTGACGGCCGGCGCGGTGTTCGCCTTCCGCCGCAAGAGCGCGGACGACGGGCAGGGGTGGCGCATCCCCGGGCACCCGGTGACCACGGCGCTGTTCATCGCCGCGTGCGCGCTGATCGTGGCGAGCACCGTCTACAAGTACCCGGCGAACAGCGCGGTGGGGATCGCCATCATGCTGGCCGGGCTCCCCGTGTACTTCCTCTGGAGCCGGGGCGGAGCGTCGGGCGTCCAGCCCGGCTCCAGCTAGACGCTGGAGCCGGAAGACGCGGGCAAAAGGGAGGAGCTGGACGATGCTGCGTGATCTTTTCCGGCGCGGACGGGCCAGGCTGGGCGGCGGGAGCCGCGACGACGGTGTCCACGGCGGCGATGTCGACGCGGCCGCCGTCCGAGCCGAGCCTTCGGACGCCCCCGTCGAGCGGCCAAACCATGGTGGGGAGAGGGACGAGGGGATGAACGAGGACACACGGCAGTTCGGCTCGGAGTACCTGCGCTGGGCCAAGACGCACGCGCCGGCGAAGTACGACCTGACCTCCAGCGGCCTTCCGTTCTTGTCGATGGATGAGCTGCCGGTGAAGCTCAAGGAGCTGGAGCTGAGCGGGTCGGGCGGATACGGCCACGAGCCGCTGCTGCAGGCCATCGCCGCGCGCTACCGCGTGCCGCGCGAGTGCGTGGTGAGCGCGATGGGCACCTCGATGGCCAACCACCTGGTGATGGCCGCGCTGCTGCGGCCGGGCGACGAGATCCTGATCGAGCACCCGGCCTACGACCCGCTGCCGGCGCTGGCCCGCCAGCTGGGCATCCACGTGCGCCGCTTCGCGCGGCACGCGGAGGACGGCTTTCGCATCGACCCCGACGAGGTGGCGCGGAGCGTGGGGCTGGGCACGCGCCTGATCGCCCTCACCAACCTCCACAACCCCAGCGGCGCGCTGACCGACGAGGATACGCTGCGGCGCATCGGCGAGGTGGCGCGCAACGTGGGCGCGCGGGTGCTGGTGGACGAGGTGTACCTGGACGCGCTGTTCGAGGCCGAGCCGCGCACCGCCTTCCACCTGGGCGAAACCTTCATCGTCACCAGCAGCCTCACCAAGGTATACGGGCTGAACGGCCTGCGCTGCGGCTGGGTGTTCGCCGAGCCCGCGCTGGCCGAACGGATGTGGCGGCTGAGCGAGCTGTTCATCGGCCACGGGTCGATGACGGCCGAGATGCTGGGCGTGGTGGCGTTCGAGAACCTGGGCGCAATCGCCAAACGCTCGCGCAAGCTGCTGGAGAAGAACCGCGACGCGCTGAACGCCTTCTACGCCACCCGCGCCGACCTGGACGTGCCCCCGCACCAGTTCGGCACCGTCTCCTTCCCCCGCCTGCGCAGCGGCACCGCGGCCCAGCTTTGCCAATTGCTGGAGACCAGGTACGAGACGGCGGTGGTGGATGGCGCCTTCTTCGGCATGCCGCACCACTTCCGCATCGCGCTGGGGACCAGGCCGAAGCGCTTCGCCGCCGGCCTGGAGCGGCTGGGCCAGGCGCTCGACGAGCTGGGCGATCCCCCCATCGCCCCGCCGCCGCACGCCGAAGCCTCGGCCGAGGCATCGTCCTCGCCCTACCCGCCGGCGCCGGCATCGGTGCCGGCCGACGATGGCGCGGTGTCGTACCACTATCCGCCCCAACCCTGGGCCGACTCATGATCCGCACGTTCGTGATCCTGGCCTCGCTCACGCTGGCGGTGGGGTCGCTCGCCGCGCAGCAGCAGCCCGAGCCGCCGCAGGCGCCGCTGCGCGTGGCCGCCAGCAGCTACGCCACCGTGGAGGTGCACCTCAACTCGCGCCGCATCGGCAACGAGTGGTACGAGGAAGACGCCAGCCTGAGCGGCCCGTCGCGCATCGCCATCACCTACGGCCAGCCGCACGCGCGCGGCCGCGTGGTGGAAGGCGGGCTGGTGCCGCGCGACACGGTGTGGCGCTTCGGCGCGAACATGGCCACCACGCTGCACACCGACCTCGACATCACCCTGGGCACGCTACGGCTGCCGCGCGGCGACTATTCGCTTTACATGCTGTACACGGGAACGGCGTGGCAGCTGATCGCCAACCGCGGCACCGGCCGCTGGGGCACCGACCGCGACGCCGCGCAGGACATCGGCCGCGTCACCCTCGCCAGCCGCACCCTGGTCGAGCCCGAGGACGCGTTCACCATCTACCTCGTCCCCACCTCCGCTCGCCCCCGCAGCGGTTACGCGGACCTGGGCGGCACGCTGCGCATCAAGTGGGGCCGCACCGAGCTCACCGCCCCTTGGACGATCGACCACTGAGCGGGCTGATCCCGCGTGGAATCCGACGTGCCGGCGCTGCGTCCGATCCGGCATCATGAACGCGGAGCAGCGGAGAGAGCGGAGGAAACGGAGAAAAGCCGCAGTCCTCCGCTCCCTCCCTTCTCTCCGCTGCTCCGCGTTCACCGCAGTAGCGATGTCGGCCGATGCGAAGGTGTCGACGCAGCCGAGTGGGAACGGCGGTTGCACGGAAGGGGTACCCTGAGGATGATGAATCGTACACTGAACGCAGGCGGAAACGCGATGATGGATAGATTCTACGGCAGGTTCGCGCTCGCACTCGCGCTGGTGCCGCTGGCGCTGGCGGCGTGCGGCGGCGGCCGCGAGTCGTCGGCCGACGCGCCGAGCAACGGGGTGGCGGTGAACACCACGCGCCGCGACGGCACACCCGGTGTGGGCGGCGGCGACACCGCGGCGGCATCGCCGGTGGCCGCCGGGTCGGGGCAGGCCGGATCCACCCAGCCCGGCGCACCCGCGCAGGCGCCCGACGCGTCCGCGGGTGCGTCCTCCGGCGTGGCCGCCCCGGTGTCCGCGGGAAGCGGCACGGCGGGGGCCGCCGGTGCCGCGCCGGCCTCGGGCGTGACGCCGATCCGCGGTGCGCGGCAGGACGCCAACGAGCTGCTGCGGCGCGTGGAGCAGACGGCGGCGGGAGTGCGCACGCTGGAGGCCGACTTCGTCCAGACGCTGCACGTGCCGCTGCTGAACACCGACCGCACCAGCACGGGCAAGCTGTACCAGCGCAAGCCCAGCCACTTCCTGATGCGCTTCACCGACCCCGCGGGCGACCTGATGGTGGCCGACGGGCGCCACTTCTGGATCTACTACCCCAGCAGCGACCGCACGCAGGTGATCCGCACCAGCATCGCCGAGGGCGGCGAGCAGGCCGATTTCCAGCGCCAGTTCCTGAGCAACGCCACCGAACGCTTCGTGGCCACGCTCAACGGCACCGAGACGGTGGCCGGGCGCTCGACCTACGCGCTCACGCTGGTGCCCAAGCGCCAGTCGCCCTACAAGGTGATCCGCATCTGGGTGGACCGCGAGGACAACCTGGTGCGCCGCTTCGAGATGACCGAGGAGAACGACTCGGTGCGCCGCGTGGAGCTGCGCAACCTCAAGGTGAACCAGCCCGTGAGCGACGCGCTGTTCACCTTCACCCCGCCCGCCGGCACCCAGATCGTGGAGCAGTGAGCCCGCTGGCTCAGTCCGGCGGCTGAAGCCGCAGCAACAACTACGAAAAGCCTCGCAAACTGCGCGAGGCTCGACGGCTGACTCCTCTCGTTCCGCGGCATCAACTGGTACGAAGAAGCCCCCGCCGGCGATCCCGGCAGGGGCTTCTCGTCATCCATCATCCATCATCCATCATCCATCATCCATCATCCATCATCCATCATCCATCGACCGAAGGTACGCTACGCGGCGCCCGGGCCGCGGCGGCCGGCGGCCAGCCACACGCTCAGCCGGTCGAGGAAGGCGCGGATGTCCACGGGCTTCAGGACCATGTCGCTGCACCCGGCCGCGAGTACCGAGTCACGCGCGCCCTCCATGGCGGTGATGGCGATGATGGGTACGTGGCGGAACGCCTCGTCCTGCCGGAGCATGCGCGTGGCGGCAAAACCGTCCACCTCGGGCATCATCATGTCCATCAGGATCAGGTCGGGGCGGCTGGCGCGCGCCACCTCCACCGCCTGCGCGCCGTTGCCGGCCACGCGCACGCCGTAGCCCAGCGCCTCGAGCAGCGTCTGCAGGGCGTCGCGGCTGTCCTCGTGGTCTTCGGCGATCAGCACCAGCGGCGGGTTTTCCGCGTCGGCGCGGGGCGGCACGTACGTGCTCAGGCGCGTGGGCGCGAGGTTTCGCGTCTCGGTGCGCACGGGCGGTTCGCTGGCCAGGACCGGGAAAAGCATGGGAATGCGGGGAACGATGGCGACGGCCTGAAGACGGGCTTCGCTGCGGGTCTTGCGGGGATTTACGCAAGAGGCGTACCGAATCGTGACCGAAAGGAACTTGACGGCGCCCGCCGCTCTGGCTACCCGCACCCCGGCGTCGTTATGATGCGCCCCTCGCAACGAACCGATCCAGAGGCCCGTCCATGCCACGGATGCAGCTCACCCGCCGGCTCCGCTTCAGCGCCGCGCACCGCTACCATCGCCCCGAATGGAGCGACGAGCGCAACCGCGGGGTGTTCGGCCCCTGCGCAAACCCGCACGGCCACGGGCACGACTACCTGCTGGAGGTGACGGTGGAGGGAGGGGTGGACCCCGTCACCGGCTTCTCGGTGGACCTGGGCTTTCTCGACCGCGTGCTGCGCGAGCAGGTGACCGACCCGCTCGACCACCAGCACCTCAACCATGTGGTGCCCGAGTTCGCGCCGGGCGGGCAGATCCCCACCAGCGAGAACATCCTGCTGCTGCTGTGGGAGCGCGTGGCCCCCGCGCTGGGCTCCGCCCGCCTGGTGCGCCTGCGCCTGCACGAGAACCCGGATTTCTTCGTCGACTACGCGGGGCCCGAGGCGGGGGAGAGCTGATCCGTCTGCTGATGCAACGAGGCAGGTCCGGCCGAAAACACGTTTCACACGGAGTCAGCGGAGTAAACGGAGTCAACATCCGTGAACTCCGCTTACTCCGTGTGAAACCCCGGTGTCTTCGGATTCGTGGCGCCGAGCCGTGCCGCTACGCGACCGAAGCCGGGAGCGGCGAGATGGGCAGGTGCTCCACGGCGGCGTCCTGGGGCGGGGGCTCGGGCGTGCCGCGGCGCACCACCTCGCCCACCACGTAAAGCGGCCGGTTCTTGACCTCCTCGTACACGCGCCCCAGGTACTCGCCGATGATCCCCAGGAAGAAGAGCTGGACGCCGGAAAGGAAGGTGAGCGCCAGGATCAGCGCCGTGAAGCCCCGCGGCTGCTGCGCCAGGAAGAAGCGCGCGAACAGCTGGTAGACGGAGAAGAGGAGCGAGAGGAAGACCGCGCCCGCGCCCACCATGGTGGCCGCGCGCAAGGGGACCACCGAGAAGGCGAAGATGCCGTCGAAGGCCAGCCCCATCAGCTTGCGGACGCCGTACTTGCTCTCGCCGGCGTTGCGCGCGGCGCGCTCCACCGGCACGGCGGCCTGGCGAAAGCCCGCCCACGCGCGCAGGCCCCGCAGGTAGCGCTGCCGCTCGGGCATGTGGCGCAGCAGGTCCACCACGCGGCGCGACATCAGCCCGAAGTCGCCCGCGTCCAGCGGGAGCTGGATGGTGGAGACCCCGGCGGCGATCCGGTAGAAGAGGTAGTAGCTGGCGCGCAGCAGGAGCGGCTCCTTGCGCCGGGTCCGCTGCGCGTAGACCACGTCGAACCCTTCGGCGAAGCGCTCCAGGAACAGCGGGATCGACTCGGGCTCGTCCTGCAGGTCGGCGTCCATGATCACCACGGCGTCGCCGCGCACGTGGTCGAGCGCGGCCGAGAGCGCCGCTTGGTGGCCGAAGTTGCGCGACAGCTCCACCAGCACCACGCGCGGGTCGCGCGCCGCCGCCTCGCGCAGCAGCCGCGCCGAGCCGTCGCGGCTGCCGTCGTCCACGAACACCATCTCGTGCGGGCCGCCGGGGAGCGTGCCCAGCACGGCGCCCAGGCGGGCGAGCAGGGCCGGGAGGTTCTCCTCCTCGTTGTGCACGGGCACCGCCACCGACAGGCGAACCGCGGCGCTCATCGGCGCGCGCGCCCCTGGTAGTACACCATCTCCCACAGCCGCACGCCCATGGCGGTCAGCTCGAACGGCTCCCACGCCACCTCGCTGAACACCTGGTTGAAGTGGGCGCGCCACTCGGGCGCGGGGCGCGGGTGCTCGCCGCGGTCCCAGTCGGCCAGCCGCCGGGGCATCCCCGGCTCGGGCGGCCGCACCAGCTCCACGACGTGCACCCGCCCGTCGTCGCTCAGCAGCCCGGAAAGGTGCGAGAGGAGGCGGTGCGACGAGGCCTCGTCGATGTGGTGCAGCAGCGAGTTGACCAGGATCAGGTCGAACCGCTCGTCGGCCGGCACCCGGTACTGGGTGACGTCGGCCGCCACGAAGCGGCGGCCGAAGCGGCGCCGCGCCTGCTCCACGTACTGCTCGTTGATGTCGATCCCCAGGTAGTCGTCCACGCCCGCGAAGTGCGGGGTGTTGGTGCCGGGACCGCACCCCACGTCCAGCACCCGCCGCACCTTCCGCAGGTCCACGTGGGCGAGGACGGGGGCCAGCTTGCGCTCGGCCCAGGGCGCCATCCACAGCCGGTAGACCAGCGGGATCTCCAGGATGCGCGTGACCTTCACGGGCGCCACCTCACCGTGAACTGGGCGACGCGCTGTGCGTGCGGGTAGCGCGCCCGGAGCACCGCCAGCGTGGCCGGCGAGAGCGGGCGCGAGAAGAGCGGCTCGGCGTTGATCACCACCACGTTCACGTGGCGGGCTTCCAGGACGCGCAGCAGCCGCGGCTCGAAGGTCGCCGTGTCGTCGAAGTGCTCGAACAGGTTGCGGGTGGGGTTGCGAAGCCCCGCCAGCGGGTACAGCTCGGGTGTGTCGGGGCCCGCCCACGTCCACTCCGACCCGCCCGCGTGGGCGCGCATCGCCTCCACCACCCGCCCGAACACCTCCGCCTGCACGGCCCTCACCCGGATCCCCCCGCCGATGGGGGAGTGCAGCGGCTCGGTCTGGCGGTCGGGCATCCAGATCGCCCCCATCCCGTAGATGTAGCCACGGTTCACCCACAGCGCGGCGAAGAGCGTCAGGTAGACGAGTGCCAGCATCCCCGCCCCGCGCGAGGGGGCGGGGTGCAGCGCATGGGCCGCGACCGCGGCCAGCAGCCCCAGCGGGGCCACGTAGCAGAAGTACACCGGCGCCGAGAACGGGTACTGGACGAGCCCGCACACCGCGGCGGTCGCGAACACGGCGAGGGCCGCGGCACGCCGGGCGGGGGGCACGCGCCGCGCGCCCACGGCCAGCCACACGCACCCCAACACCACCGCCACGGGGATCACCGCGCGCACCGACAGAAAGGTCCACCAGTAGGTCTTGAAGCTCCACGGCACCCGGGCCACCGCCGCCAGCGCGGCGGCCCAGACCAGCACGCCCACGGCCGGGCGCACCCGTCCGCGCAGCGGCACGGTGAGCAGCACCAGCAGCGGCACCAGCGCGGCCAGCGTGGGGCCGATCGCGGGCGGGCGCATGGCCGCCTCGGACAGGCGCTGGAAGGGGAGCACCAGCACGCCGTTGACCAGCGCGCCCAGCGAGCCCGTGGCCAGGTAGGGCACCAGGAAGAGCGCCACCGGCAGGGTGAACCCCAGCAGGAACGGCCCCATCAGCCGCAGCGAGCGGCGCAGCCGCTGCGCCACGGGCAGCGCGGGCGCGTTGCGCTCGTTCCAGAAGATCAGCGCCGCGACGGCGGCGCCCGGCACCACGAAGTGCAGCACCTCGGGCGGGCCGATGCGCGGCCGCACCAGGGCCACCAGCGCCAGGGTGAAGGCGCCCAGGCCCAGTGCCAGCACCACCCGCCAGCCGTGCGAGCCGCCGCTGGATGGGTGGTCGTCCACGGCGCCGTCGACACCCTCGGCACCCTCGACGATCCCGGCGCCCTCGGCGGGGTCGGTCTGCTCCAGGTAGAGCAGCGCCAGCACCCCGGCGGCCAGGAAGTACAGCCCCACCACCTTGATGGCCACCGACACGCCGGCGCAGGCCCCCGCGGCCAGCAGCCAGCGGCTGCGGCGCGTGTCCATGTAGCGCAGCAGCGCGGCCAGCCCGAAGGTGGCGAAGAAAAGATTGAACCACGACGGCATGGCCGCCGTGTAGTTGGGCACGCTCCAGGTGACCGCCGCGACCGTCACCGCGCCGGCGCCCAGGGGGCCGTGGAAGCGGCGCACGACGGCGTACACCGCCGGCACCCAGGCCAGCGCCACCGCCAGCAGGATCACGCGCGGCACCAGCAGGCTCACCCCGAACAGCCCGAACCCGGCCGCGTCGGCGAAGGCGAGGAGGCCGGTGTACACGTCCACGTAGTCGCGGTGCGGCAGCTCGCCGCCCAGCACCCGCACCGCGGCCTGGATCAGCGTTCCCTCGTCGTGCGCCACCCACCCGCGGCGCAGGTAGGCGGCCATCAGCGCCGCCGACACCAGCCAGGTGACCAGCGGCACCACCCATGCCGGCACGCGGCGGTGAAGGTCGCGGGCGAAGGCGCGCGGAGGCACGGCGCGCGCGCCCCGCGGACCGCTCGCGGGGGCGGCGGGGGCGAGGGGTTGGCTCAGCACGCCAGCGCGCGCCCCGGCGCCGTGGAGCACGCCGCCGCCGCGGGCGGGCGCGGGGCGGCGGGGCCGTCGCCGTGCGCCGGGAGGTACCGCGGGACGCGCGGCGCCAGCACGTTGGCCCGCACGATGTGCCAGAACGCGGCGATCCCGTCGCGCCAGCCGATCTTCTTCCCCTCGTCGTAGGTGCGGCCCGAGTACGAGATGGGCACCTCGTAGATGCGGGCCCGCGCCTGCGCCAGGCGGGCGGTGAGCTCGGGCTCGATTCCGAAGCGGCGGGTGCGGAGCGGGAGCTGCTTCATCAGGTCGGTGCGGACCATCTTGTAGCAGGTCTCCATGTCGGTCAGGTTCAGGTCGGTCATCATGTTCGATAGCAGCGTGAGCATCCCGTTGCCCAGGCGGTGCCAGAAGTACAGCACCCGGCGCGGGCTGCCGGTGAAGCGGCTGCCGAACACGGCGTCGGCGCGCCCGTCGGCGATCGGCTGCAGCAGGTGCGGCAGGTCGAACGGATCGTATTCGAGGTCGGCGTCGTGGATCACCACCACCTCGCCGGTGGCATGCGCGATCCCCGCGCGCACCGCCGCGCCCTTGCCCCCGTTGCGCGGCTGCGCCACCAGCACGTCCACCAGCCCCTCGGCGTGCAGCGCCCGGAGCACCGCCAGGCTGCCGTCGCGCGACGCGTCGTCCACGCAGATCACCTGCAGCCGCAGCGGCACGGCGCGCAGCCGCTCGATCGAGGCGCGCACCAGCGTTTCCTCGTTGTAGACCGGCACCACCACCGAAAGCGTCAGTCCGAAGTCGCTCATCCGCTCATCCCTTCGCATCAGGGGTTTCTCGCCACCGCCAGCAGCCCGTTGCCGATGGGCGGGGGCACCACGCCCTCCACCGCGCGCACCAGCGGCACCACCCAGCGGTCGTACACGCGCGCGTCGCGGTCGGTGATGGTGCGGCGGCGCAGCACCCTGGCCCACAGCCACCACGCCAGCATCCCGGGAAAGTTCATGTAGCGCACGCTCACCGGCTCGAGGCCGGCCCCGCGCAGCAGGGCGTGGAGCCCCGGGCGCGTGTAGCGGCGGCAGTGCTCGAACACCTCGTCGAGCGAGCCGTACAGCGCCGGGACCGCAGGCACGAACAGGAGGACGTGGCCGCCCGGCGCGAGCGCCGCGGCCGCGGCCCGCACGAATCCGGCGTCGTCTTCCACGTGCTCCATCACGTTCACGGCCACCACCGCGTCGGCCGCGCCGTTCGCCACGGCGGCGGGGCCCAGGTAGCCGTGCACCGGCATCACGCGGGCGTCGGGCGCGAAGCGCCGCGCCAGGCGCGGGAAGTTGTTGTCGGCCGGCTCGATGGCGGTGATCCGCGCGTCGGGGCGGCGCTCCAGCAGGTGCGCGGTGAAGGTGCCGATCCCGGCGCCCACCTCCACGATGCGCGGCCCCAGGTAGGGCGCGAAGCCCTCCGAGATCCAGCGGTAGTAGTTGCGGGCCTCGCCCAGCGCGTCGAGCTCCTCGCTCGCGTAGGTGAACTCCGTTCCTGCGGCGGTCGGCATCACGTCAATGGAGCTGGTTCAGGGGCTGCCACGCGCCGCGGCAGTCCATGCCGGGGTCGCGCACGAAGGCGGGCACCACCAGGGGGTAGGGCCCGGGCTCGCCGCGGGCGGTCAGGTCGTACAGGTACACGCCCGCGCCCACCGACACGCGGTCGTCCACGCGGCGGCCCACGTGGTCCAGGAAGCCCAGCATCGCGGCCTTCTCGTCGTAGTCGGCCGCGCCGGTGGTGTTCACGAACAGCACCCACACGCGCGGCCGCCCGCGCAGGCGCGCCAGGTCGTCGAGGTAGCGCGCCGGCTCGAAGCGCGCGCACACCCCGGCCACCGTGTTGGCGCGGTTCCATCCGTAGCGCGGCGCGTAGTACTCGAACACCGACTGGCCGTTGTAGTACACGTACATCAGGTCGCCCGGCCGGCGCTGCTCGTTCACGTAGCTCAGCAGCGGCTTCACCTCGGCCCGCACGTGCGGCACCGAGCGCGCCGCGTAGGCCACGGCCGGCAGCAGCACCAGCACCGCGGCGGCCGCCATGGCCGCGCGGCCGGCCCCGCCGCGCACCATCCGCGGCAGCGCGGCGATCCCCTCGGCCATCACGAAGGCCAGCGAGGGGATGAGGAACACCAGCACCCGCCCCGCCGACGGGTACTCGCCGCCGAACGGGTACGCGCTCGCCGCCGACGCCGCGAGCGCCGCCCCGGCGGGGGCCAGCAGCAGCGCCAGGCGCAGGGAGCGGTGCCGCGCCATCCACGCGCACCCGGCGCAGAACGCCGCGATGCCGCCGGCCACGGCCGCCTTGCTCAGCAGCGACGCGTCTTCGCCCACGATGCCCATGGGCTCGCGGAAGGCGCGCGCCAGCATGCGCGGCAGCCACGCCCAGTCACGCGCCGAGTGGGGCACCAGGGGGAGGAACCCGGTGCGCCAGAAGGCGCGCATGTAGGCCGGGTCCTCGAGCTGGTGGCGCGAGACCAGGTAGGCGCCGGCGAACGAGGCGAGCCACACCGCGCCCAGGCACGCCAGCACCGCCAGCGCCGTGCGGTCGCGGCGGCGCAGCGCGCGCACGCCCAGCACCACCCCGGCCCCGGCCAGCATGAACACCGCCGGCTGCGAGAACCACACGCCCGCCGCCCCGGTGAGCAGGAACGCCGCGGCCACCCGCCCGTCGCGCGGCCGCCGCGCGAGGTCGTGCGCCAGGCACAGCACCAGCAGCGAGAGAAGCGCGTCGAACGCGTACTGCTTCACCTCGCTCGAGTAGTAGACCAGGAAGGGCGCGAGCGCAACCAGCGCCACCGCGAACGGCCGCGCCCCGCGGGTGGTGTAGCGCCGGGCCACGCGGGGGAGCACGGCCAGCGTGGCCAGCCCCGCCAGCAGCGAGGGCAGGCGCAGCGCCAGCTCGCCGCGCCCCAGCGTGGCGGCCGCCAGCTTCACCAGCGCCAGGAAGCCCAGCGGCGCCGTCTGCCCGCGGTGGAACGGCTCCAGCATCCCCGCCCAGCTCCGGTCGAGGAAGTTGGAGATGAGCAGCGCCTCGTCCAG
>Ga0247773_1000423_pt1 | contig 18205 bp, 16 predicted proteins | sample UWRJL092311B6_FD_179934 | JGI IMG/M metagenome (GOLD analysis project Ga0247773, IMG submission 179934) | Plant litter microbial communities from Arlington Agricultural Research Station in Wisconsin, United States - UWRJ-L092-311B-6 | ecosystem: Environmental > Terrestrial > Plant litter >...
GTTGCTCACGTGTTACGCACCCGTTCGCCACTGGGCCCCGAAGGACCCCGTTCGACTTGCATGTGTTAAGCGCGCCGCCAGCGTTCGTCCTGAGCCAGGATCAAACTCTCCATGAGTTGAACAGCTCTTTGGAACAAACGTTGTTACGCTTGTTCGGAATTCGTGTTGATCAGTTCCCGTTACTACGGCACAACGAAAGGACACGATGCCTCTCACCCGGCCTCTCGGCTCGGGTCGTGCCACGGGGCGCCCTGTTCAAGCACTCTCCCCAACACCCTGATTGTCAAACGTCTCGCAGACTCAGTCTGCATCTTTCCTGCAATGGCAACCGGTCCGGTTTCACCCGGGCCGCCGCGTCGCTCGCCGTCGTTCTGGCGAGTCCTTCAATCTAACCGGGCCGACTTGCTTCGTCAACCCCTCGGGCGTCGTCTCTTTTTCGACTTCCGCTGGGTCGTGCCGTCGGTTAACTCTCTCAAGCTAAACCACTTACCGCATCGCGTCAAGGGGCGAATTCGTCCGTTTCGCCGTCCCGACCCGTCCGCCTGCCGTTTGAGCGACAGCCCGAAAGGATAAACCCCTCGGCCGCAGTCGTCAACCCCCATGCCGGAAGTCGTTGCTCACCAGTTTCTAGCGGGGCGCCAATGATACCTCTCTGATACTCGCCCGTCAACCCCCTCAACGGCCCCTCGGTACCGGTTATCGATCGTTCCCCGAATGACTTGCGGGGGCGACTACGGACCAAAGGTCACACGGAGCAACGGAGGAAACGGAGGAGCTGCACCACGGATCCGATCTCCCCTGCTCTTCCCCTCCTGCTGTGAGAGCCCCGTTCTTCGATCCGCCCGACTCGCGCGCCGACCGGGGACGACGAGGCTCCCCGGAGTGATCTCCGGGGAGCCCGCCATACACATCGACACACATCGACCGTGGAGGTGCCGGGCTCAGCCGGCCGTGGGCGGGTCGCCCGCGGCGGCTTCGGCCAGGCGCACCAGCCATGCGGGGCGGGGCACGCGGCTGCCGTCGTAGATCTCGGCGACGGCGGCGGCCAGCTTGCGCACGGCGGCGCGGTGCTCGGCTTCGGGGAGGTCGGCCAGCATCTCCAGGGCGAGGATCGCCATGTCCACCGGCTCGCTCAACCCGCCGGCCTCGCCATACTTCTCGCGCAGATACCAGTCCTTCAGCTTCTGCCAGTTGGCGTGCGGCTGGGGCATCTCGCGTACCTTGTTGTACGCCTGCACCAGCCCGTCCACCGCGCTCTTGGACACGCCCACCTCGTCGGCGAGCCGGCGCAGCGACAGCCGCTTGCTCCGCACGGCGAGCAACGCGGCAACCTGGCCCACCTGAACGCGCTCGTTCAGCGGGTCTGGCGTGGGGGCCTCCCGGCCCTGTCTACTTTGTCCCCGTGTCGGTGTATCCACGCGACAGCGTACACTCCGACGCATGCCCGCGCAAGACGCTCCCCAGAGGTGGGTGGACCAGGGGGATGGAGAGGCCCCGCCACCGGTTATTGCACGGGGCGGGGCCTGGTGCCCGGCGCTGGAGCCGGTGCTGCGACGGCCCGGCGGACCGCCGCAGGCGAGCGTCGCGGTGCGAGCTCCGTTTTCGCCGGGGTCTCAGACCGGGCGGTCCCACGCGTCGTGCCGGGCGGGCGCGCGCGAAGCCGAGCCGCCGCGGGGAGCGCCGCCGCGGTACTCGTCGCGGCCGTAGCCGCGGTCGCCGTAGCCGCCGCGCGCCGGGCCGTAGCCGCCGCCCGCGCGGTCGCCGCCGAAGCCCCGGTCGTGCGCGGGGCGCCCGTAGCCGCGGTCGTCGCCCATGGCGCCGGGGCGCGGGCCCGAGAACAGGGGCTGGCGCTCGTCGTCGGCAACCTCGGGCGCCTCGAGGCGCACCACGTTGTAGGCCTTCAGCCCCTTGGGTTCCTGCAGGATCTCGAACTCCACCGGCTCGCCTTCGTTGAGCGACTTGAAGCCGTCGCCGCTGATGCCGCTGTGGTGGACGAAGACGTCGGTGCCGTCTTCCCGCTTGATGAAGCCGTACCCCTTCTCGGAGGAGAACCACTTCACCGTGCCGGTGTCGCGCTGCATGTGGGTAACCCTGGTGTGGCTGGAGGTGGGAGGGAGCATGGACCCAAGGGCGTGCGGGCGGAGCGCACGTTCCATTCCCCTGCCGCACCACTTTCCCAGCCGCGGCGCGGGTTATCGCCCCGGAAGTAGCCCCCTGGTCAGAGGTTGTAGCAGCTTTGGGGAGACTTGTGTTTCCCAGACAGTGGCGCACACCGGCCGGGCGACGACGGACGGCGCGCCCGTCGCCGCTCCCGAGGCGTGAGCTCGGGAGCGGTGGACGGGGGCGCCGTGTCTGGATGGATCGCGCGGGCGGCGGGATGCGCCCGCGGCCGCTACTTGTGCCGGTAGGTGATCCGGCCGCGCGACAGGTCGTAGGGCGAGATGTCGAGGGTCACGCGGTCGCCTTCGAGCACGCGGATGTTGAACTTCGACATGCGCCCGGCCGCGTAGGCCAGCACCTCGTGGCCGTTCTCCAGCTTCACGCGGTAGTTGCGGTCGGGGAGCACCTCGGTGACCACCCCGTCCATCTGAAACGTTTCCTGCTTGGCCATTTGGGAGGGTTGAGCCCGTGTAGGACGCGTGCCGCCGGCGCCCGCGCCGGCGGTGAACAGGCGGGCTCGCGCGCCCGCGTGGAGGCTGCCAGGGCCTTACGATAACCCGCCCGCCGCGCAAGTTCAACGGCGGCATCTCCGAACGCGTCGAAAATGCCGCCGGGCGGCGGCGCGGCTAGGGGTTCGCGGGGGCCGAAGCCGCCGGCGCGGTGGGCGCGGCCACGTCGGGGCGGCTGCCGTTCTGCCCCATGTACCACCACACGCCGCCGGCGATGGCCGCGAGCAGCACGATGGCCAGGATGAGCCCCATGGGGCTGCGCGGCTTGCGCTCCACGCTGATGTCGGCCACGGTCGAAAACCTCCGCTGGATGTCAGGAATCGCTGGATCGGGAAAGCACTGCCGCGGCCCCCGGGGCACGCGGCGCGCACAATCGGTAGCACGCCGCGCGCCGCGGCGCCAGATTCACGCGCGCCGAGGCCCTCGCGCCGGCCCTCAAGCAAGTTCGTCTCACGACGTCGCAGGACGGAGAAAGCGTTGGACCCACTGCTCTTCTGGCTGGGCGCCGGCACCGCGGCGCTCCTTCTCGCATTGACGGTGGAGCTGGTGTGGCGCGTGCCCCGGCTGGCGCGGCTGCGCGACGTGCCGCTGCTGGCGGACGGCGACCTCCCGTCCGCCAGCATCGTGTTCGCGGCGCGCGACGAGGCGCGGGGGATCGAGGCGGGCCTGGGGTCGCTGCTGCGCCAGGACCATCCCCGCATGGAGATCGTCGCGGTGGACGACCGCTCGACCGACGGGACGGGCGAGATCCTGGACCGCATTGCCGCCGCCGAGCCCCGTCTGACCGTGGTCCACGTGACGGAGCTGCCGGCGGGGTGGCTGGGGAAGAACCACGCGCTGCACTTGGGCGCCGGGCGGGCTCGCGGCGAGCTGCTGCTGTTCACCGACGCCGACGTGGTGATGGCGCCCGAGACGCTGCGCCGCGCCGCCAGTCACCTCGCCCGCGAGGGGGTGGACCACGTGACCGCGGGGCCGCACGTGGACATGCCCGGGTGGCTGCTGAAGACGTTCGGCGTGTTCTTCGGGATGATGTTCACCATGTTCTCGCGGCCGTGGCGGGCGCGCGACCCGAAGAGCCGCAGCCACGTGGGCATCGGGGCGTTCAACCTGGTGCGCGCGGATACCTACCGCCGCGTGGGCGGCCACCGCCCCATCGCGCTGCGGCCCGACGACGACATGAAGCTGGCCAAGCTGCTGAAGAAGAACGGCGGCACGCAGGACTTCGTGAACGGCGCCGACATGATTCGCGTGGAGTGGTACCACTCCACGCGCGAGGCGGTGCACGGGCTGCGCAAGAACGGCTTCGCGGGGATCGACTACCGCCTGTCGCTGGTGTGGCTGGCCACGGTCACGCAGATCCTGTTCTTCGTGTGGCCGTGGATCGCCGTCTTCGTCACGCACGGGTGGACGCGGGCGGCGTACGCGGCCGTGGTGGCGCTGACGCTGCTCCTGTTCGCGGGCGCCGCGCGGGAGCAGCGGGTGCCGGTGTGGCTGGGCGTGATGGTGCCGCTGGCGAGCCTGCTGTTCATCACCGTCATCTGGAACGCCACGCTGTACGCGCTGATCCACCGCGGGATCGAGTGGCGGGGGACGCACTACCCGCTGGACGAGCTGCGGGCGAACCGGGTGTGACCCCTCGTCCTGCTGCTTTGCGGCTGCCCTCCCCCGAACTGCGGGGAAGCGCAGCAGAGGGACGTGGCTCGTGTCGTTCGCAGGCCGCGGGGTCGCCCGGTGCGGGTCGCCGGTCAGGGGATGCTGCTTGGGGCGCAGTCCCCTTGGGCCGGGGTGATGTCGGCATCGCGAACTACGTGGATCAGGGGGATTTCACTTCGCATCGATTTCGTCGTGGGGTGTCCACTTTCAAAAAAATTGATCCACAGCGCACGCCGAGCCGTATGGACTCGCCCGTGAGTGCCGGAGCGGGCGACCTGCTCGCTGGGACGCACCGTCCATCGTCAGACGATGAGAGGCGTGGGCGGGCTGCTCATCAGCGAGGACACGCCAACTCGCTGTACAGCGTAGCCGGAGCGAGAGGATTCCGTCGTCAGGGCGTGACCCAAAGCGCACCGGGTTGACACAAACCCGCTCCGGGGCTAGGTTTGCAAGGATTATTCGACGATGTGGCACCGCTCAGCACGGAGCCGCGCGAGAGGATCTGGGTGCGCGACGCGCCTGGTCCTCTCTGTCTTTTATCTGCACCGGGTGGACGCCCGCGGGGCGTTTCCGTCGTTGCATTCTGGCCCCGTGCCGTGCATCTTCACCGCCGTCCATGAGCCGAACCGCACTGATCACGGGCGCCTCCGGCTTCGTCGGCGGGCACCTGGCCGAACGGCTGGCGGGCGAGGGCTGGCGCGTGCGCGCGCTGGTGCGCGCCTCCAGCAACACCGCGCGCCTGGCGCAGCTCGGCGCCGAGCTGCACACCGGCGCGCTGGACGACGTGGATGCGATCTCGGCCGCCGCCAGCGGCGCCGACTGCGTGTTCCACCTGGCCGCGCTGACCACCGCGCCCGACGAGGCGACGTTCCGCCGCGCCAACGCGGAGGGCACGCGCAACGTGGCGCTGGCGATGCTGCGCGCGGGCACGCGTCCGCGGCGGCTGGTGTACCTCAGCTCGTACGCCGCCTGCGGGCCCGCGGTGGGCGGCCGCCCGCGGCGCCTGAGCGAAACCCCGGCGCCGCTCACGGCGTACGGGCGCAGCAAGCTGGAGGGCGAGGAAGCCGCCCGCGAGGTGGAGGCCGCCGGGATCGAGCTGCTGGTGCTGCGCGCGCCGGCGGTGTACGGCCCCGGCGACCGCGCCTTCCTCCCCGTGTACCGCATGGCCAGGCTGGCGCTGTCGCCGGTGCCCACGGGCCCGGAGCGGCGCATCCACGTGATCTACGTGCACGACCTGGTGACCGCGCTGGTCAACGCCGCCACGGCGCCCGCGGGCACCTTTCCCGTGGCCGAGCCGGTGGCGCACCGCTTCACCGACCTGGTGGACGTGATCGGCCGGGCGGTGCGGGGGAAGCGCCCGCTGCACGTGCCCATCCCCGCGGCGGTGCTGCGCGGGGCGGGCGCGCTTTCCGACCGGCTGGGCCTTGGCGGCGGCGGCGTGTTCAGCCGCGAGAAGGCCGACGAGATGCTGGCCGAGGCGTGGGTGTGCGACCTCACCGGGGCCGAGGCCCTTTTGCCCGCGGCCACGCCGCTGGACACGGGCACGGCCGAAACGGCCCGGTGGTACCGAACTCAGGGATGGCTTTGATGTCGATTGTCGAGCAGCAGACGGCACGGAAGGCCGGCGACATCTTCGCCAAGTGCGGCCGCTACACGGCGGCGCGCGAGATGATCGACCGCGGCCTCTACCCATATTTCCAGCCGATCGAGAGCTCGGAGGACACCGAGGTGGTGATCCGCGGGCAGCGGCTGATCATGGTGGGCTCCAACAACTACCTGGGGCTCACGCACCACCCGTACGTGCTGGAGAAGGCCAGGGACGCGCTGTACCGCTACGGCAGCGGCTGCACGGGCAGCCGTTTCCTGAACGGCACGCTCGACCTGCACGAGGAGCTGGAGCGCCGCCTGGCCACGCTGATGGGCAGCGAGAGCGCGCTGGTGTTCAGCACCGGCTACCAGACCAACCTGGGGGTGATCAGCGCGCTGGTGACGCGCGGCTCGGTGGTGATCCACGACCGGCTGAACCACGCCAGCCTGCTGGACGGCGCGCAGCTGGCCAGCGGCGAGCTGGTGCGCTACGCCCACAACGACATGGCGGCGCTGCGCCGCGCGCTGGAGCGCAACGCCGACGCCAGCGGCATCCTGATCAGCACCGACGGCGTGTTCAGCATGGAGGGCAACATCGTGCACCTCCCCACCGTGCTGGAGCTGGCCGAGGAGTTCGGCGCGCGGGTGCTGGTGGACGACGCGCACTCGGTGGGCGTGCTGGGCGAGCACGGTGGCGGCACCGGCGAGCACTACGGCGTGCAGGACCGGGTGGACCTGACCATGGCCACCTTCTCCAAGAGCTTCGCCAGCATCGGCGGCGCGGTGGCGGGCCCCGAGGAGGTGATCCACTACCTCAAGCACCACGCGCGCTCGCTGATCTTCAGCGCCAGCATGCCGCCCTCGGCCGTCGCGACGGTGCTGGCCTGCCTGGACATCATGGAGGCCGAGCCCGAGCGCCGGCGCACGCTGTGGAAGAACGCCGAGTACCTGCGCGGCGGTCTGTCGGCGCTGGGCTTCGACACCGGGGTGAGCGAAACGCCGATCATCCCCGTGACCACGGGGAGCATCGAGCACACCTTCGTGTTCTGGCGCGAGCTGTTCGACGGCGGCGTGTTCACCAACCCCGTGCTGCCGCCTGCCGTCCCCGAGAGCGCGTGCCGGCTGCGCACCTCGGTGATGGCGACCCACACCACCGACCAGCTCGACAAGGTTCTCGATGCCTTCGCCCGCGTCGGCCGCAAGCTCGGCGTCCGCTGAGCCCCGCGCGACCACCCCGGCCGTCTCCATCCGCGAGATCGGCCGGGGCGAGTCGCTGAAGCCCTTCATCGACCTTTCCTGGACCTTCAACGGCGGCGACCCCCAGTGGGTGCCGCCGCTGCGCATGGTGTTCAACGCGCTCCTCGACCGCGACAAGCACCCCTTCCATGCGCACGCCGACGTGGCCTTCTTCATGGCCGAGCGCGCGGGCAAGCCCGTGGGCCGCATCACCGCGATCGCCAACCACCGCGCCAACGAGTTCCACGGCGACACCACCGGCTACTTCGGCCTGTTCGAGTGCGTGGACGAGCCCGCGGTGGCCGCCGCGCTGCTGGACCGCGCGGGCGCGTGGCTGAAGGCCAAGGGGCTCACCTCGATGCAGGGCCCCTTCAACCTGTCCACCAACGACGAGCTGTACTCGGGCGGGGTTCTGATCGACGGCTTCGACACGCCGCCGGCGTTCATGATGGGGCACAACCCGCGGTATTACGGCCGGCTGATGGACGCGGCGGGGATGACCAAGGCCAAGGACCTGGTGGCCTACTGGCTGCCGCACAACCAGCCGCCCAAGCGGCTGCTGGAGGGCATCGAGCGGCTGGGGAGGCGCGAGGGGTGGCGGATCCGCCCGGTGAACATGAAGCGCTTCAAGGAAGAGGTGGGGGTGGTGATGGGCGTGTACAACTCGGCGTGGGAGCGGAACTGGGGCTTCATCCCCATGACCGAGGCCGAGTTCGACGCGATGGCGAAGGAGTTCCGCCCCGTGGTGGACCCGGAGCTGGTGCTGATCGCCGAGACCACCGAGGGCGAGCCGATCGGCTTCATGCTGGCGCTCCCCGACCTGAACCGCGCCATCAAGCCGCTCAAGGACGGCCGCCTCTTCCCCTTCGGCGTGTTCAAGTTCCTGTGGCACAAGCGCAAGATCAAGACGGCGCGCCTGCTCACGCTGGGGATGAAGCCCGGCTACCAGCGCTCGGGGATCGGCGCGGCGCTGTACCTGCGCTGCTTCCAGCAGGGCGCGGCCAACGGCTACGAGAACGCCGAGGCCTCGTGGATCCTGGAGGACAACGGCCCCATGCGGCAGGCGATGGAGAAGATCGGCGCCTACGTCTACAAGACCTACCGCGTGTACGAGCGCCCGGTCTGACCCGGCGGGTCCCATCGCATTTCGGCCGGCACTACCGAGATCGCCGGACGAACGGACGGGGTCACACGGAGGAGCGGAGGGAACGGAGGACTGCATGGCCGTCTCTCGTCCCCCAATCCTCCGCGTGATCCCGTTCTTCAGCTGGACGGCCGTCAGCGGCAAGCACGTCCCCGCTTCAGCACTCGCGGGCTAGTCCATACGGTTCCGCGTGCGCTGTGGATCGAAATTTGAAAGTGGACACCCCACGACGAATCCGACGTGGAGTGACATCCACCTGATCCACGCAGTTGGCGATGCCGGAGGCCGCGCCGGAGCCGCCGTCCGGCGCGCCGGGCAGCACCCCGGCCTCGCGACCGAGCGACGGACGAGCCCGAACGCCCCACTCCACGTTCCGGCAGGTTCGTCCCGCGGGTGTTGCACAAGGTTTGCACCTCGTTAGCTTCCCGCCCGCGCGGCTCCTCGCGCGGCCCGATGCGGTGGTCGACCCGGACGGTTCCCTTCCCCGCCGCGCCCCCGCGGCCCCCCGATGCACTGGCAGCACACGCCCTTCCTGCTTCCGCTGATGGCCTCGGCGCTGCTGAACGCGGCGCTGGGCGCGTTCGCGTGGCGGCACCGCTCGGTGCCCGCCGCGCGCTCGTTCGCGGGGCTGATGGTGTGCTGCGCGTGGTGGTCGCTGTTCTACGGCGTGTACCAGGCCACCGTGGACCTGTGGGCCAAGCACCTCTTCGCCGACCTGGTGCAGCTGGCCGCCATCGCGGTGCCGGTGGCGTGGTTCGCGTTCACCGCGCGCTACACCGGCCGCGACGGCTGGGCGAGCCGCCGCGCGCTGGCGCTGATTGCCGCCATCCCCCTGCTCACCGCCGTGCTGCTGCTGACCAACGAGTGGCACGGCTGGTTCTGGAGCGTGTTCCGGCTGGAGGAACGCGGCGGCCGCGTGGCGGTGCGCACGGAAAACGCGTGGGGCTTCTGGCTGCACGTGGGCTATTCGTGGGTGCTGCAGTCGATCACGGTGGGACTGCTGGTGCTGAAGGTGATGCGGGCGCCGCACCTGTACCGGCGGCAGGCCGCGGCCATCCTGTTCGGCGCGCTGGTGCCGTGGGTGGGCAACGTGCTGCACATCGGGGGGCTGGTGCGCTTCCCGGCCAACCCGATGCCCTTCCTGTTCACCCTGAGCGGCGCGGCGTTCGCCTGGGCCATCTTCCGCTTCCGCTTCCTGGACATCCTCCCCGTGGCGCGCGAGGCGGTGGTGGACCGGATGGTGGACGGCGTGATCGTGCTGGACGAGGAAGGCCGTGTGATGGACCTGAACCCCGCCGCGCGCGCGATGCTGGGCGTGGACGGCCGCGGCTTCGTGGGCCGCCCCGCGGCCGACGTGCTGGGCCCCTGGGCCATGCTGGCCGAAGGCGGCGCCGACGCGGTGTCGGCGGCGGCCGAGGTGGACGCGCAGACGCCCGCTGGGCTGCGCCGCTTCGACGTGCGGATGACGGCGCTCTCGCGGGCGGGCGAGTACGGCGGGCGGGTGTTCGTGCTCCGCGACGTGTCGGAGCGCACGCAGGCCGAGGAGGCGCTGCGCCGGAGCGCCTTCTACGACGCGCTGACCGGCCTGCCCAACCGCGCCCTCTTCCGCGACCGGCTGGAAAAGGCGGTGGAGCGCTCGCACCGGGGCAACCACCCTTTCGCGGTGATGTTCCTGGACCTCGACCGCTTCAAGCTGGTGAACGACTCGCTGGGCCACCACATGGGCGACGAGCTGCTGGTCGCGGTGGGCCGGCGGCTGGTGACGTGCATCCGCCCGGCCGACACGGTGGCGCGCCTGGGCGGCGACGAGTTCGCGGTGCTGCTGGAGGACGTGACGGGGATGGACCACGCCACCACCGTGGCCGACCGCATCCTGGCGGTGCTCGACCAGCCGGTGTCGCTGGAGGGGCACGACGTGTTCCCCAGCGCCAGCATCGGCGTGGTGATGGGCTCGGACCTGGAGGAGCCGCCCGAGCACCTGCTGCGCTTCGCCGACGTGGCGATGTACCGGGCCAAGGCGCGCGGCCGCAACCGGCGCGAGCTGTTCGACCCGTCGATGCACCAGAACGTGGTGGACCGGCTGAAGCTGGAGACCGACCTGCGCCGCGCGGTTGACCGCGGCGAGCTGCGCCTCTTCTACCAGCCCATCGTGGAGCTGGCCACCGGGCGCACCTCGGCGGTGGAGGCGCTGCTGCGCTGGCAGCACCCCGAGCGCGGCCTGCTGGCCCCGGCCGACTTCATGCGCGTGGCCGAGGAGACGGGCGTGATCAGCGGCATCGGCGCGTGGGTGGTGCGCGAGGCGGCGGGGCAGCTGGTGGCCTGGCAGCGCGAGGTGCCGGCCGAGGTGCCGCTGCGCATGAGCGTGAACGTGTCCACCCGCGAGCTGGCCGACCCGGCGTTCGCCGAGCGGCTGGAGGAGGTGGTGCGGAGTGCCGGGATCCTGCCCGACACGCTGCGGGTGGAGGTGAGCGAGAGCACCATGATGCGCAACGCCGAGCAGGTGATCCCGGTGCTGCAGCGGCTGGCCGACATGGGCGTGCGCGCCTACATGGACGACTTCGGCACCGGCTATTCGTCGCTGAGCTGGCTGCACCGCTTTCCCGTGAACGTGCTGAAGGTGGACCGCACCTTCGTGGAGCGCGTGCCGCGCGAGCGCGACGCGGTGGAGATCGTGCGCACCATCGTGGCGCTGGCCCGCACGCTGGGGCTGGAGATCATCGCCGAGGGGGTGGAGCACCCCGAGCAGGAGGCGCTGCTGCGCGAGATGGGCTGCCAGTACGCGCAAGGCTTCCACTTCTCCGGCCCTCTCACCGCCGCCCAGGCCGGCGCGCACCTGGCCGCGCAGGCACCGGCGGGCGCGGCGGGCTGAGGGAGGACGGGGCACGGCCGGCTCGCGGCCTCTTCGCCCCGTCGCGCGGAGAGGCTTCTTCGTTGTGCCGGGTCCGGCAACGGCTTGCCTCACGCAGAGTCAGCGGAGTCAGCAGAGAACAGCAGCTTTTCTGCTGATACCAATGAATCGTTGCGGCGGAAGGACCTGCTGAAGTGTCACACGGAGGCACGGAGACACAGAGGAAAACCGTAGTTCTCTGTGTCTCTGTGCCTCCGTGTGAGAATGCAGTTCAGGCTGGATTCGATATGAGGATGACTTCGGCGGCTCTGCGTGAGGCGTTCCGGTCGTTTCCGTACGGCGGGGGATCAAACGGCGGCGGGTGAGGTAGACAGCACCGGGCCCGCCGCGCGCGGATTTGCCCCGGCACCGGCGGGCACGGTAGACTCAGCGCTCGCGGGCGGAACCGAACTCCCGATCTTCAGCCGTACGATTCGATGGCCATTGGCAAGACTCTCTCGTTCGCCGCCGCGGCCGTGGCGCTGGTCGCGCTCGCCTGCCGCCAGCCGCTGGACGTGGGCAACTTCTCGGCGGCGGGCCATTGGAAGGGCACCGCGGTGCAGCCGGTGCAGGGCACCGACAGCGCGCGCTACACCTTCGTGTTCGACCTGGAGCAGAACGAGAGCGACGTCTCGGGCACCGCCACCATCCAGTCGGGCACCGAGACCATCGAGGCCGAGGTGGACGGCCACTGGGACTTTCCCGCGGTCACCATGCGCCTGACCGCCCCCGGCTTCGCGCCGCTCGACTACGCCGCCGCATATCCGAACTCGCGCAGCGACACGCTGCGCGGCCCCATCGCCGGCTCGGGCTTCGCCTCCACCACGCTGACCATCGTCCGCCAACCGTAGGCACCGGCACGTCGGGATCGAGTCGACGCGGGCGACGCGCCGACGGATATGAAGCATCGAGCCTCCCGCAAACGACTTGCAGGAGGCTCGATCGGTTTCTACCAGTCCATGGGATGCTCGCCCATCTATCCGCGGTTCCATCCGAGGATCGAGCTGAGTCAACCACGTTCATGCGGTTTGCGGATCCGACGGTCGAGAGGAAGCCGGTCGCGCGATGCACCGGTCCGGTTCCGTCACCCCCGCACGAACACCAGCTCCGGCTCGTGGTGGCAGGCGTAGCACACCAGCGGATGGGGCGCGCTCACGCGGCTGTTGGGCATGAGCCGGATCTCGGCGCCGCAGCGCGGGCAGGCGCCCAGGAACGAGCGCACCTGGATGCGGCCCTTCCAGCTGCGGTACACCGCCATCGTGCCCACCAGCGCCGGGAGCGAGGTCATGAACGGGTCGAACATGGTGATGAGGAAGGTGGCCGTGGTGACGCTTCCCCATACCGCCGCCATCACCACGGTGCGCGTGACCCGCGCCCCGATCGTCACCTCGCGCACGTCCACCCGCGCCACCGTGTCGGCATGGCCCGGCAGCACGATTCGGGCGCCCACCGCGGCCAGTCTCTCGCTCGTCGTCATCGTCGCCATCCCCGTTTTGCGAATCCGGACCTTGGGACCTTCACCGCTACCACCCAATCAACGTATTTTGTGGGGAAGTCCTCGTCAGGCGCCGGAAGAACTTTCGTGGGGAATTTCCGTACGAAGATCAGGGCCGCGGTAGGGAACCCGTGGATGCGCACCGCCGCCTTCGTCCGCGGGACCATCCGGCGAGGCGCGGTCACCGGCACCGCACGCTTGCGGCGCGGCGTTCCAGTGCGCACCCTTGAGGCCGGTTTCGTCGTCATCCACCCGTGCGACTCCCGATCCCGAACGTGCCGAGCCAAACCGCCGTCCGCCGCATCCTGGCGCTCGCCGCCGTCCTCGCCGCGTCTGCCGCCGGCGCGCCGCCGCTGCGTGCGCAGGGCGGCGGCGGCGTGCTGCGCGGGCACGTGGTGGACGAGGTGTCGGGCGCGCCCGTGCCCGAGGCGCGGGTGGTGGTGGACGACCGCGCCGGCGCGGTGGCCGACGGCAAGGGCCGCTTCCGCATCTCGGGGATCGGGCCGGGGCCGCACAGCATCCGCGTGGAGCGGCTGGGCTACGGGACGGCCAACCTGGAGATGATGCTGGGCGACTCGATCGAGCTGACGGTGTCGCTCCAGACCGACGCGCAGCCGCTGCCCACCGTGACCGTCACCGCGCCGGGCCCGCGCTCCCAGCTGCCGGTCGGGATGCGCGAGTTCCACCTCCGCCGCACCCAGAATGCGGGCGGCGGCCGGTTCTACACCCGTGTGGAGCTGGACGCCATCGGGCGCACCACGCTGGTGAACTTGCTGCGCCGCATGCCCGGCACGCGGATCCTCCACGCCCGCACCACCATGGGCGACTACCTGGCCACCGGCGAGACGGACGGGCCGCATACCATGCTCCGCCCCGGGCCGTGCTACGCGCAGGTGGTGGTGAACGGGGTGCCGGTGTTCACGCCGGGCCGGGGCGGCGACCCGCCCAACCTGAACGACTTCGACCTGAACGACCTGGAGGGGATCGAATACTACTCGCAGGCGTCCAGCACCCCCTCCGAGTTCCGCAGCCAGGACGTGACCTGCGGCACGCTGCTGCTGTGGATGCGCGCCGCGCCCGCCGACCGGCCGCGGTGACCGCGTCCGCGCCACGCGTCGACCCCCTCCCGCACGATTGCTTCCGCTCCCACCCCGATCGACCTCGGTGACCGCGTCCCCGCCACGCGCCACCCCCTCCCGCACGATTGCTTCCGCTCCCCCGCCGCCCCATCTTCACCCGTTCCCCCCCGAGCTCGCCCTGGCGCCCCGCGCGCGGGCGAACCGCGGGGGCCGGCGAGGGTAGTGGAAGTCTTGCGACGGACACGGCTTCCACGCGGCACAACGGCTTGAGGCAGCGGCAATGGCGTTCGAACTGGTGGCCCCCTTCCCCCCGCGCGGCGACCAGCCCCGCGCGATCGAGGAGCTGACCGAGGGGCTGAAGCGCGGGGACAAGTACCAGACGCTGCTGGGCGCCACGGGTACGGGAAAGACCTTCACCATCGCCAACGTGATCGCCCAGCACGGGCGGCCCACGCTGGTGATGAGCCACAACAAGACGCTGGCGGCGCAGCTCTACGGCGAGATCAAGCAGCTCTTCCCCAAGAACGCCGTCGAGTACTTCATCAGCTACTACGACTACTACCAGCCCGAGGCCTACATCCCCTCGACCGACACCTTCATCGAGAAGGACTCGTCGATCAACGAGGACATCGAGAAGCTGCGCCTGCGCGCCACCAGCAGCCTGATGGAGCGCGACGACGTGATCATCGTCTCGTCGGTCAGCTGCATCTACGGCTTGGGTGACCCGCGCGAGTACCGGCAGCTGATGCTGGTGCTGGAGCAGGGGCAGAAGATCGGCCGCAAGCAGATCCTCGAGGGGCTGGTCAACATCCAGTACGCGCGCAACGACGCGGCGTTCGAACGCGGCAACTTCCGTGTGCGCGGCGACACCGTGGAGGTGTTCCCCGCCTACGAGGAGCAGGGCGTGCGCATCGAGCTGTGGGGCGACGAGATCGAGCGCATCTCGCGCTTCGACCCGCTCACCGGCGACACCATCCTGGTTTTGAAGCGCGCGGCCATCTACCCGGCCACGCACTTCGTCACGCAGAAGAGCACCATCGAGCGCGCCGTCACCCGCATCCGCCACGAGCTGGATGGGCGGCTCAAGGAGCTGCTGGGGCAGAACCGGCTGCTCGAGGCGCAGCGGCTGGAAAGCAGGACGAACTTCGACATCGAGATGATGATGGAGATCGGCACCTGCGCGGGGATCGAGAACTACTCGCGCCACATCGCCGGGCGCCTCGAGGGCGAGCGGCCGGCGTGCCTGTTCGACTACTTCCCCGAGGACTTCCTCGTCGTCGTGGACGAGTCGCACGTGTCGGTGCCGCAGATCGGCGGGATGTTCAACGGCGACCGGGCGCGCAAGACGGTGCTGGTGGAGCACGGCTTCCGCCTCCCCAGCGCGCTGGACAACCGGCCGCTCAAGTTCGAGGAGTGGGAGCAGCTGGTACCCAAGGCGATCTTCGTCTCGGCCACGCCCAGCGACTTCGAGCTGGCGTCCAGCGGCGGCGTGGTGGTGGAGCAGATCATCCGCCCCACCGGCCTGCTCGACCCCGAGGTGATCATCCGCCCGGTGAAGGGGCAGGTGGACGACCTGCTGGCCGAGATCCGCGACCGGGTGGGCAAGCAGGAGCGCGTGCTGGTGACCACGCTCACCAAGCGGATGTCGGAAGACCTGACCGACTTCCTGCAGCAGGCCGGGGTGCGCGTGCGCTACCTGCACAGCGACATCGACAGCATCGAGCGGGTGGAGATCCTGCGCGACCTGCGCCTGGGCAAGTTCGACGTGCTGGTGGGGATCAACCTCCTCCGCGAGGGATTGGACCTCCCCGAGGTGTCGCTGGTGGCGATCCTGGACGCCGACAAGGAGGGCTTCCTGCGCAGCGCCTCGTCGCTGATCCAGACGGTGGGCCGCGCCGCCCGCAACGCGCAGGGCAAGGCCATCCTCTACGCCGACCGCATCACCGGCAGCATGCAGCGGATGATCGAGGAGACCAACCGCCGCCGCGAGACGCAGGTCGCCTACAACCTGGAGCACGGCATCATCCCCACCACGATCCTGAAGAGCGTGGCCGAGATCGAGTTGCAGACGCGCGTGGCCGACGCCCGCGGGCCCAAGGAGCAGCCGATGGCGGGCAAGGGGAAGAAGGGGCCGGAAAAGCGTGCCGCGTTCGGCAGCGGGACGCCCGAGGAGGTGCTCAAGGACATCGAGCGCCAGATGCGCGACGCCGCCGCCCAACTCGACTTCGAGCAGGCCGCCCTGCTGCGCGACCAGTACCTGGAGCTCAAGGCCGAGATCGACGGCGCCAAGCCCCGCCCCACCGACGCCCAGCGCCGGCAGGTCGCCGGGCTGCGGCCCACGGTGTGAGGCGAGCGCGTCTGGCCTCTCAGACCGGCGGCTGAAGCCGCAGCTACAACTACGGGAAGCCTCGCAAACTGCGCGAGGCTGTGGGGGAAGGTTCCGCGCGACGTGGGTGGAATCGGCCGAGGCCGGGATTCGACGGCCGGCGTCGCTGCGATGGCGGCCGATTACACCACGGCCGAGGCCATAGTCCGCGAAGGCGGACTTCGTGCTGTTGTTGCCGCGGTTTCAACCGCTTGGCGTATCCGGACGATCACACCGAGGCACGGCACATCCAGTCCAGGCAGATGCAGGCGGAGCTGAGCGAGGAACAGATGGTGGCCTGGGGCGAGCGGATCGGGCGCGAGGCGCGCACGCCGCTGGTGATCGCCCTGCGCGGCGATCTGGGCGCGGGGAAAAGCACGCTCGCCCGCGCCATTGCACACGGCGCGGGCGTGGCGGGCGACGTTCCCTCCCCCACCTTCAACCTGGTCTACCGCTACGACACGCCGCGCGGGGTGCAGGTCGCGCACCTCGACCTCTACCGTCTCGAAGACCCCGACGAGGTGTGGGAGCTGGGGTGGGACGAGTTGGGCGCGCCGGGCGACCTGGTGCTGATCGAGTGGCCGCAGCGCGCCGAAGCGCTCCTCCCCGCCCCGCGCTGGGAGGTGGAGATCGAGGAGCTGGGCGACCCGTCGTTCCGCCGCGTCCACGCACGCCCCGTGGGCGACCCGCCGCCGCTGCCCGAGATGGCGCCCGGAGGCGAATCGTGACCACGGTGGCGCGTCCGGTGCTGGCGCTGGACAGCTCCACCCGCGGCGGCTCCGTGGCGGTGGGCGTCGGCGGACTGGTCGTCACCGAGCGCGTGCTGGAGGCCACCGTCGGCGCCTCGTCGCTGCTGATGCCTGCGGTGGACGAGGCCGTGCGCGCGGCGGGGCTGGCGCCGCGCGACCTATCCGCCATCGTGGTGGGCGGCGGGCCGGGCTCGTTCACGGGGCTGCGCATCGCCGCCGCGACGGCGAAGGCGCTGGCGCGCGCGCTGGGCGTGCCGCTCTACGCGTTCTCGGGGCTGATGGCCGCGGCCGCCACCCTGCGCCACGCCGGCCGCCCCGTGGCCGCGCTGTTCGACGCGCGCAACCGCGAGGTGTTCGCCGGGTGCTGGCGCTTCGGCGGCGACGGCGTGGACGAGCTGCTCGCGCCCGAGATCCTCACCGTCGACCAGGTAGTCGAACGCTTGGCACCGCACTCCCCCCTGCTGGTCGGCGACGGTGCCGTGGCGTACTCCCCGGAGCTGCGGCAGGGGCTGGGGGATGACTGCGTCGCGGAGGGCGCGGACGAGTCGCCCGCGGCGGGGCTGCTCTGGCTGATGCGCACGATCCCGGAGCGCGGACGGGTCGCGCACCCCGCCGGGTGGGAGCCGGAGTACCTGCGCGCCTCGGGCGCCGAGCGCATCGCCGCGGCGAGGGCGGGGTGATGGCGCGCGTGGATGCCGATGGCGCCTTCGGGCTGCACGCCGACCCCGACTTCCGCATCCGCCGCATGCGCGAGGCCGACCTGCCGCGGGTGATGGTGATCGAGGACGCGTGCTTCAGCACCCCGTGGAAGGAAGCCACCTTCCGCGGCCTGATGAAGCGCACCGACACCGACCTGTTCGTGGCCGAGCTGGACGGCGACATCGCCGGCTACGCCGCCTGCTGGACGGTGATCGACCAGAGCGAGCTGGGCAACGTGGCGGTGTCGCCCCGGGCGCGCGGGCTGGGGATGGGCGGCGCGCTGGTGGACACCGTGGTGGAGCGCGTGAAGGAGCGCGGCGCGCACGAGGTGTTCCTGGAAGTGCGCGAGAGCAACCAGGTTGCGCAGGGCGTCTACCGCGACCGCGGCTTCATCGTGGTGGGCAGGCGCCGCTCGTATTACGCACAGCCGACGGAAGACGCGCTCGTGATGCGGCTGCGGGTGTGAATCAAGACCCTTGACAGGGCGGCAAAACCGCGCCAACATAGCGCCGAACCGCGTTGTCCACTTTGTTCAAATACGGTCAAAAGGAGGAGATGTGGCGCGCAGCCTGAACAAGGTCATGCTGATCGGGAACACGGGGAACGACCCCGAGATCCGCACCATCCCCAGCGGGGCGCGGG
>Ga0247773_1000424_pt1 | contig 18196 bp, 19 predicted proteins | sample UWRJL092311B6_FD_179934 | JGI IMG/M metagenome (GOLD analysis project Ga0247773, IMG submission 179934) | Plant litter microbial communities from Arlington Agricultural Research Station in Wisconsin, United States - UWRJ-L092-311B-6 | ecosystem: Environmental > Terrestrial > Plant litter >...
GCCGCCGGGGATCGACGAGTTCCTGTTCGGCGGCTTCCTGCGCCGCGAGCCCGTCTACACCTGCAAGGCGCTCACGGCCGACCTCACCATCCCCGCGGAAGCCGAGATCGTGCTGGAGGGCTACGTGGACACCGACGAGGAGCTGGCCATCGAAGGCCCGTTCGGCGACCACACCGGCTTCTACACGCTGGAAGACCCGTATCCCGTCTTCCACGTGACTACGGTGACCATGCGCGAGGACCCGGTGTATCCGGCCACGCTGGTGGGCCGTCCGCCGGTGGAGGACGTGTACCTGGGCGGCGCCACCGAGCGGATCTTCCTGCCGCTGGCCAAGCTCACGATTCCCGAGATCGTGGACTACCACATGCCGCCCGAGGGCGTCTTCCACAACCTGGTGTTCGTCTCCATCCGCAAGGAGTACCCGGGGCAGGCTTGGAAGGTGATGAACGGCCTGTGGGGGATGGGGCTGATGTCCCTCGCCAAGGTGATCGTGGTGGTGGACGAGGGGATCAGCGTGCAGGACACGGCCGAGGCTTGGTGGTACGCGCTGGGCAACATCGACCCCGAGCGCGACGTGCGCTTCACCAAGGGGCCGGTGGACGACCTGGACCACTCGTCGCAGCACCCCTCGTTCGGCAGCAAGATGGGGATCGACGGCACGCGCAAGTGGCCCGAGGAAGGCTTCACCCGCCGCTGGCCCGACCTGATCGAGATGTCGGCCGACGTGAAGGAGAAGGTGGACCGCCTGTGGAGCCGCCTGGGGATCGAGCCGCTGCCGTGAGCACCGCCGCCGCTTCTGCCCTGCTCGCCAGCGAGCGCCTGTGGCTGCGGCGGATGGAGCGGCGCGACGTGGCCGTGCTGGTGGCGTACCGCAACGACCCCGAGGTGGCCCGCTACCAGGGGTGGGCGTCGTGCTCGGAGGAGGACGCCCGGGCGATGCTGGCGCACCAGGTGTCGCTGGAGCCGGGTGCGCCGGGCGCGTGGTTCCGCTGGATGCTGGAGGAGAAGGCCACCGGCGCCGTGGTGGGCGACGTGGCGATGTGCGTGGAGCGCGACGACGAGCGGCAGGCCAAGGTCGGCTTCACCTTGGCGCGCGAGCACCAGCGGCGCGGGTTCGCGGGCGAGGCGGTGCATGCGCTGCTGGGCTGGGCGTTTGGCGAGCTGAGGCTGCACCGCGTGGTCGCCATCACCGACGCGCGCAACGCCGCGGCGGGCGCCCTGCTCGGCCGCGTCGGATTTCGCCGCGAGGCGCACTTCATCCAGAATGCGTGGTACAAGGGTGCATGGGGCGACGAGCTCCTGTTCGCCATGCTCCGGAGCGAGTGGAGATCCTGATGCTCTCGTTGGCGCTGCTTGAGGTCATGGACAAGGAGCCGTCGCTCCCGGGAATCTGGATCGGAACAGCGCTGTTTGGCGGGGTGGGGCTCTGGAGCGCCCGGCGGTGGATCTGGCCCGGCGTGCTGCTGCTGGCGGTGGAGGCGCTCGGGCTTTCCGGGATGCACGCGGAATTGACGGACCCGCAGGTGGGGCCCGCCATCCTGAGGGAAGCCGGCCATGGGTATGTGGTGCAGAGCTATCTCGGCTCGGGAGTGAGCATCACGGCGACGACGGCCGGGTTGGTGTGGGGGATCATGCGCTGGCGCCGCCGGCGTGGCGATCTGGACGAATCGGCGGCACCCGATGCGGTGCCCGTGAACTGAGGGAGAGAGTTGTCGAGCAACGCAGAAGTGGAGCGCCTGCACGAAGGCCAGCACATCACCGGCGGCGGGCGGCTGGTGGACTACAGCAACCTGGTGAAGCTGCCGCACACGCTGTTCGCCATGCCGTTCGCGCTGGTGGGCGCCACGCTGGCCAGCTACCGCTATGCCGTGACGCTCAAGCAGGTGCTGCTGATCCTGACGGCGTTCGCCGCCGCGCGCTTCGCCGCCATGGGCTTCAACCGCATCGCCGACCGCGCGATCGACGCGAAGAACCCGCGCACGAAGATGCGCGAGATCCCCGCGGGGAAGCTGTCGGTGCGGCAGGCCACCACGTCGGTGGTCGTGGCGAGCGTGGCGTTCATCCTGTGCGCGGCGCTGCTCAACCGCATCTGCCTGATCCTGGCGCCGTTCGCGCTGGGGTGGGTCTTCTTCTACTCGTACACCAAGCGCTTCACCCGCTGGGCGCACCTGGTGCTGGGCTTCGCGCTGGCGATCGCGCCGGTGGGCGCGTACCTGGCGGTGGCGGGGCACTGGAGCCGGCCGCCCGGGGCGCTGCTGGCGCTGGCCGGCGCGGTGCTGTGCTGGGTGGCCGGCTTCGACATCCTCTACTCGCTGCAGGACATCGACTTCGACCGCGGCGAGGGGCTGCACTCCGTGCCCGCTGCGCTGGGGCCCCGGGGCGCGCTGGCCGTGTCGCGCGTGCTGCACCTGCTTTCCGCCGGGATGTTCGCGGCGCTGGGCTTCATGCTGCCGCAGCTGGGCACGCTCTACCTGTTCGGCGTGGCGGTGATCGCGGTGATGCTGGTGTACGAGCAGAGCCTGGTGCGCGCCGACGACTTTTCGCGCATCGACGCGGCGTTCTTCAACGTGAACGGCGCCATCAGCGTGGTCTTCTTCCTGATCGTGCTGGCGGAGAGGATCTTCGCGTGACGTACCGGGCGGGCGCCCCCGTCACCTTCGGCATCACCGGCGCCAGCGGCGCGCCCTACGCGGTGCGGCTGCTGCGCGCGCTCAACGACGCGGCCACCCCCACGCGCCTCATCATCTCCAGCTACGGCTGGCGGTTGCTGGCCGAGGAGACGGGGATCGAGGGATTGGACGCGCTGCGGGCCGCCACCGGCGACTGGAGCCGGGTGGAGCTGTACGACTCGCTCGACCGCGGCGCCACGCCGGCGTCGGGCTCAGCGCCGTCGGGGGGGATGGTGGTCTGCCCGTGCAGCATGGGCACGCTGGCCTCCATCGCCGCCGGCACCTCGCGCAACCTGGTTGAGCGCGCGGCCGACGTGGCGCTCAAGGAGCGCGTGCCGCTGATCCTGGTTCCCCGCGAGACGCCGCTGTCGCTGGTGCACCTGGAGAACATGACCCGTCTCACGCGTGCCGGCGCCACCGTGATGCCCGCCGCCCCCGGCTTCTACCATCGCCCCGAATTCATCGCCGACCTGGTCGACTTCGTGGTTGCGCGCATCCTCGACCACCTCGGCGTGGAGCACCAGGTCGGTCGCCGGTGGAAGAGCGGCGAGACGGAACGGCAGGGGACAGGGGACAGGGGACAGGGGACAGCAGGCAACGGCTGAGCCGCCGGGGCTCCATCTTCACCGGAAGCTCCCTCACCGCGCACGAATCTCGCTTCGCACCTGCCCTGCTGGCTGTCCCCTGTAACCTGTCCCCTGTAACCTTTCCCCTGAATGAAGATCGGCATCATCTCCGACACGCACGGGCTTCTGCGCGCGCAGGTGTTCGACGTGTTCGCGGGCGTCGAGCACATCCTGCACGCGGGCGACGTGGGTGATCCCGACATCCTGGACGAGCTCGCGGCAATTGCGCCGGTGACGGCGGTGTGGGGGAACGTGGACGGCTTCGACATCCGCAAGCGTACGACGGAGGTCGCGGAGATCGAGTTGGGCGGCGTTCGCGTCGTGGTCATCCACGGGATGCAGTTCGGCTCGCCCACGCCGGCGAAGGTGGCCGCGGCGCACCCGGACGCCGCCCTCGTCGTCTTCGGCCACTCGCACCGGCCGCTGGTCGAGCAGGTGGGTACCACGCTCGCGGTGAACCCCGGCAGCGCCGGCCGCCAGCGCTTCCGCGACCCCGTCTCCGTCGCCCTCGCCGAGATCGAAGACGGTAGGGTGACGGCGCGGCTGGCGGATCTGGATCCGTCGCGGAAGTAGCGGCCGTTTCGATTTTCGGTTTCTCGAAGGTCTCGACTGTCAGCGACGATGCCCGCGCGGGAGTCCACGAAGCGACTTTGGGCCGTTGTTGCCGCGGATTCATCCGCCCCCCGCGCCCGGCCTCATTCCCCCCTCGACCTCTTCCTTTCCGACCCTCCCGAACGGCGTACCCCTTGCTGTCACAAACACTTGAAGCGCGCCGTGGACCCTTTTGTCCCCCGCGCGGTGTAGCACCCTGTTGCGCACAACGCATTCTGGTACGATTTTGGATGCCGGCGCGTGAAGTGCCCAACCCGTTGCCACCCACAGGAATGACCCGGATGCACGTGAAGTGGAAATCGCTCGCCGCGGCCGCCGCGATGATCCTGGCACCCGCCGCCGCGCACGCGCAGGCGCCCCGCTCGGGGCTGATCCTGTCGAGCATGGAGCAGGCGGTGGCCGTGCCGGTCACCAAGGCGGAAAACTTTTCGCTGCTGGTGGACCTTTCCGACCGCACGCTGTATGCGCTCAGTGACGGCGAGGTGATCCGGAGCTGGCCGGTTTCGGTGGGGCAGGAGGGGTACAACACGCCCGCGGGGCAGTACCGCATCAGCCACCTGATCTGGAACCCGCGCTGGGTGCCGCCCCCGTCCGACTGGGCGCGCGACCACAAGCCCGAGGCCCCGGGTGCCACCAGCAACCCCATGGGCCGCGTGAAGATGTTCTTCCGCGAGCCCGACCTGTACATCCACGGAACCTACCTGCCCAGCTCGCTGGGCAACGCCCGCAGCCACGGCTGCATCCGCATGCGCAACATCGACGCGGCCGAGGTCGCGCGCATCGTGATGGTGCAGGGCGGCTCCGACCGCCCGCAGGCGTGGTACCAGCGCACCGTGGCCGTCTCCGACACCTCGCGCGAGGTGCGCCTGTCCGCCCCCGTGCGCCTGCGCGTGCGGCAGTAAACACCAGCGACGGAGCAGGATGACGATCCCCGGCCGGGCGAAGATGCCCGGCCGGGGATCTTGTCTTTCGGGATTGAAGGAAGCTCGACGTCGCAGGGTTCTCCAAGCCCGCCATCCTGACGCCGGCCACGCTGAATCCTGTCGGCCGGGCGCACGCCGGCCGCAGCCTGTCAGGCAGGTCCACACACCCGTATTTTTCCTCGGCCTGCGGCTCGGGCCGTACGCCGTGGGCCCGCGTAGCCGCTTCCCGCGATCTCGAATCACTCCACGAAGGCTTCCGCCATGCGACGGCGTTTCCAGCAGGTCGACGTCTTTTCGCCCGTGCCGCTCGGGGGCAACCCGCTGGCGGTGGTGCTCGACGGCGAGGGCCTGTCGACCGAGGAGATGCAGCGGTTCTCGCGCTGGACCAATCTTTCCGAGACCACCTTCATCCTCCCGCCCGCCTTGCCCGAGGCCGACTACCGGGTGCGGATCTTCACGCTGGCGCGGGAGCTTCCCTTCGCGGGGCACCCCACGCTGGGCTCCTGCCACGCGTGGCTGGCGGCGGGCGGCGTTCCGCGCAGTGGCGAGACGGTCGTGCAGGAGTGCGGGGCGGGGCTGGTGCGCATCCGCCGAGGCGAGCATGGGCTGGCCTTCGCCGCGCCGCCGCTGCTGCGCACCGGCCCGGTGGAAGAGGCGCTGGTGGAGCAGCTGGCAGCCGTGCTGGGCATCGGCCGGGGCGACGTGGTGGACGCGCAGTGGGCCGACAACGGGCCCGGATGGGTGGCGGTGCTGCTCAGGGACGCCCAGGCCGTGCTGGCGCTGGAGCCCGACTTCACCCGCTGGACCGGCGGCGGAAGCCTCGACATCGGCATCGTCGGACCGTGTCCGCCGGGGTCGGAGTGCGCGTGGGAGGTGCGCGCCGTGTTCAGCGACGAGCGGGGCGCCATGCGCGAGGACCCCGTCACGGGCAGCCTCAACGCCTCGCTGGCGCAGTGGCTGCTGGCCAGCGGCCGCGCCACGGCGCCCTACGTGGCCAGCCAGGGCACCCGCCTGGGCCGCAGCGGCCGGCCGCGCATAAGCCAGGACGCGGACGGCACCGTCTGGGTGGGCGGGCCCACTCTCACCTGCATCACGGGCGAGGTCGAGATCTAGCCCCGCGGCGAGTCTCTTGTCCGCCAGGGGCGCCGCGTTATCGTGGGATGAGGACGCCGCCCGCCCGCGATTCAGACGATACGAGGAGAGCGATCATGGCCATCCCGCCGCAAGTAGACTGCGATCAGGTTCACCCCGGCCTCGCGGTCGGCGATCTGTCGGAGGCGATCGGCTTCTACACCGGCAAGCTGGGCTTCCGCCTGGGCTTCACCTGGGGCGAGCCGCCGGTGATGGCGGGCGTGAACCTGGGCGACGTGCAGGTCTTCCTCAACGCCGGCAGGGCGAGCGGCGACGGGGGCAGCGCCTTCTTCGCGGTGGGCGACGCGGACGAGCTCTACGCATTCCACCAGGCCAACGGCGTGGAGATCGTGGAGCCGATCGAAGACCGCGTCTACAACGTGCGCGACTACATGGTGCGCGACCCGTATGGCAACCGGCTGGCGTTCGGCCACTACATCTACACGATGGGTGGCGAGCCGCTGCCCATCGAGCGCGTGGACGTGCCCGTGCGCCTGGAGAAGCGCCTCGCCGCGCTGCTCCACGACCTCGCCGCGCACAAGCGGATGAGCGTCAGCAGCCTGCTGGAGGAGATCCTGCTGCACACCAACGAGCCGCTGGGCGACGGCGTGGCCAGCCCGCACACCAGGGCGCAGCTGCGCAAGATCCAGGAGCTGAAGGCCAAGCACGGCATCGACTACGACAGCCACGCGAGCTACCGCTTCGTGGAACGCTGATGGAGCGAGGGCGATGCGGAGCGCGGGTCGCGGATCGTGCGCCCTTCGCCGGGCAGTCGCTCCCCGGCATCACGGCGACTGACCGGTGAGCCTTATGGAGCGTGAGGGATGATCCAGGATTCCGTGCGGGAGATGACCGCCGACGAGCGGGCATCGCTGCAGGGCGCGCTGGGGCCGCAACCGGCCGCTGTGTGGCAATCAGACGGCTCGCGGGAGACGTGGGGGCTGGCGGCCGTCTGGATTCTTACGCTGGTGGTGATCGCATCGACGGGCCGCGTGAACAAAGGCGGGCTGGCGGTCGCTGCGGCCGTGGGAGCGATCCTGGTCGGTCGCTGGCTCGTCGCTGCGGCTCGCGGCAAGGCGCGCCGGACGAAGTTCCAACAGGGCTATGCGGCGCACCGGTCTCGCGAGATCGCTCGCGTGCTGGAGGATGGGCGTGTCACCGTGCGGCGCGTCCGCGCGGTGGCCGTGGTGGAGATCGAGCCGCTGGAGGATGAAGGGACCGGGTACGTGTTCGACCTGGGCGATGGCCGGGTCCTGTTCATCAAGGGAAACGACTACTTCCCGGCCGACGACGAGGCGCCCTGGCCCAACACCGAGTTCGAGATCGTCCGCACCGCCGCGGACGGTGGGATCCTGGACGTGCACTGCAACGGGGCCGCACTCCCCCCAATGCGCGTGGTCCCGCGGGACGACGTCGATCCCCAGCGGGGGTGGAATGAGCGCGAGGAGGTGCGGCAGATGAGCGTGGACGAAGCCGTGCGCACCATCCTTCGCAAGCCCTGACCGGCGACGTTCGCACGGAGATCCCGCCACTTGTTGATCCCACCATACGTTCGATAATTTTATGGTTTCGCCGCGGTTCGGCTCGCGGCGCGGTTTCATCATCTCCACCAACCCATGCAGATGCAGCCACAGGAGGGTAGCGTGCCCGAAGAGCAGGCGCAGCAGTTCGCCTTCCAGGCCGAGGTGCAGCGGCTCCTCGACTTGGTGATCCACTCGCTGTACACCGACAAGGAGATCTTCCTTCGCGAGCTGGTGTCCAACGCGTCCGACGCCATCGACCGCCTCCGCTTCGAGGCGCTGACCAATTCCGATCTCCTCCCCGAGGGGCACGAGCCCAGGATCCGGCTCCTCCCCGACAAGGAGGCGCGTACCCTGACCATCGAGGACGACGGGATCGGGATGACGCGCGACGAGGTGGTGCAGAACATCGGCACCATCGCCCGCTCGGGCACGCGCGAGGCGCTGGAGCAGATCAAGGAGAAGGCCGCCGAGGGCGCCGCGCAGCTGATCGGGCAGTTCGGCGTGGGCTTCTACTCGTCGTTCATGGTGGCCGACCGGGTGGAGTTGGTCACGCGCAAGGCGGGGACCGACGAGGCGGTGCGCTGGGAATCGTCGGGCGGCGGCTCGTTCACCGTGACGGGCGCCGAGCGCGACCGGCCGGGGACCACCATCACCCTGCACCTCAAGGCGGTGGACAACGAGAACGGCATCGAGGACTACACCGACCGCTGGGTGCTGTCGCGCATCGTGCGCCAGCACGCCGACTTCATCACCTATCCCGTCATCCTCCCTGCCGAGAAGCCCGAAGAGGTGCCCGAGGGCGAGACGCCCGAGCCCGAGAAGCCGCTCAACTCGATGAAGCCGATCTGGGCGCGCCCGCCGGCCGAGGTGAGCAAGGAGGAGTACAACGACTTCTACCGGCAGATCTCGCACGACTGGACCGACCCGCTGGAGGTCGTCCATACCCGCGGCGAGGGGCTGGTGGAGTTCCAGGCGGTGCTCTTCCTCCCGTCCAAGGGCGCGGTGGACCTGTACTACCCGGGCTTCAAGCCCAACCTGCGGCTGTACGTGAAGCGGATGCTGGTGCGCGAGAACAGCGAGGAGCTGCTGCCGCGCTGGCTGCGCTGGGTGCGGGGCGCCGTGGACAGCCCCGACCTGCCGCTGAACGTGAGCCGCGAGATGCTGCAGAGCGACCGGCACGTGCGCCAGATCCGCCGCACGCTCACCAGGAAGGTGATCGACACCCTCAAGCGGATGCTGGAGGCCGACCGGGCAAAGTACGAGACCTTCTGGCGCGAGCTGGGCCGCGCGGTGAAGGAGGGGGTGGACAGCGACTACGACAACCGCGAGGCGCTGCTGGGCCTGCTCCTCTTCGGCTCGCCGCGCGACGCGGAGGCGCTTTCGTCGCTCAAGGAGTACGTGGAGCGGATGCCCGAGGGGCAGAGCGACATCTGGTACCTGACCGGCGCCACCCGCGAGCAGATCGAGAACTCGCCCGCGCTGGAAGCGTTCCGCGACCGCGGCTGGGAGGTGCTGTACCTCACCGACCCGGTGGACGAGCTGGTGGTGCAGAGCGTGACCGAGTTCGAGGGGAAGAAGCTGCGCTCGGCCGGCAAGGGCGCGGTGGAGCTGGACGAGGGCGAGAAGAAGGAGGGCGGGGAAGAGCGCAAGAAGGAGTTCGAGCCCTTCCTGGGCGCCATCCAGAAGCGCCTGGACAAGTGGATCAAGGACGTGCGCCTGTCGGGCCGCCTCACCCGCTCGCCCGCCGTGCTGGTGGTGGCCGAGCACGACTACTCGCCGCACCTGGAGCGGATGCTGTCGCAGGGCCGCGGCGACGGCGTGCGCCAGCGCCGCATCCTGGAGCTGAACCCCGGCCACGCGCTGGTACAGGGCCTCCGCCGCCGCTTCGACGCCGACCCCAACGACCCGGTGGTGGGCGACTATGCCGAGCTGCTGCTGGGCTGGTCGCTCCTTGCCGACGGCGCCGAGCCGCACGACCCCGTCCGCTTCACCCAGCTCGTGGCGGGGCTGATGGAGACGGGTCTGGGCGCGACCCCGGCCCCCGCATCTGAGCCCGCCGCCGACGCATCCCCGGAGTCGTCGAACGCGTCGGATGCGGCGGTTCCGGCGGAATCCACGGACGCGGAAGATGCGGCGGATCCGTCGGATACGGCAGGTACGGCCGATGTGTCGGACGCCGATGTGTCGGATGCGGCGGACGCGCCGGAGTCCACGGATGCGGGATCGCCCGACGAAGCGTCTTCGTCCGTGGAGAACGAGACTACGTCGAACGCCGGTTGATCCGGATGGAGGCCCGTCACCCGGGAGGAGGGACCAACGATGCGTAAGCTGAAGCTGGACGTCGACGTGCTGCGGGTGGAGTCGTTCGACACGGCGGGGACCGAGGATGCGCGCGGTACCGTCCGCGCCGCGGAGGACACGTTCCACGCCGACTGCGACACCAACAACGCCTGGTGCACCTACCAGACGTACGAGCTCCCGAGCTGCGGCGGAAGCTGCGGATGCACCAGCGGAAGCGGCGGCCCCACCGCCGTCGCCACCTGCTTCTACGCCTCGTGCGACGGCTACACCTGCTGATCGCGCACGGCTGACGGGTGATGTGCAGGTACGACGGAAGCCCTTCCTCGAGCAGCGCTCGGGGAAGGGCTTCGTCTTTCGACAGGATGTCGCGCCGAACGTTATCCGGTAGTCCGCCGCAGGCGTGCGACGACCGCGTCCCCCGCGTACAGCACCAGCACGTCGCCGGAAACCGAGAACCGCGTGGTCGATTCCAGCGCCCGCAGGTACGCGGTCTCCTGGGCGTTGGCCGCGTCGTTCAGGCATGCACGGCGCGTGGATGCCAGCGGCCCGAAGCGGAGCGACGCGTCGTTCTGCGTGAACGAGCCGTTGAACTGGTTGCAGCCGCCGTTGCCGCTGGCGCGCGGCTCTCCGGCCGCGAACACCAGCGTGGGGACCCCGCCGCCGGGCACTTCCACGGGCGGCCGTCCGCCCACGTCTTCCAGCCGCCACGACGTGCCCGCCAGCCCCACCGCCGCGCCGCCGGCCGCGCCACTCGTGCCGGCGGTCTGCGTCGTCCGCACGCAGGCGGCCAGGACGAGCCCGGCGGCGATCCACGCCAGGGGTGTACAGCCGTTCAGTTTCCTCATCTCCCCATCCTTCCAGGAACGTCCGTCAAAAGCGGGAACACACACCGCGTGCCAATCCCGTACCCGCGGGCCGCCGTATCGCTCCCGCCGCCCCGGAGGCGGCGCCGCGATCCCGCCGAGATCCGCAGCTGAATAGAACGAGGCGCCCCTCCGAACGCGACCGGAAAGGCGCCTCGGCCGTCGCCAGCAAGAACCGGGCGTCCGCGTTCGTTCACAACTCGACGCAGATCACCCCGTTGCAGGTGATCGCCGGGTCGCTGCCGCCTCCGCAGCCGGCGCTCGCGGCCCCGCAGCCCGGATGGCAGGTGCGCTCGTAGCACGTCCCGCCGCAGCTCTGGTCGCTGGGGTCGCACGGCCACCCCGCGCCGGCGCAGGTGTCCGACGGGTTGCAGTCTTCCCAGTACAGCGACACGTGGCCGCGCACCGTTCCACGCTCCCCCGGCACATTCAGGGGAGCGAACGATTCGACGGCGAGCGAGTCCAGCTCCAGCCTCAGTTTCCGCATGCGTTCCGATCCCGGTCTGCGAGGAGACGGCGACTCAGGCGATGCACGGCGAGGAGTTGGTGTTCGGCCGCTCGATCGGGCGCGTCTGCGTGTTCCAGATGATCGACGCTGCGAGCCCGCCGTCGAACTCGCCGACGCCCGTGTACGCCGGCTGCATCTCCGTCGTTTCGACGTGCAGCTCTTCCAGGTTCAGATTCAGCCGCATGTGGCACCTCCCGAATTAGGTTGATGGAAACGTGGCTGAAAAGGATGATACGCGCGACCGGGGAGTGTCAAGCCCACCCCACCCGTCCATCGGCAGACATCCCGAATCCCGCGTGCCGCGGCTCGTCCCCGGAGACGGAAGCTGCGGCACGATCCCCATTTCGCTCCGGGCGGAGATCCCGGCGTGGGAGCCCGCGCAGCGGCCTTCGGGCCGTTGTTGCCGCGAATTCATTCGCCCTTCCACAGGTGGATCACGGCCGGCCGCCTTCCTCACCTCACCTGAACGTGCCCGGGCTCACGCTGTAGAGCAGGTGATGCTGCCCGGTGTCGTCGTCGGGGCCCCAGAAGCCCAGCTGCTCGGTCCAGCGGACGGACTGCAGGCGCCGGCCGCCCAGCGTGAGGAACCCGGCGGCGCGCGTGGTCACCACGCCCAGCCCCCGCAGGTCGGCCAGCGTGCGCAGCACCACCCTTCCGCGCTCCGCCACGATCCGTTTCGCCGACCCGGGCCCGATGCCGGGGACGCGCACCAGCTGCTCGTAGGCCGCCGTCTTCACCTCCAGCGGAAAGTGCTCGGGGTGGGCCAGCGCCCAGGTGGTCTTGGGGTCGTTGGCCAGCGGCAGGTTGCCGCCGCCGTCGTACACCATCTCGTCGCGGCCGAAGCCGTACTGGCGCAACAGGTAGTCGGCCTGGTACAGCCGCACCTCGCGCAGCGCGGGGGTGGGCGCCACCTCTTCCATCGGCGTTTCGCGGATGGGGCGGAAGGCGCTGAAGTGGGCGTGGTGGATGCCGCCGCCGTCGTACAGCTCGCCCACCTTCTCCACGATGGTGCGGTCGCTGTCGGGGGTGGCGCCCACCACGAACTGCATCGTCATCCCGCTCGCCCCGCCGGGGCGCAGCAGGTCTTTCGGCCGCCCGGCGAGGGTCTCCTGCCGCGCGCGCAGCACCTGCCTGCGCGCCAGGTCGAGCACCGCCAGCGCGGTGTCCAGGCTCTTCTCGGGCGCGATCTTCACCAGGTGCTGGCCGCACGGCGCCTCCAGGTTCAGCGACACGCGGCTGGCCAGCTGCGTCAGCCGCTCGATCTGCGCGGGCTCGGCGCCGGGCACCATCTTCACGTGCACGTAGCCGGTGAAGCGGTGCTTTTCGCGCAGCAGCTCCAGCACGGTGATCAGGTCGTCCATCACCTTCACCGGGCGCCCCGGAATGGCGGTGGTCAGGAACAGCCCGCTGCACCAGCCGCGGTGGTGCGCCGCCAGGAAGATGCGCACCAGCTCTTCGGGCTTGAGCAGCGTGCGGGGCATGCTGCGATCGCGCCGCATGGGGCAGTAGTGGCAGTTGAAGCTGCACGCGTTGGTCATCAGGATGCGCATCAGCGACACCTTCCCCACCGACGTGCGGAGCTGGCGGATGTTGAGCGGCCGCAGCGCGCCCACCTCCTTCGCGTGCCGCAGCCGAGGCGGGAGGACGCGCGCCTTCCCCCCCGCCCCTTCGTGGTCGTCGCCCGCCAGGTCCATCAGGATGTCCAGCTTCTGCTCCAGCGGCATGTCCGCGTCCATCTGCAGCCTCCTCGGTTCGGAGTTCCTTCGGCTTCCGAATAAACACCGAAACATGTTCAGATGCAAGTGTCACGTCGTCCCCAAGGAGAGCCAGGCACCTGCAAACAGGTGTGCGTTGCAGTTCCCAACGCACCGGCGCATTCATACTCGTCTGTGGTGCATGGGGGTGCGGATGCGCGTTCGAACTGCTCGGCCGTCGACTCGCGCGCACGAGGGTGGAAATACAGGGGCGGCGCTGTCCCGGTGTGACGCCGCCGCCCCAGCGTTCGATGGGTCGTTGATGGGCGATCTCCAGGCGCCAGAATAGATTTCCGGCCGAGGTGGAACAGATGGCGCACCGGTCTGTGAGTTGCACGTGCCGCGGTACTGATCTGCCACCTCGTCCTGCGAGTCTCCGCACGCCGACCTCGTACCCGGATCATCCACGATGCGCCCATTCCTGCCTGCCGCGCGCCTCGCCGCGGCCCTCTGCGCCGTCTCCGCCGCCTGCGCCGACCGCGTCCCGTCGCTGCTCCCCGCCACCGACCCCGCGCCGGCCCCGGCGAACGCGGCGGTCCTGCGCTGCACGGTGGCCGTCCGCGCCGGCACCCTGGCGTGCGAGCGCGTGGGCCCTCCGTCCGCCGTTCGCGGCGTGATCCTGGGCGGGCAGGGGGTGAACGTGCGGCTGGCCTCCAGCGGCACCAGCTACGACGCGGGAACGCAGATCCTGCGTTCGGACGTGACGGTGCAGAACCTCACCGGGCAGGCGCTGGGCACCACCGACGGCTACCTCCCGGCCCCGGAAGGGGTGCGCGTGTTCTTCGCGTCGGCGCCGATCGCCACCGCCGGGTTCGGCGCGGTGACCGTCGACAACCCCGACGGAACCGGCGTGTTCACCTCGTCGGGGCAGGCGTACTTCCAGTACGACGGCGTCCTGCTCCCGGGCGACACCACGGCGGCGCGCGAGTGGCGCTTCTCCATACCGCCCACCGTCGAGACGTTCGCCTTCACGGTTCATGTGAATGCCCCGGTTCCCCGCGAGCAGGGGTGGGTGAAGCTGGCGCCGATCGCGCCCTCGATGCAGGTGGGCGACACGATCGCCATGAGCGCTGCCGTGCGGACGGTCACCGGCAAGCCCGCCGCTGGGCCGGTCGCCTGGACCACGTCGGATTCGGCAGTGGCCACGGTGAGTGCCGCCGGCGTGCTGACGGGAACCGGCCCCGGCACGGCCACGATCACCGCCGCCAGCGGGGGCCGCTCGGGCCACGTGACGGTGGTCGTCACCGCGGAGTCGGAGACGCCGCCGCCCACCATCGTCTCGTTTACGGTCTCGCCCGAAGACGTGACCGCGGATGGGGGTGACACGGTTTGGGCCGAGGTCCACGTACGGTCGCCCATCGGGATCTCGCAGGTCTGGGCCGTGGTCGCCGCACCGCACGACGGCATGTTCCTGCAGTGCTTCCCGCAGCAGGTGAGCGGCACCCCGTTCGACGGCGTGTTCCGCTGCTCGATGGTGATCCCCGCGGGGGCAAACCACGGGGCGTGGACGAGCGGCCTCTGGGCCAGCAACCCCACCCAGCGGGGACTGGGCCCCGACGACCTGCTTGCGGCCGGCGACCCGGTTCTGCTCAGCGTCCGCAGCCCTAATGAGGACTTCACGCCCCCGGCGGGCACCGGGCTCGCGTTCCACCCTGACACCGTGCGTGCCGGCGACAGCGTTACGGTGGACGTGAGCTTCACCGAGGCGGGCGTGGGTGCGAACCAGGGCGGCGCGATCTTCTTCAACGAAGACTCTCCCAACGTGTTGATCGGATGCGGCACCAACAACCTCGTCGCGGGAACGGCGCACGCGGGAACCTTTCGCTGCACGTTCGTGGTGCCCGCCGGCACGGTGCCCGGCACCTGGAACGGCCTCGTGCAGCTGATCGACGCGAACAGCAACGTCGGTTACACTCAGCAGGCCGAGCTCGAGGCCGCGGGCTCTCACACCACGCTCATCGTGCTCGCCCCCGGTTCGCCGTGAGTTCGGCGCAGCGTGACGGAACCCGCGGCCCTCGCCCCATGATGGGGCGAGGGCCGCGACGCTGCCGCCTTCGCCGGCAACGCCCTCCGCTCATCCTCATCCCGACATGCGCGAACCATTGATGAGATGAGACGCAGAGCCGGCAGAGAAACCGTCGGTCACTCCGGGTCCACGCACGCGGGTCCCGCGGTGCACAGGCGGCCGCAGGTGGCATAACAGGTCCCCGCGCAGCTGTTGGCGCAGGTGGCGGGGCAGGTGTTCAGGCAGGTGTAGCCCGGCGCCGACGCGCAGGGCGAGCCGTAGTCGTACGAGAACTGGCAGTCGGGCTCGGGCGTCACCTCGCGCGCGTGCACCGTGGCGCGCAGCTCCAGCGGGGCCGCGGGAACGAACGATTCGACCTGCAGCGCGCCGACGTCCAGCGACAGCTTCTTCATGGGGGCTCTCGGGTATGGGGGGCGGGTGACGGAAAGGATCGCAGACCAGCGCGGCATATCCCACGCCAGGGACCGCCGCGAAACGTGAGGGCCGGTGCGGCGGGGCATTTCCCTACGCGCGCGGAGAATTTCCCCGCTTGCGCGAGCGCGCGACGGTCGCCCGTGGCCGGGTGGCGGTCGAAGCCCTCGCTTCGGCCCCTGCAATCCCTTTTAAAGCATGCGTTTCGGCACTATATTGCGGCCTTACCGAGCCTACCTTCCCCAGAAGGCCCCCTCAGGTGAAGAAGCAGAGCAAGTTCGTGGCGGGCGGCGTGATGCTGGCCGGCGTGGTGGGATACCTGATGGTCACCGGGATGAAAGACTCGATGACCTACTTCCTCACGCCCGTGGAGCTCTCCGCGCGCCTGTCGGCCAACCCGGCGTTCGCCGAGCAGAGCGGCGTGCGCGTGGGCGGCCGCGTGGTCCCCGGGTCGGTGCGCTTCGACCAGAAGACGCTGGACCTGCGCTTCACCCTGGTCGACATCGAGACCGGCAGGAACAGCTTCCCCGTGCACTACAACGGCCCGCTCCCCGACACCTTCCAGGAGGGGCGCGACGTGGTGGTGGAAGGCAACTACCGCGCGGGCGGCACCTTCCAGGCAAGCAACGTGCTCACCAAGTGCGGCTCGCGCTACGAGGCCTCCGAAGCCGACTTCAAGGACAAGCAGTCGTGACGCAGATCGGCGAGGTCGCGCTCTGGCTGGCGCTGCTGGTGGCCGGCTGGGGCGCGGCGCTGGGCTTCTACGGCGGCCGGCGCGGGCGCGGCGACCTGGTGCTCAGCGCCGAGCGCTCGGTGTACGCGGTGTTCGGGCTGCTGGCCACCACCTCGGTGGCCATCATCGCCGCGTTCCTGCGCAGCGAGTTCCGCTACAAGTACGTGGCGGGCTACAGCAACCGCGAGCTGGGGGTGTTCTACAAGATCACCGGGCTGTGGGCGGGGCAGACGGGGTCGCTGGTGTTCTGGGCGCTCCTGCTGGCGTTCTTCGGCTCGCTGGTGATGTTCCAGAACCGCCGCCGCAACCGCGAGTTCATGCCCTACGTGGCGGGCACGGTGCTCACCGTGCTCGCGTTCTTCATGGTGGTGGTGGTGTTCGCCAGCAACCCGTTCCAGGTGATGGACTTCGTTCCGCCCGACGGGCGGGGCCTGAATCCGCAGCTGCAGAACTACTGGATGACCATCCACCCGCCCACGCTGTACCTGGGCTTCACCTGCTTCACCATCCCTTTCGCCTTCGCGGTGAGCGCCCTCCTCTCGGGCCGGCTCGACACCCGCTGGATCACGACGACCCGCCGGTGGACGCTGCTCGCGTGGTTCTTCCTGACCTGCGGCATCATCTTCGGGATGATGTGGGCCTACGTGGAGCTGGGCTGGGGCGGCTACTGGTTCTGGGACCCGGTGGAGAACGCGTCGCTCCTCCCGTGGCTCACGGGCACCGCGTTCCTGCACTCGGTGATGATCCAGGAGAAGCGGGGGATGCTGAAGATGTGGAACGTGCTGCTGGTCATCAGCACCTTCCTCCTTTCCATCTTCGCCACCTTCCTGACCCGTTCCGGCCTGATCGAGAGCGTGCACTCGTTCGCCGAGAACACGACCATCGCCTACATCTTCCTGGGCTTCCTGAGCGCGCTGATCCTGGTGAGCGCGGCCCTGGTGTGGTGGCGGCGGCACGCGTTCGCGCCCGAGAACCGGCTGGAAAGCTTCCTGAGCCGAGAGACCGCGTTCCTGGTGAACAACCTGGTGTTCGTGGCCTGCATGTTCGCGGTGCTGTGGGGCACCACCTTTCCGCTGATCAGCGAGGGCATCTTCGGGCAGAAGATCCAGGTGGGGCCGCCGTTCTACAACCGGGTGAACATCCCGCTGGGCCTGATCCTCCTGTTCCTGCTGGGGGTGGGCCCGGTGATCGCCTGGCGCAAGGCCACGGCGCGCAACCTGAGGCGCAACTTCACCCTGCCGCTCACCTCGTTCGCCGTGGTGGCGCTGACGCTGTGGCTGCGGGGGATGAGCCACCCCTACGCGCTGCTCACCTTTTCGCTCGCCGCCTTCTCGCTCACCACCATCGTGGTGGAGTTCTGGAAGGGGACGCGCGCGCGGGCCAAGATCGAGGGCGAGGGCGTGGTGCCCGCGTTCGTGCACCTGGTGGACCGCAACCGGCGCCGCTACGGCGGCTACGTGGTGCACGCCGGCTTCGTGATCTGCTTCTGCGGCTTCGCGGGGAAGGCGTTCAACAGCGAGCGGCAGGCGGCGCTGCACCCGGGCGAGTCGATCGTGATCCCCTCGGCGTTCGGCCACAGCTACCAGCTCACCTACCAAGCGATGAGCTGGTACCCGGCGCCCAACATGACCAAGCTGGTGGCCACCGTGGAGGTGCGCCGCGAGGGGAAGCTGCTGGGGCTGCTCACCCCCGAGAAGCGCGCCTACCGCCAGCGCGAGGAGACCACCAGCGAGGTGGGGATCCGCCGCGCCTGGAACGAGGACCTGTACCTGATCATGGCCGGCGTGGACAACGCCGAGACCTTCATGCAGGGCACCAACCCGCAGCCCGTGGTCACCTTCAAGGTGCTGGTGAACCCGCTGGTGCCGTGGATCTGGATCGGCGGCTTCATCATGGCGCTGGGAACCCTGGTGGCGCTCTGGCCCGCCGCCGAAGCGGTGCGGGCCCCGGCCCGCGCCGCCGCGCGCGAGCCGGTGGGCGCGCCGGTGCCCGGGCTGGCGGGGGCGTGACGATGCGCGTCTCGACCATCCTCGCCGCCGCCGCCGCCGCCGCGCTCTGGGCGGCGGCGCCCGTTTCGGCCCAGCAGGGGCTGTCGCCGGCCGAGCAGGTGGCGCGC
>Ga0247773_1000425_pt1 | contig 18192 bp, 13 predicted proteins | sample UWRJL092311B6_FD_179934 | JGI IMG/M metagenome (GOLD analysis project Ga0247773, IMG submission 179934) | Plant litter microbial communities from Arlington Agricultural Research Station in Wisconsin, United States - UWRJ-L092-311B-6 | ecosystem: Environmental > Terrestrial > Plant litter >...
CCCGTCTGCGCTGGGAAGGCAGCTGGGGATGAGCACCGCCGAGTCCAAGGAGTTCATCGAGGCCTACTTCCAGCGCTTCCCCGGCGTGCGCCGCTACCTGGACGAGCAGATGGAGAAGGCGCGGCAGCAGGGGTACGTGGAGACGCTCACCGGCCGCCGCCGCTACATCCCCGAGATCAACGCGCGCAACTTCAACATCCGCTCGTTCGGCGAGCGCGCGGCCACCAACGCGCCCATCCAGGGCACCGCGGCCGACCTGATCAAGATCGCCATGATCCGCATCCAGGCCGACCTCGAGGCGCGCAACGACGGCACGAAGATGCTGCTGCAGGTGCACGACGAGCTCCTCTTCGAAACCCCCGCCGACCGGACGGAGGAGATTCGCGAGCTCGTCCGCGACCGCATGGAGAACGCCGCCGTGCTCGACGTGCCGCTGCGCGTGGAGGGCGGCGTGGGCACCAGCTGGATCGAGACGAAGTAGGCGACGTACCGGACCTGTTCGGGCCAGGACGCCATGATCGACTCGCCTGATCCTGCGTGGACGTCTCGGCGCCTGAATCGATTTGCTTGATGGCCGTCTTTGCCCGGCCTACCTTGGCGAGTGTCCCTCTGTCAATCTGGTGAGCCCCTCACGGGAGCATCGACATGTCGCATCCGACTCTTGCCAGCGTCGCGGTCGTTGCCGGGGCGGTTGGAGCGGCCTTGGGCCTCTTGGAGCTGTGGCTTTCCAGGAATCAGAAGCTGAAACAGTCCGACATGGTGCTCACGGCGTTCGTCTGGCTGGACGACCGCAAGGACCCCGTCCAGTTCTGTCTTTCCCTACGTGTGCCGGTCACGGTCGTGTGCGTGATCATCGGGATAGGCGATGCGCTCAACGGCAGTCTCTCGAAGACTTCGTGGCGAAGCTTCGATCAGGTGAGCTTCGTCGTCGTCACGAGCCTGCTCTTCCTGGGTACCTTCTGGACGATCTACCCCCGCTTCATGCGAGCGGTCGCCACCGCGGACTCCCAGAGGCAATTCTTTCTGCGGCTTGCGTCGATCCTGATCCTGGGGTTCGCCTTCGTAGTGGCAGCCTCCGTGCTTGCCAGCCAGGTGATGAGCTGGTCCTGGCCCGAGGGGGATGGCTATACGAGGGTGCTCGCACTGTTCATGGCGCTGTACTTCGGGGCGATGGAAACGGCGATCGTGGTCTGGTATTCCGCGGCGTTCATGATCGGACTGCTGGCACTGTTCTACCTGGCGAAGTTCGCCACGTTCGCGGCGAAGGTCACGCTGTGCCGGGTCGCCGAAGACAGCCGCAGCCCGATCCTCTGGTTGAGCACGCTTCTCGGCCTGATCGCGAAGGCGATCGGCTGAGCCGTGGCACCGCTTCTTGCGACGGCGAGTGACGGCCGGCGCATGAAGGTCTGGAGCAGCCCCCATTACCTCCTTGAGAAGAGCCTCACCGCCAGCGCGGAGGCGAGGCTCTTCGTTGCGGTGCCGTATCATATACCGGATTCGTGCGAACCGTTGCCCGAATCCTACGATCGCACCGGACTCTCGCGAGGGTGCCGAGTATGGATCCTTCAGTGGCTTAGACGCCTTTGGGGTGCCATTACGAGACTTCCGAAGGATAGCAGAACACCGGATCTCAGGTGAGATCCACCCGGCCGAGCCGTGCCAGCAGATCGTCCAGCGCCGCGTACCACTCCTCCGCGCCGCTCTCCTCCCACAGGTCGCGCAACTCCGAGTCGGTGCGGATGCGGGCGACGGCGTCCGCCGCCACCTCCGTGAGGTCGTAGGGGACGGAGGGGCCGTGCGCCTGCACCCAGTCCGCCGCCTCGCCGGGGAAGTCGGCGGGCGGGTTTCCGCGCGAGGCGGCCACGATCTCGGCGGCGGCGAGCGCGTCGGAGGCCTGGTCGGCGTCGATGTAGCCGGCGGCGTCCGGGAGGCTGCGCAGCGCCTTGCTCACGGCCGCTGAGCCGGTGCGCTCCAGCGCGTCGAGCCAGTCCAGCGCCGTGTCGTTGTCGAACACCCCCGCTCCCCACGCACCCATCGTCGCCTCCTCGTCTCGAATTCGTCGTTGGTCGTGCCTACACCGCCGCCGCGGCGCGCGCCCACGCCGGGCCGGCGGCCAGGATGCGCGCCTGCACGGGGCAGTCCGCCCGGTGCGCGCCGGGGAGGTAGCCGGTGCTCATCAGGAACTCGCCCACGATCTCGCCGCCGGTGAAGCGGAAGGTGCGCTTGAACAGCTTCACCCATTCCTCCTTCGACAGCGGGTGGTGCGCGTCGAGCCACCCCGCGAACGAGCCGTGCGACTCGCGCAGCTGCTGCACGCGGCGCGCGTTCTCGATCACCGCGTCCACCTTCAGCCGGTTGCGGATGATGCCTGCGTCGGCCAGCAGGCGCTCGCGGTCGGCGTCGCCATACGCGGCCACGGTGTCCACGTGAAAGCCGTCGAAGGCGCGGAGGAAGGCCTCGCGCTTCTTGAGGATGGTGAGCCAGCTGAGCCCCGCCTGGTTGATCTCCAGCGCCAGCCGTTCCAGCAGCTCGTCGTCACCCGTGAGCGGAAACCCGTACTGGTGATCGTGATACGGCCCGTGGAACGGGTGCCCGGGCGCAGCGTCGCAGTAGCCGCTCATGCGTCGTCTGGATCGAGGATTCGCGAAGGATTGGAAAGAAGCTACCGCTCCACGCGCCGAACCGCGACCCGTTTCCACCCCTCGGCCGCGCCTTGGCCGGATGGACGAAGCGAGTGGCGCCGCGGGAGCGCGCAAAGCCGACTTGGGGCCGCCGTTGCGGCGATTCCAATCGCCCCCGCCCTCCCGCACTCGCGCACTTGGCGCACTCGCGCACCTGTTCCGCAGGATCGCCATCGCCCGCACGACCCGCCAACCCACACACTCATCCCCCGCTAACCACACATCGCTTTCGCTTCGCCGCGTCACGCGCTAATATCGTCTGTTCAATCAAACGGAGGTCTTCATGACCCACGACCGCACGCCGCGCCTCGCGGCTGCCGCGGAATGAGCGGCGTCCCCTATCCCGAGCCCGGCCATCTCCCCTTCCTGTTGGGGATCGTAGGCGACTCGGGGAGCGGCAAGAGCACCGTGGCGGCCGGCGTCGCGTCGCTGATCGGCCCTGACAGGGTCAGCACGCTGGAGCTGGACGACTACCACCGGCACACGCGCGCCGAGCGCACCGAGCTGGGGGTCACCGCGCTGAACCCCAGCGTGCACAACTTCCCGCTGATGCAGGAGCACCTCCAACTCCTGGCCCGCGGCCGGCCGGCGCGCAGCCGCGCCTACGACCACAGCAACGGGACGTTCGGCTCCATGCGCATCGTGGAGCCCAACGAGGTGGTGCTGGTGCGCGGGCTGCTGGGTTTTCCCAACGACGAGCTGCGCGCCGCCTACGACCTGGCGGTGTTCCTGCAGCCCGAGCCCGAGCTGCTGTTCCGCTGGAAGCTGCGGCGCGACGTGAAGACCCGCGGCTACTCCGAGGCCGAGGTGCTCAAGTACATCGCCAAGCACCTGCTCGACAGCAAGGAATACGTGCTGCCGCAGGCCGAGCGTGCCGACCTGGTGGTGCGCTACGAGATCCCCGAGTGGGACGCGCCCGACAGCGAGGTGCACGCCACCCTCACGCTGCGCCGCAACGCCGCCGAGGCGGTGCGCAGCAACGGCATCGCGCACCGCTTCGCCGACCACGTGTCGTTCGAGGCGAGCGGCGAGGCGCTGGTTCTGAAGGTGGACGCCTCGCTGCCGGCCGAGATGGTGGACGCGTGGGCGGCCGAGCGCTTCCCCGATACCTTCACCCCGCACCAGCTGGGCAGCTTCATGGACGAGGACGGCAACGACAGCCGCCTGGTGCCGCTGGCCTTCGCCCAGGTGCTGATCGCCGACCTGACCCAGAAGCTCCGCCGCCGCGCCGCCGCCCCGCGCGAGATCACCGCCGCGGCGTAGAGCAGCCCGATCGAGTCGTCGGCAGAAACGGAAGAGCGCCGGTCCCCAGCCTGGGATCGGCGCTCTTCTCATCTTCCGCAGACGCATGGACCGTGTGGGCGTCCCGGATCGAGATCGCCCGCGTCCGCCTCAATCGCGCAGGCGCTCCAGCAGCCCGATCAGCGTGCGCACCTCGGCCTCCGACAGCCGGCCGACGCGCTCGGCCAGCGCCGCGTCGATGCGCGTGTCGAGCGCGGACAGAACCGTCAGCCCCTCGGCGCTGATGCGGCGGTTCTGCACCTGCCGCTCCACCAGGCCGCGGTTGGCCAGGCTGCCCAGCACGGCGGGGAGCATGGGGTCGGGCGCCAGCAGCCGCTCGCGCACCTGCTCGGTGTTCAGCCCCGCCTCGCCGGCGCCGCGCAGGATGCGCAGCACGTTGTACTCCACCTGCTTCAGCCCGCCCACGGTGGCCGTCTCGCGCTCGACCAGCTCGCGCAGCGAGGTGGCGGTGCGCTGCAGGTTCAGGTGCGCTTCCACCGGCAGCGGCATCGGCTTGCTCTGGCGGATCTCCTGCTGGATGCGGCTGGGCATGATCGGGCTGCGCGGGTGCAAAGGTCCACAACGAAATCAGGGCGAGGCATGTAAAGCCTCGCCCGACTTAAAGATGTAAACATATGAGGATGAGGGAAAGCGGCTGGCGCGCGCGGGCGGATTCGAATCCCCCGTGTGCTTCGGCCCGACGCCCGAATCCAGATCTTCCGAAGCACGGCCTGTCACCGGACGCTTCCGTCAGCCCGGAGGTGGCGGCCCGCCTTCGCCCGGGCGATCGGTGCGGCGGCGCTTGGAGCCCGTCCACTCGATGTCGCGCCCCGTGCGCCGCGTGGGGATCTGGAGCAGGGGGATGATGCAGAAGCCCAGCAGGTTGGGCATCCAGAAGGCGATCACGCGGTAGGCCAGCACCACCAGCACCGCCGTGGCCGTGGGCACGCCGAAGCCGTGGTACAGCGCCACCATCGCCCCCTCCACCACGCCGATGCCGCCGGGGATCACCGCCACCTTGCCGATCAGCAGCGGCAGCGCGTAGCCCGACAGCAGCTTGCCCGGCGTCACCAGGTTGCGGGCCGCCACGTACAGCCAGAACATGGCCCCCATGTCCAGCAGCACGCCCACCGCGGCGCCGGCCACGGGCGCCTTCCAGCCGCGCGTCTTGAGGATCAGGAAGGCGTCGAACAGCCGGTCCACCGTGCCCATCAGCGGCTCGGGGTCGGGCTGCTGCTTGCGGAAGCGCGCCCAGCGCGCCTGGCCGCGGGCCAGCAGGTCCTTGGCCTTCTGGCGGTGCCCCATCGCCCAGAACACCGCGCCGCCCACGCCCAGCAGCACGCCCAGCGACAGCCCGAACGCGATCCACAGCCCGGTGGACAGCCGCTGCACGATCACCAACTCCACCATCCCGATCAGCGCGAACACGCCGATGGTGCTGGCGTTCAGCAGCGTGGGGAGCCAGCCGGCCAGCAGCGCCCCCTCGGCCCGGATCCCCGCGTCGCGCAGCCAGCGGAAGCTCGACCCGCCGATCCCCACCAGCCCCCCCGCGATCAGCCCCACGCTGCCCGAAGCCAGCGTCACGCCGAAGGCGCGGTGCAGCGTGAGCTCCTGCCCGGTGAGCCCCACGATGCGCTTCATCATGAAGCCCAGCGCCACGTAGCTCAGCATCTCGGAGACGATCGCCAGCCCCACCGCCCACGGCTTCATGGTGCGCAGCACCCGCGCCGAGTCCTGCAGGTTGCCCAGCTGGGGGATGATCAGGTGCACCGCCAGCGCCAGCAGCGCCAGCACCACCACCCAGCGCAGCCACGCCAGCGGCTTGGCCTTCTTCGCCTCTTCCTCGGCCGCGGCCACCTCCTGCTCCCAGCGCGGCTCGAAGTCGGGCCCCAGCTCGGGCGCGACGACGGGCGGCGGAGCGGGCTCGGCCGCGAAGGTCTCGCGCTCTGCGGGCGGCTGCGGGGGCTCGGTCACGGTCTGCGTCTCGGGGGTGGCGTTGGGGCCGTGCGAGGGAAGGCACGCATGCTCCACGCCGAAACGGCGCGGGAAGTTTCAAGCGGGGTCCGGCGGCCCGGTGCGGCACGGCCCGCGGGCGGTTGCCGGGCGGGCCGTGGGTGCATCTTCCCGAGCGGCGCCGCCAATCTACCGGCGCGCCGCCGCGGGCGCGACGCCGACCGCGCGGTACAGCCGGTCGGGCTCGTACAGCGCCCCGCCCCGGATCACCAGCACCGGCCGCCGCACGGCCGAGATGTCGCGCGTGGGGTCGCCGTCCAGCAGCACCATGTCGGCGTGCTTCCCGGGCGTGATGGAGCCCAGCTCGGCCTCGTGGTGCATCACCCGCGCGGCGCCCAGCGTGGCCAGGTACAGCACGTCGGCGGGCGGGATGCCGGCCTGCACGTACAGCTCCAGCTCGCGGTGCAGCGCGAACCCGGCCAGCGCGTCGGTTCCCGGCACGATGGGCACGTCGGCGCGGTGCAGGGCGCCCACCAGCTGCACCATGCGGGCGAAGCTCGCGCGGTAGCGCGCGTCCATCCCCTCGGGCACGGGGATGCCGCCGGTGAGCAGGCCGCGGCGCACGTTGGGGGGCAGCCGCTCGGCCACGGCCGCGAAGTCGGGCGACACCTCGCCCTTGCGCCCGGTGAACATCCCCTCGAAGGCGCTGAGCGTGGGGTCCACCGTCACGCGGCGGTCGCGCAGCAGCCGGATGAACGCCTGCACGCGCGGCGAGCCCACGTCCACCCCCGCGCCCATCTGCGCCGGCTTGGCGAACCGCGCCGGGGTGCGGGTGTCGATGCTGTCGCCCAGGAAGTTCAGCAGCAGGAAGTTGCCGTGCTGGATCTCGTCGATCCCCATCGCCACCGCGCGCTCGGCGGTGAGCGGCCAGGGGATGTGCCCGCTCACGCGCATCCCCAGCGCGTGCGCCCGCTCCACGATCACCGGCAGCAGCAGGGTGTCGAGCGAGCTGTACACCTTGATCTGCTCCGCGCCCAGGCGCCGGTACGCCTCCACCGCGGCGACCGCCTCGGTCGGCGTGGAGACCTTCGCCCCCGTGGGCGCGGTGAACGGCCCCGGCCCGTCGATGAAGCCGGCCCAGACCACCCGCGGCCCGATCTGCTCGCCGCCGTCCCAGTGGCGCTTCAGCGCCAGCAGGGCGGTGGTCTCGTTGCCCATGTCGCGCACGCTGGTCACGCCGCCGGCCAGGTGCAGCAGCCCGTCCAGCAGGCCGTTGTGCGTGTGCATGTCCCACAGGCCGGGGATCAGCGTCTTCCCCGTGCCGTCGCGCACCGTGGCGCCGGCCGGTATGGCGACCTGGGCGCCCGGCCCCACCCGGGCGATGCGGCCGTTCTCCACCACCACCGTCCAGCCGGGGCGCACCACGCGCGCCTCGGCGTCGTACACGTCCACGTCGCGGATGGCGAACAGCGGCCCGACCGCGGTGCGCAGCGTGTCGGCCATCGCGCGGTAGCTCAGCGCCTGCGCGGCGTCCTGCGCGCGCACCAGCTCCGGCAGCACCGCGTCCCACCCGGCCTCCACGGTGCCGCCCCACGCGCCCGCCACCGCGAAAAAGCGCCCGTCGGCGGTCATCCACAGCGGCGACGGCTCGAAACCGAAGCCCCCCAGCATCCACAGCCGCACGGTGCGCTGCCGTCCGCCCACGGAAACCGGGAGCTCGCCGGCGGGCTCCAGGGTGGCCCGGCCGCCGGGGAGCAGCGGCAGCGATCGCCCGGGGGCGGCCAGCAGCGCCCGGACCAGGATCCCCGTGTCGGATGCGTCGTACATCGGCGAGAACAGCGCGGGCCCGCTCACCGCCTGCTCGCCGTCCTCCGTGTCGCTGTGCCAGCGCGCGCGGCCGTTCGCCACCTCGAAACGCTCGTCCACCGGGTTCTTGTAGTAGTCCACCCCCGTGGTGTGCATCCACACCGGCACGCCGCCGGGCCCCAGCCGCAGTCGTGTCTCCAGCTCCGAGCCGCGCCCCCGGTCGTTCACCGCCGAGGTGTAGCGCAGCTCGCCGTCGGGCATCGCCCACCCCTTCACGTCGCCCGCGTGGCGCCCGCCCAGCATGATCACCCAGCGCGTGGTGTCGGGCGCCTGCGCGGCGGCCACGGCCGGTGCGCAGGCCAGCAGGGCCCCGAGCGGGAGGATGCGGTTCATGGTGGTGATCCGGCTCTGGCTGTGGGAGCACAATACGGCGGGAGAGATGGACCGTAGTGCCTCGCAGGGTGTCGAGGCAAGGAATTTCGTCCGATAGAGCCCACGAGGTTACGCAGATGAAGGCCAGGCGGACGATATGATGGGGATGAAGTTGGCATCCGGCATCGCTCGAAGGATCGGGATTGGGATTCGGGACTCGTGATGCGGGATCGGAATCGGTCGCATCGGGATCGGGTGGATCAGGATCGGGTTCGGCCGGACGTAGACCGGTTATACCATTGCGGAATGATATGATTGTGCGTTCCCCCACAGACGAGCTGGCTCACACGGAGCAACGGAGGGCACGGAGAACTGCTTGTCTTTCCTCCGTTTCCGCCGTTGCTCCGTGTGACATTCGTCCGTAGCGGTCCTTCCGGATGCACAGTCGATTGCCGCATTCGGTATTAGATCCGGCACGTTGGATCGAAATCGGGAGGATCGGTCCGATCGGATGCCGGCGCGGATGCGGAGATGCAGTTGGGGGCGAGATTTACCAATCCCTTACACCCGGCGCTGGCCCGTTCGACGCCATCGGGTGTAACCTTCAGGTGAACGCGTGTCTCCGCCGCGCACCCCGCTACCCCCCCGCGCATGCCCTCGCTTCGCCGCTCTTCGCACGTGGCACCCGGCTCGGCCTTCCTGGTCGCGCTGCTGCTCGTGCTGCTGGGGCTTTCGGCGGTGCTGGCGTACCAGGCGGTCGACGCCGCGCGCTCGGAGGCCCGCTCCACCGACCGCGCGCTGCGCGGCTACGCCTCGGTGGCCAGCTGGGAGCTGGCGCGCCGCGCCGACGCGTCACTGCGCCGGGGCCTCTCGGCCGCCGCCTCGGCGGCGTTGCCCGCCCAGACGGCGCTGCCCGAGGAGGCTGGAGCGCCACCGGGCTCGGCACCGCCGCCCCTTGCCCGCCGCGCGGCCAGCGCCGAGGCGGCGCTGCGTGCGTGGTGCCGGTGCACGGGCGCGGTGCAGGGCGCCTTCCGCCTGGGCACGGGTCAGCGGACCGCGCGCGAGCTGTCGGCCGCGCCACGCGCGGTGGAGGCATGGCTCCGCGGCGGCGCCCAGGGCTCGGCGCTGGGCCGCTTCGCGGCGGAAGGACGGGGAAGGGAAGAGCGCCGCGCCCTGATCGAGCCGGTGGCGGTGGGCGGTGCCCGGTACCTGCTGGTGTACCGCCTGTCGTCGCCCGGCGGCGAGCCGCGGGCCGAGGGCTTCGTGGTGGACGCCGCGCCCGTGGCCGCGCGCGCCTTCGCCGAGGCGTACGCCGGGGGCACCCTTCTCCCCGGCGCGGTGGGCACGGGTGCGCCGGGCGCCGTCGACGCCGCGCTGCTGCGCGCCGACGGCGTGGCGGTGTGGCACTCGCCCGGGGCGCCGGCACCGGGCGCCTCGCCGCGCGAAGGAGCCTGGGTCGATGCCAAGATCGGCGCCTATCCCCCCGAGCCGCTGGCCCGCGGCGACGTGGCCGAGCCGCTCACCGGGCTGCTGGCGGGGCTCACCACCCACGTGACCGTGCGCCCCGACGTGGCCGTGGGCGCCCCGGCCCAAGGGCCGCGCACGCGGCTCCCGCTCCTGCTCACCGTCTTCGGCCTCACGCTGACGCTGGTGTGCGTGGCCATCGTGCAGCTGCGCCGGCAGCAGGAGCTGGTGCGGCTGCGCGACGACTTCGTGTCGGGCGTGTCGCACGAGCTGCGCACCCCGCTGGCGCAGATCCGCCTGTTCAGCGACCTCCTCGACTCGGGGCGGCTGGCCACCCCCGAGCAGCGCACCCGCTCGGTACGCATCATAGCCGAGGAATCGCGCCGCCTGTCGTGGCTGGTGGAGAACATCCTCCACTTCTCGCGCGCCCAGCGGGGCGCCGGGCGGGTGCAGCCCAACCCGGTGCTCGCCGCCCCGCTGCTGCGCGACATCGTGGACTCGTTCGCCCCGCTGGCGCGCGAGAAGAACGTGACCTTCGCGGTGGAGGCCGACGAGGGCGTGCTGGTGCGCGCCGACCCCGACGCGCTGCGCCAGGTGCTGCTCAACCTCCTCGACAACGCGGTGAAGTATGGCCCGCCCGGGCAGACGGTGCGCGTGCACGCGGCGCTGCGCGGGTTCGCGCTGCGCATCGCGGTGGACGACCGCGGCCCCGGCGTGCCGCGCGAGGAGCGGCACGCCGTGTGGGAGCCGTACCGCCGCCTCGCCCGCGACGCCGAGGGCGCCACCGGCGGCAGCGGCATCGGGCTGGCCGTGGTGAGGGACCTGGTGGAGCTGCAGGGCGGCCGCATGGGGGTGGGCGAGGTGCCCGGCGGAGGGGCCCGCTTCTGGATCGAGCTCCCCTTCGCCATGTACGCGGGCCCCGCCGAGCCGCCCGCGGCGCACGAGCCGGCGCGGGAAGGCGCGGTGGCGCGATGAGCCGCATCCTGGTGGTGGAAGACAACGCCAACCTGGCCTACGGGCTCACCGCCAGCCTGGAGCTGGAAGGCCACCAGGTGACCGTGGCGCGCGACGGGGCCGAGGGGCTGCGCGGTGCGCGCGAGCACCACCCCGACCTGGTGATCCTCGACCTGATGCTCCCCGAGATGGACGGCTACCGCGTGCTCAAGGCGCTGCGCGACGAGGGCCGCGACGTGCCGGTGCTGATCCTCACCGCCCGCGGCGCCGAGAGCGACAAGGTGCTGGGCTTTCGCCTGGGCGCCGACGACTACGTCACCAAGCCCTTCGGCCTGCTGGAGCTGCTCGCCCGCGTGGGCGCCCTGCTTCGCCGCACCTCGCGCGCCCCGGCGGGCGAGGCGCCGCCGGGGCCCGCCAGCGTGAGCATCGGCGAGATCGAGGTGAGCCCCGCCGCGCGCACGGTGCACCGCCGCGGCGAGGAGGTGCCGCTCACCCCCAAGGAGTTCGACCTGCTGATGGCGCTGGTGCGGCGCAAGGGCACCGTGGCCGGGCGGCTGGAACTGCTGGCCGAGGTGTGGGGCCACCGCGCCGCCGTGATGACCCGCACCGTGGACATGCACGTGGCCCAGCTGCGCCGCAAGCTCGAAGACGACCCCGCCGACCCGCGCCACATCGTAACCGTCTGGAAGGCCGGATACCGCATCGCCCCGTGACGCCGCGGTTGTAGCGGCGGCCCCCGCGCCCCCGGCACAGGTGAGGCGCCTGAGACGCGTGCTCGGCGCCAAGAGCGAGGCGTCGTAGAGCTACTACACGCTGAGGGACGGGCGCGAGATCTTCGCCGACGTGGTGCGCTACGGCTCGTGGGCCGAGGAGATGCTGCTCGACCGGCCGTAGGGGCTCCTCGTTCTCGACACTCCCTTACAACATCCGTACGGAAGGGAAACCAGCCGTCTCCGCGGCGCGGCTACACTCCGGGTGAAGACACGAGCGGGCGCCACCGGCGGCCCCGTGGACGTTCCCACCGGAGAGCACGGAGGCGGCGAGATGGGCTTCTTCACGCGAAAGTCGATCGCGGACCTGCAGGACGAGGCCGGGCGCGGAACGCTGCGCCGCTCGCTGGGCCCGGTGAACCTCACCACGCTGGGGATCGGGTCGGTGATCGGCACGGGCATCTTCGTGCTCACCGGCACGGCGGCCTCGCAGCACGCGGGGCCGTCGCTGGTGATCAGCATGGTGATCGCCGCGCTGGCGTGCGCCTTCGCGGGGCTGTGCTACGCCGAGCTGGCGTCGATGATCCCGGTGGCCGGCAGCGCCTACACCTACGCCTACGCCACCGCCGGCGAGATCTTCGCCTGGATCATCGGGTGGGACCTGATCCTGGAGTACGCGCTCTCGGCGAGCACCGTGGCGGTGGGGTGGTCGGGGTACTTCGTGAGCTTCCTGGGCGACCTGGGGGTGCGCCTGCCGGTGCGGCTCACCGCCGCGCCCGAGGTGGTGCTGGCGCTGCCGGGCGGCGGCGTCACGCACGGGCTGTTCAACCTTCCCGCCGCCTGCATCGTGCTGCTGGTGGCGGCGCTGCTGTGCATCGGCATCCGCGAGTCGGCCAACACCAACACGGCGCTGGTGGTGATGAAGGTGGCCGTGCTGCTGGTGTTCGTCACGGCGGGAGCCTCGTACGTGCGCCGCGAGCACCTCACGCCCTTCATCCCCCCCCAACACGGGCGAGTTCGGGGCGTTCGGGTGGAGCGGCGTGCTGCGGGCGGCCGCCATCATGTTCTTCGCCTACGTGGGCTTCGACGCGGTGTCCACCGCGGCGCAGGAGGCGAAGAACCCCCAGCGCGACCTGCCCATCGGCATCCTGGGCTCGCTGGCGATCTGCACCGTCATCTACATCCTGGTGGCCACCGTGCTGATCGGCATCGTGCCGTACTCGCGGCTGAACGTGCCCGACCCGCTGGCCGTGGGGATCGACGCCACCGGGCTCACCTGGCTCAGCCCCGTGATCAAGGTCAGCGCGCTGTTCGGCCTGTTCAGCACCATGCTGGTCACGCTGATGGGGCAAACGCGGATCTTCTTCACCATGAGCCGCGACGGGCTGCTTCCCGCGGCGTTCGGGCGGGTGCACCCGCGCTGGCGCACGCCGCACGTGAGCACCATCCTCACCGGGTGCGCGGTGGCCGTCGCCGCCGGGCTCCTCCCCATCAGCGTGCTCAGCCAGCTGGTGAGCATGGGTACGCTGCTGGCCTTCGTGCTGGTGAGCATCGGGGTGATGGTGCTGCGCCGCACCCGCCCCGACCTGGAGCGGCCCTTCCGTACGCCGTGGATGCCCTGGGTGCCCATCATCGCCATCGTGTCGTGCGTGGCGCAGATGGCGGCACTGCCGCTGCCCACCTGGATCCGCCTGTTCGTGTGGCTGGGGCTGGGCATGGCAGTCTACCTCCTCTACGGCCGCGGCCGCAGCCGCGCGGCATCGTCCGCCGCCCGTGCCGGAGCCGAGGATGAGCAGCAGGACGCCGTCCTCTGAACCCGGGCTTGCCCGCTCCTTGGCGGGCGAGTCATCTTCCCCGCGGCGGCGCCCTCCCACCCGGCGCCGCCGCGGCTCCTCTCCCCATCTCCCTCTCACACCCGGGCCGCCGTGGCCGCGACACCTTCCGCGCCCGACAGCGATGCAGCGGCGCCGGGCGGCCCGCCTCCGCCCGCGCCGTTGCGTCTGCGTTTTGCGGAGCGGATCGCGGCCGGGGTGGTCGTCCTCCTTCTCGCCGCCGCCGCGTACGCGGCGTTCACCCTGGCCCGCGAGTGGGGCTACCTGACCCCGCGCGCGTCGGTGGGCAGCCTCCCGCTGGTGGAGGTGCCGGCACGGCAGGGCACGCACGGCGACCTGCTGATCGTGCTCTTGAGCGCCGACGGCGGGTGGGCGCGGCTCGACCAGGAGCTGGCCGCCCGCCTTTCGGCCGAGGGGTACCCGGTGGTGGGGTGGAACTCGCTGCGCTACTACAGCACCCCGCGCACCCCCGCCGTGGCGGCCGACGACCTGACGGCGGTGATGCACGCCTACCGGCGGAAGTGGCACCGCCCGCGGGTGCTGCTGGTGGGCTACTCGTTCGGCGCCGACGTGCTGCCGATCGTGGCGGCGCAGCTGCCGCGGGACGACCGCGCGCGCGTGGCCGGCGTGGTGCTGCTGGGCTTCTGGGCCGACGCCGAGTTCCAGTTCAAGCCCGCGGAGTGGGTGGGGCGCGAGACCGGCGTGCGCGAGTACGCCACGCTCCCCGACGCGCGCCGGCTGGCCGACGTGCCCGTGCTGTGCATCGGCGGCGACCACGACCGGCGCTCGGTGTGCTCGCGCATCGGCACGCCCAACGTGCGCGCGCTCACCGTGCCCGCCGGCCACGGCTTGGGCGCCCACGTGAGCCAGGTGTTCCGGCTGATGCAGCCGCTGCTGCGGAAGGTGGACGACGAGTAGACGTCCATCGTCGACGGACGAGACGGATGGACGAAGAGAGGCGGCGCGCTCACCCGGAGCACGCCGCCTGTCACGTTCATCTCCTCGTCGCCCCGTCCGCCTGGACGACGCCCGATCGCTGCGGCGGCCCGTCTACCGGTCGAGCCCGCGGTAGAAGGTAGACGCGACCTTGGGCGCCCAGGGGATCAGCGGGCGCGAGCGGTCGCCCAGCAGCCACTCCAGCTCGATCTCCTCCAGCAGGCCGATCAGCATGCGGCGGGCGAGGGGGATGTCCACGTCGGCGCGCACGTGGCCGTCGCTCACGCCGCTGGCCAGCAGCTCGTCGATGGCCTGCGCGTAGGTGCGCAGCACGTCGCGCACGGCGCCGCCATAGAACTTGCTGCTCTGCCGGCTTTCCAGCAGCAGCACCGTGGCCAGGGCGGGCTCGGCCTGGATGCTCTCGAACTGCAGGGCGATGAAGCGGGCCAGGCGCTCCTCGAACGGCGCATGCGAGGGCGTCACGTCGCGCGCCGACGCCACGAACTCGGCCACCTTGTCGCGGAAGGCGGTGAGAAGGAGGTCGTCCTTGCCGTCGAAGTACAGGTAGATGGTACCCTCGGCCACGCTCGCGCCCGCGGCGATGTCGCGGATCCGCGCGGCGAAGAAGCCGTGCTCCGCGAACACCCGCACCGCGCTGTCCAGGATGGCGCGGCGGCGGGCTTCCTTGCTGTCGCTGAGGGCGGGCGGCACGGTGGGCATGAGCGGGATTATAGTGCCGGAGCGTGAGGATACGAAAGTGCGAACGGCGAACGGGTGCGTGAGTGCGTGAGTGCGTGATACCATCTCACCAAACGCAGTTCTGGATGAGATTACAAACTGCACCTGGGATCACACAGGGCCAATAGGGCCAACAGGAACCTGCAGCTGTTCCTGTTGGCCCTGTGTGAAACGTAGTTCTGGAGTTCTGGATTGGATATCGAACTCCCGTCGAGAAACCAACGAGAAGATTGCCTCGATTCCAGAACTCTTCCCAGCAACGTGGTATGATATGATACCAGATCCGGCGATCGGCTGTGCATTCGGAAGGACCGCTACGGAAGAATGTCACACGGAGCAACGGAGGAAACGGAGGAAAGACTAGCAGTTCTCCGCTCCCTCCGTTGCTCCGTGTGATCCAGCTCGTCCGTGGGGGAATGCACGATCATTCAGCGAAATCGGTATGAGTGCGTGAGTGCGTCGAAGCTCTTCTCCACGCCGCCGCATGCGGTCCGTCAGCCTCGCCCATCGAAGCAGGCCGGGAGAACAGCGGTTCATCACGGAGAGTCAGCAGAGTCCCGACTGTTGTTAACTGCTAATATGGAATTCCGAGATTCACTGTGCATTTCGCGCCACCCGGAAAAATGTCATCCTGAGGAGCCGCCGCGCTAACGCCGCGTCTGCACCGACATCTGGCGGCGACGAAGGATCTGTGGCCGGGGCCTCTCGCGAACGGCCGCCTTTCGCTCGATCGTCGAGTATAGATCCTTCAGTCGCCGCCAAGCTCAGGTGGGATGCGAGTACAGTGCGGCGGCTCCTTCAGGATGACATTCTCGTAGTTGAAATGCACAATCGATCGCCGAAATCGGTATAACTCCGCTGACTCTGCGTGATGAATCGCTGAACTTCTTCCGTCGCCACATCAACGGTCACGCGGATCCGGTATGAGGCTGCACGGAACCAGGAGCTTTCAGAATCTCCCACTCCCCATTCACACGAAAGCGGGGGCGCCTTCGCGCCCCCGCTCCCGTCCCGCCGGTCCCGGTCTTCCGTGCCGGCTCAGAACCCCGGCTGGAAGCTGAACTGCCACTGGCCCTTGTTGCCGCGCTCGAAGGCGGTCACGTAGTCGGCCTCCACCACCACGTAGCCGAACAGGTTCATCCGGGCGCCCACGCCGCCGCTGGTCAGGAAGCCGCGCTCGGTGGCCGAGCCCTGCGGCCCGCGCGAGAAGTTGAGGTGCGTGGTGAGGGGCGTGCCGTTGTTGTCCATCACCTTGCCCCACGCCGCGCCCGCGTCCACGAAGGCGATGGCCTCCAGCGGCGGAAGCTGAACCGAGCCGCGCACGGTGTTGCGGATCAGCGGCACGCGCAGCTCCAGGTTGCCCACCGCGATGCGCGAGCCGAAGAGCTGCTCGTACACCGCGCAGTCGTCGCCGCCGCCCGCCGCGCTCTCGAGCTCGTCCACGCAGCCGTTGGTCACGCTGTTGTAGCTGTAGCCGCGCAGCAGCGACGGGTAGCCCAGGAAGATGGCGCTGGGCACCGCCTCGTCGCGGCCGTAGCGGCCGAAGTGCAGCGCGCGGAAGGCCAGCGTCACCGGGCGCAGCAGGAAGTAGCGCCGGAAGTCGGCGGTCGCCGAGGTGAACTGCAGGTCGCCCACGGTGGGCGCCACCTCGAAGCGGTAGCGCTGGCCGGCGATGGGGCTGGTGTAGCCGTTGATGGCGTTGTCGTACACCAGCGCCGCCGTGGCCTCGCCCAGGTTCCAGCCGCCCAGGCTCTCCTTGTGGTCGGTGTAGTCCACCAGCACGCCGCCCTGGTACGTCCAGTCGCGCACCTGGATGTCCTGGCTGATGCGCCGCACCCCGGCCGAGAGCTCCACCCGCTGCACTCGCGAGAACGGGTACTGCACGATCCCCGAGATGCTGTTGTCGAAGTAGCGGTAGATCAGCAGCTGGTTGTGCAGGTTGCCGTCCTGGTCCACGCCCTGCTGCCAGCCGCCGGCGATGTACGGCGTGCGCTGGACCGCGGCGCCCCAGTTCCAGCGGTGCTTCTGGTTGAGGTACACAACGTTGAAGCCGATCTCGTCGAGCTGCCCCTGCGCCTGCACGGTACCGTAGATGGTGTGGTAGCCCAGCACGTCGCTGAAGATGCCGCCCACGCCGCCATACAGGCCGCCGCGCGAGTACGCGCCCGACCCGGCCGACACACCCAGCTGCGGCTGGCCCAGGTAGTCGAGCGAGAGCCGCGTGCGGTACGGCGCCACCGCGTAGCTGGCCGGCGCCTCGGGCTCGGGGCGGCCGAACGCCGGGTCGTGCAGCAGCGCGTAGACGCGGTTGTAGGCCGGCTCGGCCGGGCGCGGGCTGGGGGGCAGCAGCGCCGGGAGCGGGTCGCCGTTCTGCGCCAGCTGGGGCGTCTCGGGCGTGGTGCCCGCCAGCTGCGTGGCGTCGGCGATGGTGTAGATGTTGTACGCGTTGTGCTCGTAGACCGTGAACACCAGCCGGTTGTCACGCTGTGCCGCCGAGATGGCGGGGCTCAGCCCCGTGATGCCGCTCACGCCGGTGAACAGCTTGGTCACCTGCGTGAGCCCGCCGCCGCCCACCCCCACCCTGTAGATGTTGGGGATGCCGGTGCGGTCGCTGATGAAGTACAGCGACTGCCCGTCGGGCGTCCACTGCGGGTTGATGTTCTTCCCCGCCTCGGTGCCGGTGAGCACGCGGCTCTGCCCGCTGGGCCAGTCCATCACGGCCAGGCGGTAGTTGCCCCAGGTGAGCGCCGCCAGGTCGGTGCCCGCGTCGGTCACGTAGGCCAGCGAGCGGCCGTCGGGGCTGAACGCCGGCTGGATCTGCGCCACCTTGTCGTTGGTCAGCTGCCGCGTCTGCCCGCTGCTCAGCTCGATGGCGTACAGGTCGGAGATGCCGCCCTTGATCCCCGACACCACCACCGTGTTGCCGTCGGCGCTGAAGGTGGGGTTGGTGATCTCGCCCACGCCGGGGATGGAGTACTCGCGGATCACGTGCGCGTCGGCCACGTCCAGCAGCACCAGCACGTCGTGCGCCTTGCGCAGCGCCGAGAAGGCGAAGCGCCGCGAATCCGGGGCCCACGCGCCCGACGAGTTGATGAAGCGCAGGGAGCCGTAGTGCGGGTCGAGCGAGGTGCCGCGCACCAGGCGCCGGATCACCCGGCCGGTGCGCGTGTCGGCCAGGTACAGCTCGATGTCCAGCTGGCTGCGCGTGGACAGGAAGGCGAACTGGGTGCCGTCGGGCGACACCGACGGGCTCACGTTGTAGCCGCCCACCTTCTCGCGGCTCACCACCAGCGGCGTGGCCGTCTCGCGCGCCTCGCGCTGCACGGTGAGCAGCGGCAGGTAGGTGCGGCGGATGGAGTCGTGCCAGTCGGTGATGATCTGGTCGAGGTCGGAGTTCAGGATGCGCTCGAAGGCATCCTGGTACGGAACCCCCTGCCCCACCTGCTTCAGGATCTGCCCGATCGC
>Ga0247773_1000426_pt1 | contig 18162 bp, 8 predicted proteins | sample UWRJL092311B6_FD_179934 | JGI IMG/M metagenome (GOLD analysis project Ga0247773, IMG submission 179934) | Plant litter microbial communities from Arlington Agricultural Research Station in Wisconsin, United States - UWRJ-L092-311B-6 | ecosystem: Environmental > Terrestrial > Plant litter >...
CCGGAGGGAACGCGCTGGTCGCTACTGCCTTCGGAAACTCGGGGAGCGCGGGCGCGGGCGCCACGCGAAAGACGCGTGTGGTGTCGGTGTCAGCCGTGCGCTCCTGCATCGCTGCGAGCTGCTCGCGGCGATGCCGTTGCTCCGGACCCATCAAGCGATCGAGCTCTGCTTGCACGGCTTCAGGCTCGGCGATCAAGCGCGGATCGAGCGCCGCCAGCGCGCGCGCAAACGCGGCCAGCGTGTCGGCGCCGGTGCCCCGATTGATGGCTCTCGTCAGCAGCTCGCTGAGCTCTTGGGGAAGCTCGGGCGTTTGCCAGGAAGCCGGGTTGCCGTTCATCAGCCGGCCGCACGCCAAGCGCGCCAGCTCCACCGCAGCCGCGCGCACGTCGGTGGCTTGCGCGCTCATGCCGGGTGTCACCGTGACGTAGGAAGCGCCGATCGAGATGCGCGCAAGCACTGGAGCCACCACGAGCTCGGAGACGAAGACATTGCCCGAGTCCGAGATCCAAATGCTTTCAGGGTACAGGCAGCGCGAAGCACGCACATGCTCGCCGAGCTGCTGCTCTGCTTCCGCGGTCACGGTCAGCGCGTCGAGCATGATTCGCACAGCAACCGATGTAGCGACGGGTGTGCGCCGGCGCACCGCGGTCTGCCCGAGCTCGAACAGCGTGACGCCGGAGACGTATTCGCTCGCGAGATACCAGGCGTCTTCGTGTTGATAGCTGCCGAGCACTTTGCTCAATCGCGGGTGTACGACGCGCTGCCCGAGCGCGATCGCGGCCTCGAGCTCGCGCGTCGGCAGATTCGCGAGCCGACGCAATGCGACGAGCTGCGGCGCGTGCCCACCGTCCCGCAAGCGCCCGAGGAGCACGGCGCCAGCACCGCCGCGGAACAGCTCGAACAGCGGCTCACACTTCACCGGCGCGGGCGCAGGTAGCGTTTTGGAGCCAGCCGGAGCCGACGTGCGACGCGGACGTGCGCCTACATCGTCTTCTTGCACGTCCTTGCTCCGAACCATTTCATTCTTCACTCGTTACTCGCTGCAAACTACTGAACGGCCAACGGCGGGCCGAGCTTAGTGTCCATAAGAGTGCTTGATCGTCGCGCGCCAAGCGGGCAAACTACGCGATTAATCATGCTCGTGAACTTCGCTCGTGTCAGTGGCTTGGGTGTTGGGTTGTGCTTGGCGCTTTCGGCTGGGAGCGCTTGGGCCCAGGCTGAATCGCCCGCACCGGCAAGCGCGCCGAGCGCGCCTGTCTCAGCAGAGGTCTTGAAAGAGGCTGGCGAACGCTACGCCCGCGGCCTCACGCTGTACGGAGACGGCGAGTTCTTGTTGGCCTTGGTGGAGTTCGAGCGCGCCTATCAGTTGTCCAATAACTACAAGGTTTTGTACAATATCGGCCAAGTTCGCATGCAACTCGCTCGCTACGCGAAGGCCAAGGAAGCGCTCGAAGAGTACTTGAAGTTGGGCGGCACGAGCCTCAGCGCCGAGCGCACGCAAGCGGTGAACAAGGACTTGGCGACGTTGGCCGAACGCACCGCCAGCTTGAGCATCGTGAGCAGCGAAGTCGGCGCAGACATTTCGCTCGACGGCAAAGTGATCGCCACTTCTCCGTTGACGGCGCCGCTGATCGTCGATGCGGGCGAGCACAACTTGGTGCTGCACAAGTCCGGCTTCTACGACGCGACGCAATCGGTCACGCTCGCTGGACACGATCAGCTCGAGCTCAAGGTCGAGTTGAAGCCGATCCCTCTGGCGATGCAGCCCAAGGCCGGGGACGTGCGGACCGACGTCGCTCCGGCCAAGCCAGCGCGCACCGCGATGTGGGCGGCCTGGGCGGGCACGGGCGCGTTCGCGGCCACCGCCGGTGTGGTCGGCTACTTCGGCATTTCCAAGGCCAATGAGCTGGAGTCCATGCGCACGGATTCGCCGGCCGACGCCGCCGAGCTAGAGAAGGCCAAGAAGTCCGCGCGCACGCTGCTCGCGATCTCCGACGTCGCCGCGGGCCTAGCTGTCGTCACGGGTGGCGTGGCTCTGTACCTCACGCTGAGCCACCCGAGTGAGAAGCCCGCGCCGTCGGTTGCGCTGGGCATCGCGCCCAACGGCTTGCGGCTACGCGGCTCGTTCTAAGCTCGCGTACAACAACTCGAGCACCCGACGCAGCGCACCGAATCGCTAGATTCGGTGCGCTGTTTGCGTCTCGATTACTCTCAGGGGCAAACGCAGCGGGCGGTGACGTTGTCGTCCACGCTGGCGGTGCTGTCGGCGTCGTCGCAGGTCCACGCGCAAAGCTCGTCTTCGCAAACCGTACCCGCAACCGGGGACCAGCCATTGACGGCCGGACCTGCGGCGCAGGCGTACTGAGCCGTGTTGGGGAGATGAGCCGCCATGCAGCTGATCGACGTCAGATATTTAGAGTTCAAGCCCGCCGCCTCGGCGGCGTCGGTGACAAAGACTTCCACCAGGTCGGTATAGCCCTCGCAGGCCGTGATACAGGCCGCCAATGTGGTCCCACAGGTGGCTAGACTGTGCGCGGGATTGCAAGCCGCAGTGCACGCTTCAGCGAGGGTTAGCGTCGGCGGCGGGCTCGCCGCGCCACCCTCGCCGCCGGCACCGGGTCCAGTGTCGCCGCCGCTTCCGCCGGGACCGGGTCCAGTATCGCCGCCGACTCCGCCGCTATCACCGGCTCCGGCTTCGCCGAGCGCGCCGCCTTCGCCCGCCGTGATGCCGCCGCCGGCCGTACCGCCCTTGCCGGCCGTGCCGCCCTTGCCGGCCGTGCCGCCGCTGCTGCCGCCGCTGCCGCCTTTACCGGCGCCGCCGCCTTTGCCGCTGCCACCGGCCGCGCCGGCTCCGCCACCTGGGTTGCTGTCGTCGTCGTCTCCGCATGCGTAAAGAGAAGCGGAGAGTCCCAAAACCATTGCGATCGCCAGTAGTTTATTTCTGTTCATGTAAAATTTCCCTCAGTCTGCCCGCGACGTTACGCGAGGCCGGTTAGAGCATCAAGCATGTGCGGGACATTCGATGCGTGAATGTATGCGCGAGTGGGTATCTTCACGCCAGCGCACCGACATCGCGACCGAGCCACCAGGTCACCGATAACAAGGTGACTTTGAAGTCGACCGCCGTGTGCGTCAAAAACAACTGCGCCAACACCAAGCCAATCCTCGGTCAGCAGGACTTCACCGCTGACCAGAACGTCTTTCAAAAATTCTTCCTACTGCGGCGATCTCGAGGCCTCCTTCGGTCGCCAACAAAATCTGTACACCAACCATCGCGAACTCCCTGTGTTACTTCGGGTTCAACGCGCTCGGCGTGGGCTGTGGCTCGAACCCCTTCATCAACCCGGGAACGGTGTAACCCCGCAGGCTTACGCTGCTCGCATACAAGGTAGCTCCGTGTGGTCGCAAGGAAGGAAAGATCACACCTCGCGAGCGAGACGAACGAGACGAGCGAGACGAGCAGCTCTAAAATCGCCGTGACTCGTGCCGTACCAGAAGCAATGCAGTTTGCGAGCGCCGGCGTGTGGTGGGCAGGCAGAGCGCCTTGGCAAGCGGCACCGATTGCGGTCGGACGGCTGACGGAGCCGAGCGCTCAGTGCGCGTTGCACGACCTTGGCACGCGGCCCCGTGTCGCACCAAAAGCAGCTGGCTCTCCGAATGAGAAGTCGAGCATGCTAGGCTCAAAGATCTTCCACCAGAGTATCTCATGAAGCCGCACTTCACTTGGTCACGCGCTCTAGCTGGGCTCACCTTCTCGGGCCTGCTGCTTTCGCTCAATGGTTGTTCGTTTCTGTACAATCTGAACACGAACCAATGCAACAGCGACACTGACTGCCAGAAATTTGGCACCACGTGCTCGATTGAAGAACACGTGTGCAAGGCGGTCGCTGTCAGCGGTGGCGGGAGCGCTGGCCTGGATGGCTCCGGCGGCGCGAGTGCCAGCAGCGGCGCGGATGCCCACGGCGGTAGCAAGCCCAATGGCGGCGCGAGCGCCAACGGCGGCAGCGCGGCGGAAGGCGGCGAAGCCGGCAGCGGTGCTTGTTCGACCAATGCCGATTGCATCGCCCAGGCGCTCGATCAGCCGGCCATCTGCCGGATCAAGTCGACCGGCAACGAGTGCGTCGTGCTGACCAGCGATCAGTGCCCGATACTGCTGCCAACCTCGGTCTCCGGCACGAGCACGCTCGAGCTGCTCAAGACGAACTCACCGGTGATTCTGGGTGGCTTCGCCAGCATGTTGAACGCCGGTGATCCGCACGACACTCTGGCCGTCATCAACTGGGACATGGCGTTCCAAGAGTTCAACGAGGGCGCTGCCAAGAACTCGAACAAGTCGGCGTTTCAACCGATGCTGGGCGTGATCTGCAACGGCCTGTTTCCGAAGGCTGGCGATTTCCAGGCAGCGATCTCCCACCTCACCGAAGAAATCGGCACACCTGGCATCCTGAGCACGCTCTCCTCTACGAACCTGCTTGCCGCCTGGGACTATACCCAGTCGGAATCGTACAACGGCGACTCGGTGATGTTCCTGAGCACGAGCAGCGCCACGTTGCAGCTCGCGAACCTGGATGATTCCGGTTACGTGTGGCATCTGCTCGGCGATCCCCGATTGCTCGCCGCAACCGTGGCCGGCATCGTGCAGCACATGGAACCGTACGTTACCGCCAAGCAGCCCGACACGGCGGCTCCGCTCAAGCTGGCGCTCGTATTCAACGAGAACCAAACGTTGAGCGACATCGCGACCGTGCTCACCAATGCGCCGCCGGTGGACCAAGCCGAAGACGACCCGCATCGCTTCGATTACCTGAGCATCAACGGCGATCTGGCGATTCATCAGAGCGCCAACTTCTATCAAGTGCAGATCGAGTCGGACAATCTGCCGGCCAACCAATCGCCGGTGCGGACTTCTGCGCAAAAGGCCGGTGAAGCGATCCTGCTGAACCCGCCACAATTCATCATCGGCCTCGCAGGCAACGAGTTCGTCGAGCTGATCAAGGAAGTCGAGTCGAACTGGGGCAAGAGCGAAACGCCTTCGGCTGGCTTGCCTCGGCCGTACTACGTGCTTTCCCAGTACTTGGCGACGTCGCACGACGCGCTGACTGCCCCTCTCGCCACTTACGGGACGTCGACGACCGTGCCGACGCTCGACAAGCGCCTCGTGGGCGTCAACTACGCGCTCGCGCAAGACACACACTCGAAGAATCTGTACGATTCCTATCTCAATCGTCTGAAGCGCTTTTATGGCAGCGGCGCGCTGACGCTCGACGGTACCGAGAATTACTACGACGGCGCGTATTCGATGCTGTACGCCAGCAGCGTGACCAATCGCAAGGCGCCGATCGGCGCAGACGTGCGCGATGCGCTCGAAAATCGCGTGCTCAACCCGGATGGCACCGGCATCGACATCGGGCCGACACCGGTGGAGACCGAGGTGCCGCGTCTGATCTCGAACTCCAAGGCGAAGGTCTCGCTCTGGGGCACGGATGGGCCGCCGAATTTCGATCGCGTGAGCGGCACCCGGCTCAGCCCCACATCGGCGTGGTGTATGACCGACGCCGGGAACTTCGTTTACAAATTCGCGCCCGACGGCTTGCTCTACGACGCCAACGCCGGCACGTTCTCCGCGCCGGGCGGGGGAGCACCGGATTGCCTGTCCAAGTTCAAGCCATGAGCTTCGTCCGCGCGCTTTCATGCGCTGTATTTTTGGCCGGCGCAGCCGGCTGTGGGCAAGCCGGGCCGGAATGGGTGGCTCAGGATTCGCAGGCGATTTACGACGGTTATGCGTCGGGAATCGAAGACGACGGCGTCGTCAAGGTGACGAACGTCGACGCCAATGGCGTGATGAACTCTTGTACCGGCGCGCTGGTCGCACCGAACGTGGTGTTGACCGCGCGCCACTGCGTCGCGAACCTAATCCGAGGCGCGTTCACCTGCACCGACTCGGGTGAGCTCACTCCGGAAAGCAAGGGCGGCCGCTTCGGGCCGCTGATCGATCCAGCCAACCTCAAGATCTACGTGGGCGCCGCTTTCAACGAGCCGCTGGCAGCGCTCGGCGCCAAGGTGTTCGCCACTCAGACGCCATCGATCTGTCGCAACGACATGGCCGCCATCGTGCTCGATCGCGAGATCAGCGGAGCGCCCCTGATGCCGATCCGAATCGACCGCGGCGACGAGCACGGCGAGGTGCTGAGGGTGGTCGGTTTCGGTGAAACGGAGCTGGCGATGAGCGGCGTTCGTCGCGCCAAGGACGGTCTGCGCGTCAGTCTGGTCGGAGCCAGCCAATTTCGCGCAGACGGCGATCCCATCCCGCCGCGCACCTTTCTGACCTTGGGCCCCGCGCTCTGTATCGGCGACAGCGGCGGTCCGGCGCTGACTCCGGATGGTGCAGTGACCGGCATTTACTCGCAGTTGGTCGGTGCTTGCGACTCGCCGAATGCGCGCCAGTACTTCACGCAGGTCGCGCCTTTCGTGGCTGAGGTGGTGATGCCGGCCTTCGAGCTCGCTGGCTATCAGCCGATCAGCGAAGGCGCGGCGCCGAGCGATGGCGGAGCGGGCAGCGACGGCACGGGTGCGGCCGGGGATGCAAACGCGGGCGCGAAAGCTAGCTCGGCCGGAGGCAGCGACAACGGAGCGGCCGGCTCGCCTACGTACCACGCCCCACCGGGCAAGGGCGGTTGCGCGTGCTCGAGCAGCGCGACCCCGCGAGCGGGCTGGGTCGGTCGGCTGGCGATGGCCCTGGTCTTCGGCGCAGCCGCCGCCGGCGTATCCCGGCGACGACGACGAGGCAGCGAGCGCGCCGCGTGAAGACACTGCTTTTGGCAATCACAGGCGCGTCACTACTCTGCGGTTGCGGCCCAACCGAACCGGAAGTGCTCGGCCAGCAGGGCGAGGCGCTGTATTACGCCAAGCCCTCCGCTCCCGAAGACGACGCGGTCGTGAAGCTCCGTGCACTCAAGAACGACGGCGACACGCTGTGGTGCACGGCGACGTTGATCGCGCCGAACCTGGTGCTCACGGCCATGCATTGCGTGGCGATGGTCACGGACAGCGCCAATTGCATGACCGATGGCGAGCTCGCTCCGGGCAGCAGCGACGGTGTCTTCGGCGAGCCGTTCCTGCCGTCGAACATCACCATTCACGTCGGCGCGGGTGCCGAGGAGCCGGTAGCCGCAATCGGCCAGAAGATCTTCACCACGGGTGCACGCACCGTCTGTAAAGACGACATGGCGGTGGTGGCGCTCGATCGTGAGCTCACGAACGTGCCCGTGGCGGCGCTGCGGCTCGGCGTGGGCAATCAGCGCGGTGAAGCGATCCGGATCGTCGGATTCGGCAGGACCGAAGACGGCAGCACGGGCGCGCGCAAGGTTCGTGACGACTTGAAGGTGCAGCTGCTCGGAAAAAGCGCCTACGTCGACTCGAACGATCCGATCCCTCCCGATACGTTCGCGACGATCGGAGTTTCGGTGTGCAACGGTGACAGTGGCGGCCCGGTCTTCACGACCAAGAATGCCGTGACCGGCGTCGTGTCGCACGGTGCGAGTTGCGCATCGACGACCGCACGGCGCATCTTCACCCAGGTCGCGTCGTACGAAGACGTGCTGTTGAAGCCCGCCTTCAGAGCCGCCGGTTACGAGCCAATCCGGGAAGCGGGCGAGGCCAGCGGTGCGGGCGGACAGAGCGGCGAAGATACCGAAGTCGGTGAGGCGGGTGCCGAGGCAGGCGGTGTAGCCAACGGCGCGGCCGGCCAGAGCGCGACTGACGGCCCAAAGCTCTCTCCCGAGCCGCCAGAAAAAGGCGGCTGCGTCTGCAGCTCGACTGCCAGTAGCCAGCGCGGCTTGCCGAGCGCGCCCGGCATCGCTGCCATCGGGCTCGGCGCGCTGCTGGTACTGCGTCGTCGCTCGAAAGCCGACTCGCGCTGATGGCTTCGGCCCGGAGCGCGCCCGCAAGCGCCGAGCTTCGACGGCTCAGCGCTGGCTGAGCAAGAACAACGAGCACAGCGCGACGGCGACCGCGGTCAGCGCCACCCACCAAAGAACGGTGTTCGTTCGCGCGCCTGCCAGGCTCGAGGACGCTTCGCTGGTCGCGAGTGGCGCTTGCGCGCCGCGGTCGGCATCGCCGAGCAGCGTGGGGTCGTCCTCCCCAGGGCGTGGGGTCGGGGTAGGGGTGGGCGCCGACAGCTTGTCTTTGTTGAAGCGTGCCAGTGCCGCGGGTTGGATCACGATACCGCTGGTGGCAGTCGGGGTCGCAGTCTTGTCGGCAGAGGTGATGAAACGATTGGTCAGCGCCTCCGGAATGGCGCGGCTCACGTTCGTCAGCGCGTCGATCATTTTGCGCCGATCGTCGCTGATGCGTTCGCGCACCAGGCGGGCAACGTCACCGTGCTGCGTCGGGCGTGGCCGAGTGAGCAGCCACTGCTCGAGCTCGAAGCGCATTTCTTCGGCGGTTTGGTAGCGCAATTCGCGATCGCTCGCCAACGCGCGCATCACGATCCGCTCCAGCTCTTCCGGATAGGCGGCGTCGATCTCGCGCGGCTTCTTGTACAGGCCGCGTACGATCTTGCCGAGCGCTTCACCACCGCTGCCGAATGGACGACGGCCGAGCGTGCACACGTACAGCACACAACCCATGGCATACACGTCGACCCGGCGGTCGATGCCGTGCCCCAGGACTTGCTCCGGTGGAATGTAGGCTAACTTGCCTTTGATTTCGCCGGTGCGGGTACGCGCGTGCAGCTGATTTTTAGCCTTGGCGATGCCGAAGTCGCTGACCTTGACGTGGCCATTCACGGACACCAGGATGTTCGGCGGCGAGACGTCACGGTGCACGATGCCGAGGTTGTTGCCATCGGTGCCGTTGGCCTCGTGCGCGGCGTGTAAGCCGGCGCAAGCTTCCGAGCAAATGCGCACCGCGACCTCGAGCGGCAAGGCGCTCAGCGCGTTGCCGCGCATCAAGCCACTCAGTGTGTCGCCTGCCACCCACTCCATCACCATGAACAGCAGGTTCTCGTCGCGACCGAGCTCGTAGGTCTCACAGATGTTCGGATGGCGAATCGACGACGCTACGACGGCCTCGTCGATGAACATGCGGGCATACTCCGCTTCGATCGCAAACTCTGGTCTGACCAGCTTGAGCGCGACCGCGCGCGAGATGCCGGAGCCTTCGGGCTTGGCCGCCCAGACTTCGGCCATACCGCCCGCTGCGATTGGAAACAGCAATCGATAGCGGCCAATCAACTGCCCCGCCTGAACGCGTGCGGACTCCTCCCCGCTAGCCACATCCCCGGCGCTCGTGGGAGTCGGCGCATTGACTGCGTGCTCAGTTCTGACGCCCCGGCGGTCCATATAAACAGCTACGTTAACCGCATCTCCATCCGTCCGCCACGGATTCCTTCACGGGGCGAATGTAGGTCCGGTGGTTTACGGGCTCAGGGCGCCGCGAATGGATTGTCGGGATCGAGAACTCTGGGGCGCTTCGTGACGACCTTCGGCAGCTCGCCGGGGCCAGGAGGCGGTGCGACGCTGTGGGTGCTGGCTTCCGGGCTCGTCTTCGGTTTCACGCTCGGTGGACGCGCGCCGGGCGCGAGCATCGAAAGCGTGACGAGCACTTCTTTGCTGCTGTCCAGGCGCAGCTCCTCGACTCGATCGGCGAAGCCATGTGCGGACGCTCGCACGAGGTGCGTGTTCGAGTCGGGAGCGACGGTCATTTGATACGGGTTTGGTAGCGCGGGACCGTCGTCGAGATACAGCACCGCTCGCGGCGGGCTCGCGCGCAACATTACCGTAACGGACGTGATGGGCGCAGCAGTTGCCGTGGCGGCGACTGGCGGCAGCTCTGGCTGCGCGCTTGGCTTCGCTGGTGCGCTGGCAATGGGTACGGCTGCACCGCCATGCCCGCCGCCCAGCGAAAGCGAGCCGACCAGCAGCAGAGCCGCGCTGGCCGCGGCTGCCGCCCACCAAATGCGCCTGGACTTGCGAGCCCCTTCGCCGGAGGTGGTCGCGCTCGAGCCGCCCAGCGTTTGCTCCACGGGGGGCTGTGCTGGGGGCGGCGCGTCCAGTTCATTTTCCGCCGCAGCGATGCGCTGCGCGCGCTCGGCGATCGACGGACCCAGGCATTCGTTGACGACCAGCGCGATGTCGCGCTCGGTGATCAGGCGCCCTTGGCTCGCAATCCAAAGCGAGAGCGCGCTGCCGAGCTCTTCGGCGCTTTGATAACGCGTCGTGGGGTCGCGCTCCAAGGCTTTGCGGACGATGTCTTCCAAGTCCGTCGGGTAGCCAGGCAAGCGCGCGCTGGGCAATACCAACGGTTGCTCGAGCAATTGATAAAGCGTGGCTACCGCGTCATCGCCGTGAAAGGGACGCTCGCCGACGGTCGCTTCGTACAGCACGCAACCGAGCGCGAAGACGTCTGCTCGGCGGTCCACGTCCCGTTGCGTGACTTGCTCCGGAGCCATGTACGAGAGCTTGCCTTTGATTTCCCCCGTGGCCGTCGGCGCGTGCAACCTGCCGCGCGCCTTGGCCACGCCGAAGTCGGTGAGCTGCACGTGTCCACTGGCAGAAATCAGGATGTTTTGCGGCGAGACGTCACGATGAACTACGCCCAGGAGCGCGCCGTGCTCGTCGCACAAGTCGTGAGCTACCTGTAGCGCATCGCACAACTGCGCGGTGATGCTCACCGCAAGGATCGGCTCGAGACGATGCCCGGCGCACGCATCGAGCAGCTCGTACAGCGAGCCGCCGTCGGAGAAGTCCATCACCAGGTAGGGGATGGCGAGCTTCTCGTCGATTTCGAAGGCGTGAATGGTGCAGACGCCTCGGTGTTGCACCTGTGCCGCGAGCCGCGCCTCGTCGAGCAGCACGTTCCAATACTCGCCGGCCGCTTTCTCGTTACCGAGCGTGGTCTTGAGCGCGAATAGGCGCCCGGTGTTTTCTTCGCGCGCCACCCATACGCGTCCCATGCCTCCCGATCCGATCGGGACGAGCAGCTGGAATCTTCCCAGCTTGTTGCCGGGTTTCAACGAAAGGTCTGGCACTCTGAACTCTAGCGGCTGAGTATACCTGAAGGTTATCGCGGACTCTCGCCATCTTCCGCGGCCTTGCCAACAAAGGCAGTGTAGAACGACTGGTCAACGTGTGTGAAGGTAGGCAATCGTGCGTGATTGCGCGTGCTTATCCTCGGCCCGCCTTCAGTTCCCCCACGCTCCCACGCAACTTTCATGGGCAGTGTGCCGTTTAACGCGCAGAAATGCAGCGCTCCGCTACGCTCGTCGATTAGGCTTAGAGAAGCGCATGAACGACGCGAGTTTCACTCACCGACCCGGCCCGTCGCCCCACGAAGGCGCCCTCGAGGCGCTCGTTTACGTGCGTCAGACCTGCACCATTCATCCCTTGCCCGAGCACGGGATATTGCGCCTGGGGCGTGGCACCGACAACGACATTCGCATCGACGATCAATCGGTTTCTCGATACCACCTGCTGATCCACGTCGGGCAGAGCATCGAGGTCGAGGACTTGGGCAGCGCCAACGGCACGCTTTTGTTCCGCGTCGACCCGGAAGATACGCTGGAGGCGCCGACGCGGCGCAACGAGGCGGAGGCGCGCCTGCGCGGTGGCGAGCGGCGCTTGCTCGAGCCCGGCGATTTCGTGCGCGCTGGCTCGGCGCTGATCATGGTGCAGGCGCGTCATCCGTCGAGCGCACGCAATGCGCGCGGGCTCTCGACGGCGCCTCCCGGTGAGGGGCCGGCGGTGCTGCTCGATCCCGAGATGAAGCGGGCCTACGAAATCGCGCTGCGTGCAGCGCAAAGCGGCATCTCCGTGCTGATCACCGGCGAGACCGGCGCCGGCAAGGAAGTGTTCGCCGAAACCATCCACCAACGTTCCGCCCGTCGTGGGCGCCCGTTCTTGCGCTTGAATTGCGCGGCCCTGTCCGAGTCCTTGCTCGAGTCGCAACTGTTCGGGCACGAGCGTGGAGCCTTCACGGGCGCCAACCAGACCAAGCCTGGCCTGCTCGAGTCGACCGACCAAGGCACGGTTTTCTTGGACGAGATCGGTGAAATGCCGTTGTCGATTCAAGCCAAGCTGCTGCGCGTGCTCGAAGAGCGCTCGGTCTTGCGCGTGGGCGCGACCAAGCCTCGCCCGATCGACGTGCGCTTCGTTTGGGCCACCAATCGCGATCTGCGCCTCGAGGTTCAGGCCGGGCGTTTTCGCAACGATCTGTACTATCGCATCGCCGGGGTCGAGTTCAGCATTCCCCCGCTTCGCCGTCGTCCGCTCGAGATCGAGCCCCTGGCACGCCTGTTCTTGTATCGCTTCTGCGACCGCTCCGGTCTGCCCATGCCCGAGCTCACCGAAGGCGCGCTACGAGCGCTGCAAGCTTACTCCTGGCCGGGCAACGTGCGCGAGCTCAAGAACATCATGGAGCGCGCGCCGTTCCTGTGTGAAAACGGCGTGATCACCGCCGCGCAAATCCCGCAGCAACCGCTCAACGACGTGGAGATGGACGAGTTTCCGCCGGAGGACCAAGACCGCACGCAGGTCTTCGCGCCGCCGCGCTTGCCCCGCTTCGACGACGACCGCCCGCTGGCAGACCCTCCAGCCAGCGCTCCGCGCAGCCAGCCGAGCTTGCCCGCGATCGACTCGGAAGAAGAACGTCAGCGCGTGCTGCGCGCGCTCGAGCAGTGCGGCGGAAATCAAACGCGCGCGGCCAAGGTGCTCGGCGTCTCGCGCCGGACTTTGATCAATCGCGTCGAGCGCCTGAACTTGCCGCGGCCGAAGAAGACCTGACCGGCTACCGGTTAGTAGCCTCCGGGCGTCGCCCAAAAGGGTGACTTCGCGTTGCTCACTCAGCGGTTGAGGCCGAGCCGAGCGCGCGCGTCGGCGTACTGTTCGCCGACGCAGAACGTCGCCAGATCGCGCGCTTCCGGATTGCGCACGATCCATTTCACCCGCTCGGGGCCTTCCTTGGGGGGCCCACCGGGCTGGCCCACCGCGAAGGACACGCCGCGCAACGAGGCCACGAGCGAACCGGCCGAGAGCAGCGCCGTGCGATTGCCCCACTGATGCAGCGCGGTACCCAAGAGGCTGGCGCGGTTGCCGATGGCACCGATCACTTCCAATGCCAGCACCGGCACGTCATCGTCGAGCTTGGCCGGCAATGCGCTTTGGATACGTCGTTGTGCTTCAGCGAGCTTTTTGGGCTCCACGCCTTGCGGGATCCAATTCGGCGCGAAAATGCTGAGGTAGGCCGCGAGCACGGGCCAGAGATCGATGGGCGCCGTGCGCGACAACGCGGCCGCCTTGCCTTGCAGGATCTTGAGGCAACGGATCATCAAGAAGTAACGGGCGGCGTCGTCCTCGCTGTCCAGTAAGGCCTGTCCGAACACCAGTTGCGGGCTGCCCGAGCTCACGGGAATACACACGGCGCCGAGCGTGGGCGAGCTGAATACCTCGAGGCCGCGCAGGCCGAACGAGGTCGCGACCTGCTGGACGTAGCTGGTAAAGGCCGCCGAGCTGACCGGCAGGGGCTGCGCGCGCAGCGTGCGAAGGTCGAGCGCATAGGCCGCGTCCAGGACCTCACCGCTCTTCTGCAAGAGCGCGCGCAGGGGCGGACTCACGAGCTCCGGCGCCAGTAGCTCATCGAGCCGCGGATCGCCGGCGATAGGGCCTGCGGCTGGCACCGGCACTTCTTCGCCGTGCAGCGCGGCCAACGTGGCACGCGCCACGAGCGCCGAATCACCGGCGGATTTGAGCTCGGCGACGGTGGCCAGGACGTCGAAGAAACCTGGCTCGAAGCGACCCGTGGCGAGCGCGCGTCGTGCGTCGGTTGCCGCACGGTCGAGCAGTACCTGCATGGCGCGCGTCTCGCCGTGCCGTTGTTGGAGCTCCGCTACCGCGCGCAGCACGACGCTGTCGTGCGGCCACTCCTTGCGTGCCTTGTCGAGGGTGGCTTCGGCGCGTTTGCGATCAGCGCCGATTTGTTCTTCGACCAGAGCCAGCGCAAGTGTGCGCTCGCGTTTCTCGTCGGCTGTTTTGGCGCGCGTGAGCAGCTCCGACTGCAGTGAGAGCGCGGTCGCTTTATCCCCCAGTCGGCCGTAGACTTGGACCAGACGCGCGACCGTCTCTGGATCATCGGGATCGCGTTTGAGCACCTCCTTGTAGGCCAGCTCGGCGCGCTCTGGGTTGGGCAAGGTCGTGTCGTACAGCTCGCCCAGGCGACGGTAGATTTGAGCCTGGCGTGGCAGCTCGCTGGTGTGCCGGGCCAGCCGAATCAGTGCTTGCTCGCCCGAGGTCCAATCGCCCTCGCTCAAGCACAGCTCGGCGAAGGCCTCGAGCGCCTCGGCGTGATCGGGATTGGCGTCGAGGGCGGCGGCCAGGGCCGCCTTGGCCGCCTCTTTCTCGCCGACTTCGGCCAGCGCACGGCCGCGGGTGACCTCGATTGCAATGCGCTCCTCGGGATCGGTCGTGCGCTGCAACCGACGCTCGAGCAGCTGGGCCAGAGATTGTCGCTCGTTGCCGGCGATGTACAGCGATTGCAGGCGCACCACTGCGTCCTCGTGGCCGATGTCCAGCGCTACGGCTCGCTCCAGCGCGGCACGACCGCGCTCGGCGTTTCCGGCTTTGTCCAACCAAAGCACCGCGGCCTGATGCCACGCGCTCACCTGATGCGCTTCGACGTGGCTGGCCTTGGCCATGGTCTCCTGAGCTTCCGCCGCGGCAGCGTGCTCGCCCAGGTGCTCGAGTACTTCCGACAGCGTGGTCAGCGCGAGCAGGTGATCCGGGATCTGCTCGAGCGACGCCGTGAGTAGGCGCCGGGTGTCGAGCGGGCGGTCCAGGCGAGCGGCGGCCTCGGCTGCGCGCAGCGCCAGCGTGGCCTTGTCGAGCGGGCGCTCAGCCAGCGAAAACAGCCGCTCATCGACGCTCAGGGCAAGCTCGTTGTCTTCCGCAGCGCGCGCCTGCGCGCTCAACGTGCGCAGGGCCCAAAGCTCGCTCGGTGCCCGCGACACGGCGAGCTCCGCCATTTCGCGCGCGTCGCTCCAGGCGCCGCGCAATACGCGCACGCGAGCCGCGAGCCGCGCGTGAGCGTTGGATTCCTGGCTGTCCAGGGCGCGCGCCAGGCTGGAGGCGATGGGCTCCAAATCTTCCAGCCGATCCCCGCTGATGTAAGCGTGCTCCAAACGCTGCAGGGCGGGTAGGTACTCGGGCGATTGCTCGAGGATCGCCGATTGCCACAAGAGCACGCTCGAGGCATCGCCTCGCGTCCGGTCGAGCTGGCTCAGTTGCTCGTACAACTGTCGTTGTTCTCGGGCGTCGCTCGTGGCGCGGGCGCGCGCCAAGAGCGCCTCCGAAATGCGGGCGGCGGCTGGTCCCGACGCTGCGTAGCGCTCGGCGGCCAAGCGCCACAGCTCGCTACCCTCGCTTTCGACAGCCAAGAAAGCGTCGCGCGCGGCGCCTTCGAGATCGCCCGCGCGTCCGCGTTCCAGCGCGGCCTCGGCCAGCAAACGGCCACGGCTTCGGCCCTCGCTGCTCGCGGCCAGCGCTTCGCGCCAGGCGGCGCGTTCTTGCTCGTCTCCCGGCACCATGCGCTCGGTCAGCTCACGCAGCGCCAGATCGGTCGGGCGGGCGCGCAATGCTTCCTCGAGCAGTTGCTCGGCGAGCGGCAGATCGCTGTCGGCCACCAGCAGCGCTTCTCTCACCAAATCCAACGCGCGTTCGATCGGGTCGTCAGCGGCTTCGCGCCTGGCGCGCAGCGCGCTCAATAGCAGCGGGCCGTCGCCGACGCGGCGCGCGCTGATCTCCGCCAAGCGGTGAGTGAGCGGGATTTCGGGGGCGGCGACCTTCGCGCGTTCGAGCAGCGCCTGATAGCGTGAGGCGTCTTCGTCGCCTTGGCGCAGCGCGGCTTCGAGCAGCGCAAGCGCGGCGCGCGGCGACGGGCCGAGCTGATCGGCGAGCCCGACCAAAAGCTCGCTGGCCTGCGCCGGCTCGGCGTTGCTGAGTGCGCGTAGCGCGGCTTCATTGCTCCCGTCGAGCGCAAGCGCGCGCCGGTACATCACGGTCGCCGAGCTGCGCTCGCCGGCCAATTCGTGTACGAAGGCCGCAGCCATGCGCTGGTCGCGCTCCGCTTGCGTGTCGTCCGCTGCGTGTGGCCACTCTCCGAGCGCGCTTGCGACCGCCGCTTTGTCACCTGCGACTTTGGCGAACTCCAGCGCGAGTAGGCGCGAAAGCGGGCTCATCGCGTGCGTGCTCTCGAAGGCATCCGCGTGGGCGCGCAGGTACGAAAGGCCCGTCGCATCGCTCGGCGGTGTGCCCAGGGTTTGACCCAAGCGTTGCTCGGCGCGCAGCGCTTCGCTGCCGGTGCGTACGTCGAGCGTCGAGCTGGCATTGGGATTGGCAGCCACGAAGGCCGCCGCCAAGGGCCGCAGCTCCGGATCGTGCGCGACCTCGCGCACGCTGGCCTCGAGCATGGTCGGCGCGAGCCCGTTCAGGGCCGCGAGCGCCACGCGATCCGGTGCGCCGAAGGTTTCTGCGCCTTGCACGCCCAGCACGGCTTGCTGCACGCCTTCGCTGTCGCCGTGCTCCAAGGAACGGGTGACCAACGTGCGCCGCGCGAGCCGGCTGCCGCGCTGCGCCGAAAGCTCGCGCAAGCCCAGGATGGCGCGCCCGCGCGTTTTCGGATCGGCTCCGAGCAGGCTGGCCGAGAGCCAAGCCGAGGCTTGCCCGAGGCCGTCGACCTGGGCCAAACGCTCCAGCGCATCCGCAGCCTTCTCGCGCTCGCCTGCGGACAGCGCGCGGCGTGCCTCGTCGAACGCGCTGCGCGGGCCGCTAGGCGCCTTTTCTGCGCCCGCGGGCGCAGGCGCGCCGCGCAGGCGCAGCAGGTCGTCACTGGCGCGCGATAGCTCGCTCAGTGCTTCGGATTCGGGCCAGCGGACGCGCGCGGGCGCGTTGCTCTTGCCCAGCAGCTCGGAAAGCTTGGCGATGTGAGCGCGCGGATCGTCTTGCTGGGCGCGCACCGCCAAATCGAGCTTCTTTTTCGCGGACGCGTCGTCGTGCAGGGCGAGGCGATGCACTTCGGCGCTCAGATAAGCGGCGTGCACGCGAGCGTCGACGGTGGCAGCGGAGCGGATTTCCATCTCCAGCGCCGGGGCAACTGCCTTGTAGTCGCCTTCGGCCGCAGCCAGCGCACGCTGTTGGCGGGCGGCCATGGCCTGCGCGCGCGGGATTGCGCCGGCGGCCGTGGCCACCTCACGCGCGCGCGGCAGCTCGCCGACCAAGGCCCAGATCTCGCTGGCGACGATCAGGGTGCGCACTTTGGCGTGCGCGTCGCTCGTGGCACGTGCTTCGTTCTCGAGCCACTCGGCGCGCGTCACCCACGCTTCACGCTCGGCGCCCAAGTGATCCTGCGCGGGGCGTTCGTCGGGCCAGATCGAGGGCGTGAGCGACGCTGGCGCCGGGATCGAGCTCGGCTGAAAGCTCGGGCGAACGGACGTAAACGGCGGCTCGCTCGGCGGCTGGAGGTCGTCTACGTCGCTGAGCGGGCGAAGCTCGCTTGCGTCACTGAGCTTCACTTCCTCGAGCTGGTCGATGGCGTCGGCGCTGAGCGGCAGTGGCGATTCGGCGAATAGATCGAAATCCGCATCGCGGTCCACGCTCGAAGGTAAATTCTGTGGGCCGGGGATCGTGGGCATGGCGGCCGGCGAGGCCGGCTGCGGCGCCGATACCGTGGGCATACTGTTCTGGTCTTCGAGCTGGTGCAGCGTCGGCATGCTGCTGCGCGGGTCGGCCCGCACCGGCTCCGGCTCCAAAAACGGATCGGCCAGCATCTCCAGCTCGGACGATTCGAGCTCCAGAGCGTCCTGCTGCGTGAAGACTCGAGTGCGCTCCTCTTCTTCGACCGGGGCAGCCCGCAGCGGCAAGAGCTCGCTTTGAGACTGACGTACGCTGGGCGCGGTTGGCGGAGCTTTGGGACTCGTGGCTGGTGGGAATGGCTGACGCGCTGGCAGGCCCGCAGGATTGACGGCAGGCGGCTTGGCCGTCGTCTCCAGCGCGGGGCGCGGCAGGGCAATAGCGGGCAAGCGCGAGCCCGGCCGGGGCACGGCGGACATGACGGGCACGCGGGGGGCTGGCGGGACATCGGGCAACCGCGGAATGGCAAGCTCCGGTGGCGGACCGG
>Ga0247773_1000427_pt1 | contig 18154 bp, 20 predicted proteins | sample UWRJL092311B6_FD_179934 | JGI IMG/M metagenome (GOLD analysis project Ga0247773, IMG submission 179934) | Plant litter microbial communities from Arlington Agricultural Research Station in Wisconsin, United States - UWRJ-L092-311B-6 | ecosystem: Environmental > Terrestrial > Plant litter >...
CAATTCACCGTTGCAACAGACATCCTCGTGGACGCCCGTCCGGCCTGAAAGGTAAGTCTTGACGGGTTTAGTACGGCTGATTACCTTCACGCGCATTCCCGGCACGCACCGAGCCGCACCTGCGCCCGCGCGATCCACGGCCGCGCTCCGCAGCGCACCCGCAGCATCTCCGAACGGCTTCGCTCCGCCACCAAATTCCCCGAATCACCGCAATCGATCCGGCGCCGCCTGGCCGGTCTGCCGCCCGTTCGCCGGGCGGATCTTGAATGCCCATGCGTGGGGGGCAGAACCAGGGTCCCACGCTCGATCCACCGTATCCATTGGGAGTACCGCATGCGCCAGACCGGCACCGTGAAGTGGTTCAACGACGCGAAGGGCTTCGGATTCATCACGCCCGACGACGGCGGCAAGGACTGCTTCGTGCACTATTCCGCCATCAAGGGCAACGGCTTCCGCTCGCTGGCCGAGGGCGACAAGGTCGCCTACGACCTCGCCGACAGCGCGAAGGGCCCCGCCGCGGAGAACGTGGAGCGGGTCGAGGCCTGACGGTCTTTCCGCGAAGCTGTGAATGCGCCGCCGGGCTGGAGCCCGGCGGCGCATTCGCATCCGCGAAAGTACGAAAGTACGAAAGTGCGAGAGTACGGAACTGCGAACCTTTTCCTATCTGCTCATGGCTATCCAACGATTCGAAGACCTGAAGGTTTGGGGAAAGGCGAAAGATCTGGCGGTGCTCGTGTATCGCGCTACCGAAACGGGGCGATTCAGCCGGGATTTCGGCCTCCGCGACCAGATACGGCGTGCGGTGGTTTCGGTGATGTCTAACGTGGCTGAGGGATTCGATCGTTACAGCCGCGCCGAGTTCCGGCAGTTCCTTTCGATCGCCCGTAGCTCCGCCTCCGAAGTTCGCAGTCAACTTCACCTTGCGCGTGAACTCGGCTACATCACCGAAGCCGAGTTCGAGCCCCTGCATGACCTCTGCTGGGAGGTCACCCGCATGCTGGGCTCCCTGCGCTCAGTCGTGGGGACCAAATAGCACTCTTGTACTTTCGTACTCCCGCACTTTCGTACTTTCGTACTTAGTCAGAACTCGCCGATGAAGCCGATCTCGGGCTTCAGCTCGTGGCCAAGCTCGCGGTGGACGGTGGTCTGCGCCTTGTCGATCAGCTCGCGGATGTCCTTTGCCGTGGCGCCGCCCAGGTTCACCATGATGTTGGCGTGGCGGTGGAAGATCTGGGCGCGTCCGCTCTCGTGCACGTAGCCCTTCAGCCCGCACTGGTCGATCAGGCGGCCGGCGCCGATGCCCTCCAGCTTCTGGAAGATCGAGCCGGCGCTGGGGTACAGCCACAGGTCGGGGTGGCGGTCGTCGCGCCACTGCAGGTTCTCGCGGATCACGCCGCGCAGCTCGCGCTCGTCGGCCGGGTGCAGGCGAAAGGTCACGTCCAGCACCACGTCCTTGCGGTCGTGCAGCACGCTGTAGTCGTAGCCGAAGTTGAAGTACGCGTGGTCCACCGTGCGCACCTCGCCCTCTTCGCTCAGGATGGTGGCGCTCTCCACCACCTCGTCGATGAACATCGTTCGCTCGCGCTCGGGCGGGGGCGAGAGGAAGTGCAGGTTCTGCCAGATGGCGCCGCCCACCGTGCTGGGGATGCCCACGAAGTGGTGCAGCCCGCCCAGCCCGCGGCCCACGGTGAACTGGATCAGGTCGGGATAGGTGCTCGCGCCCGACCCGGCGCGCACGCGCACCTCGTCCAGCGCCTCGATCTCGCTCACCTCGTTGCGGATCACCAGCCCGCGGAAGCCGCCGTCGCCCACCAGGATGTTGGCGCCCAGCCCCAGCAGGAAGAACGGGATCTCCAGCTCGCGCGCGGCGGCCACCGCGTCGGCCAGGTCCTGCGGGGTGCGGGCGCGGTACAGCAGGTCGGCCGGGCCGCCGATCTTGAAGGTGGTGTAGGGCGCCAGTACCACCGAGCGCTCCAGGTGCGCCGGGTTCAGCCGCGCCGCAAGCTCGCTCGCGGGAAGGTCGAGGGTGTTCGCCTGGGGCATGCCGCTCTGGGATCCGTGGGTTCGGGGGGCGACGGGTGCGCCCCATGCTACGCTCCGCCGGGCGGTTCGCAAGCCCAGTGCCCCCGCCGCTTCCGCTCGCCGCGCGGCGAAGTAGATTGGCTGCTGCTCGCGGGGCTCGCCGGTTGCCGCCTCGGCTCGCACCGTTCGGAGCACCCGCCCTTGCACCGCCGCCACTCTCTTCGGCTCTCTATAAACCCGACGTGAAGCGGCGTGGAGCTGCTGTCCGCGGCGCTGATGCTGGCGCTTGTCTGGTTCCTGATCTCACCGGTCGGATGAATCCCATACGCCGCACGACGCGTGAAGCCGGCGCCGCGCGCTCGACCTGCCCGCGCGGATGACGGCGCAACCCGTCGCCGACCGCGGCCGCTGGCGGATCCTGGCGTTGCTGGCGGCCGCCGAGCTGCTGGGGATGTCGCTCTGGTTCACGGCCAGCGCGGTGTCACCCCAGCTGCGCACGTTGTGGGGATTGTCGGAGGCGCAGGCAGGGTGGCTCACCGGCGCGGTGCAGCTCGGCTTCGTGGCGGGGACCACGCTGGCGGCGGTGCTGAACCTGGCCGACGTGCTGCCGGCGCGGGGCTACTTCGCCGTCTCCGCGCTGCTGGCGGCGGGGGCGAACCTGGCGCTGGTGCGCGCCGGCGGGTATCCGGCTGCCCTGGCCGCGCGCTTCGCCACCGGCTTCTTCCTGGCCGGCGTGTATCCCCCCGCCATGAAGATGGTGGCGACGTGGTTCCGCACCAGCCGCGGCGTGGCGATCGGCACCGTGGTGGGCGCGCTGACGGTGGGGAAGGCCACGCCGTACCTGCTGCGCGCCTTTCCCGGTCTCGGTTGGCGGACGGTGGTCGCGGCCGCGTCGGCCGGTGCCGTGGTGGCGGGCATCCTGGTGGCGGTCGGCTACCGCGACGGGCCGTTCCCGTTCGCGCGGCGCCCGTTCGCGTGGGCGCGCGCGGCCAGCGTGGTGCGGCACCGGGCCACGCGGCTGGCCATCGGCGGGTACCTCGGGCACATGTGGGAACTGTACGCCATGTGGACGTTCGTCTCGCTCTTCTTCCACGACTTCTTCGCCCGGCAGGGGCTGGGCGAGGGCGCGGCGGCGGCGAGGGCGGGCGTGGTGGGGTTCGCGGTGATCGCGGCGGGTGGCGCGGGCTCCGTGCTCGCCGGCGAATGGGCCGACCGGCTGGAGCGCGAGCGCGTGACCATCTGGGCGATGGCGGTGAGCGGTGCCTGCGCGCTGACGATGGGGTGGCTGCTGAGCGCGCCGGCCGCCCTCGCGATCGCCGTCGCCCTGGTGTGGGGCTTCGCGGTGGTCGCCGATTCCGCGCAGTTCAGCGCGGTGGTGACGGAGGTGGCGCCGGACCATGCGGTGGGCACCGCGCTCACCCTGCAGACCGCGCTCGGCTTCCTGCTGACTTCAGTGACGATCTCGGCCGTGCCGCCGCTGCGGGACGCGGGCGGGTGGCCGCTGGCGTTCGGCGTGCTCGCGCTGGGGCCGGCCGTGGGGATCGTGGCGATGCGCCGGCTGCGGGTGCTGCGCCGTCCCTGAGTCATCGTCATACTAGATCAAGGAAACGACTTGCCTCACGCAGAGTCAGCAGAGTTAGCAGTTGACAGCGGGACAGCGGTTTTGACTCGTCACTCTGCTGACTCTGCGTGATCAACCGCTGTTCTTCATTCGTCGTGACATCAACGATTTACGCGGATTCGGCATCAACCCGGCATGCGAACCCCCGGCAACCTGGCTGGGGCGTTACAGCGCGGCAGGCGGGCGAAAGATCCACCCCTCCAGCGCCAGCATCTCCTCGGGCACCCGGCCCAGACGCCGCGGCTGGTCAAGGTCGTCGCGACAGAGGAAGGCCACCAGGCAGGCGATGCAGGCGTCGCGCGCGTCTTCCAGCGTGCAGGCGCACGCCTCCATCGAGTGGTGCGAAAAGGTCATGAACGGCTTCAGCGCCGCCGGCCGCGCCCGCACCTCGCCCGCTCGCGACGGCACCTTTCCTCCCCGAACCCCCAGGTCCTTGGCCGCGCCCGAGGGGTAGACCTCGATCATCGTGGTGGCCGCGGACGGGTTCGGCGCTTCGGGGAGGATCGACAGCTCCGTGTCATCCCGCAGCTCGTGCAGGAAGCGCATCCCCTCGAGCGTCTGCTTGTAGATGCGCATGTCCAGCGGCGCCAGCGCGCCGTTGGTGTCGGTGGCGCGCGGCGCCTTGTGCGTGTCGGGGAACTGCTTCCAGATCTCCTCCGGCGGCCGGTCGGCCACCCACGCCGCCACGCCCGCCCAGGTCGCCGGCCGCTCGCCCGCGATCCGCCGCGCCACCGCCGCCGGCACGCCGAACGGGAAGTCGGCGCCCCACAGGATGGTCTCCTCCTCGCCGGCGTCTACGTGCCTGCGCCAGTGGCCCGCCACGTACGCGCGCAGGTCTTCGCGGTACGGCAGCGGGCACAGGCTCACGATCTCCAGCTTCCCCTCGTGCTCGCGGCCCACGGCGGCCCACAGGTTGGAAAGCGGCTCCTTGGCGCCGGAGAAGTCGATCCCGCCGAAGTAGCGGAAGGGGGGCATCGCGCGAGGCAGGTTGCGGGGCAGCGTTCAGGGACGCGGGAAGATCCACGGCCCGGCGCCATCGCACAAGCCCGCGAGCCCCCCGCACCCTCCATCATCCCGCCGCGGCGATCCCGAGTTGTTCGGCGAGCGCGGCCGGCGCGGTCACCGGCTGCTTGCACGCCAGCCGCTCGCACACGTACGCCGTCGCTCGCCCACCTTGCGCGGTTCGGCCCGGCCAGCCCGTCGTACGCGCGCTCCAGCACATCGGCGTCGAGCCGCGACTGCGGCGCGGCCACGGCGCCAGCGCGCGCCAGCATCTCGCGGATCTCGCCGACGCTGTGCTCCACGTCGGCGCGCCGCTCGCGCCAGGCCTCGTCCACCGCCAGCAGCACCTGCCGGAAGCTAGGCATCCCCTCCCGCGGCTGGGGCGGGTAGAAGGTGCCGCCGTAGAATGGAGTACCAGTTTGCGTCAATCAAATCGTCATCGGCCAACCACCGTGCCCGGTCATCTGCTGCACGGCCGTCATGTAGATGCTGTCCACGCCGGGGCGCTCCTCGCGGTCCACCTTCACGTTCACGTAGAGGCGGTTCATGATGGCGGCCGTCTCCTCGTTCTCGAACGACTCGCGCTCCATCACGTGGCACCAGTGGCACGCCGAATAGCCAACGGACAGCAGGATCGGCCGGTCTTCGGCGCGGGCCCGCGCCAGCGCCTCGGGGCCCCAGGGATACAAGTCCACCGGGTTGTGCGCGTGCTGCAGCAGGTACGGGCTGGTCTAGTTCGCCAGTCGGTTGGGCATTTCACGCTCGGTCTGGGGAAGCTCGGTTGCGCTGCGGGAGAGAAGGATGCGAAGGCTGGGCCGGACATGCCGCACGCCCCGATAAAGCCCTTGTGTTAGACAGCGACACCCGTATATTCGCACTTCGTTCACTTCGGGGGAGTGAAAGGGCGGCAGCGAGGAACTTGACGCAGCATGAGGAGCACGCCATCTTATCAGCAGTCAATTCACTGCTCACGAGGTGGCGCCATGCTCAAGCTCGACGACATCTACTCGCTCACCGACTTCCAGCGAAACACCCGCGAGCACGTGCAGCGGCTGCGCGAATGCGGCCGGCCCAGCGTGCTCACCGTGAACGGACGCGCCGAGGTGGTGGTGCAGGACGCGGCGAGCTACCAGGCGCTCGTCGACCGTATCGAGCGCGCCGAGGCGATCCTGGCGATCCAGGAAGGGCTGGAGTCGGCCGCGCGCGGCGAAGGGCGGCCTGCCCGCGAGCTGTTCGACGACATCCGCCAACGAACGAGGGGATCCGGGTGACCCACTTCGAGGTGATCGTTCAGCCACGCGCGGAACGCGAGATCAAGCAGGCGCACCAGTATCTCGCGACCGCCGCCCCCTCCGCCGCGGAACGGTGGCTGAACGGCATCTCGAAGGCCATCCTCTCGCTCGAAGAGATGCCGGAGCGCTGCCCGCTCGCACCCGAGTCGGTGCACTTCAAGCAGCGCATCCGGCAGCTCATCCACGACAACCACCGCATCCTCTTCTTCGTGACCGGCCGCCACGTGCGCGTGCTGACGGTGCGTCACCTCCGGCGTCGGCCGCTGAAGCGAAAGCGGGCCGACTGATGTCGGAGTTCGGAGCCAACACTCTTGTCATCCTGTCACAAGCCTCATCATGACGATCGACATTGACGCACTGGGGGACGAGCGCATCTTTGCAGCAGTGGGTGAACTGCTCAAGGAGCGCAACGTGTTCGATCTCAGCGATACCTGCCCGGCGGCCGATTTCCAGCGCGACATGCACGAGCACATCGACCGGTTGCGCCAGACCGGCCGCCCCGCCGTACTCACCGTGAACGGCAAGGCCGAGCTGGTGGTGCACAGCGCCGAGGCGTACCAGCAGCTGATGGAGCGGCTCGAGTATGCGGAGACGGTGGTGGGAATCCTGAAAGGCCGCGAGTCTGTCCGACGCGGCGACACGCTGCCACTGGACGAAGCGTTCGAGCAAATCCGCAACGGTACCTGGCGGCACTCGCCGTGAACTACCGCGTCGAGGTCTCCGGCGCTGCGCGACACGACATCGGCAACATCTACGCTTACCTTCGCGAGCATACTCCCAACCATGCCGACCGCTGGCTCGTGGGGCTGTACCTGGCCATGGGCACGCTCAGCGAGCTGCCCCACCGCTGCCCCGTCGCACCGGAAAGCGAGGTCGCAGGTGGAACCGCACGAGCCCCGCTGTACCGTGACTACCGAGTAGTGTACGAGGTAATCGGCCGCCGCGTCGATGTGCTCCTCGTCCGCCACTCCTCGCTACGGCCGCAGACCGAGCCGTGAACCGCGCAAACCGGTGACGGCACCGGCGTTGCGTGGTAGGTTGTGTTCCCGTTTTTCGTTTCAGCGCACTCCGGCAGGGCAGTTTCCGTGCAGCAGACCTTCCGCCGCCTGTTCAGGCACAAGTTCGGGAAGAACCCGGTCTCGATCCTTCCTCTGGAGGGCGACGGCTCGCAGCGGCAGATGTTCCGCATGGTGGGCGACGCCATCGAGACGGCCATCGGCGTGGTGGGACCCGACCGCGAGGAGAACCGCGCGTTCCTCTCGTACACGGCCGCGTTCCGCTCCATCGGCCTTCCCGTGCCCGAGATCTACGGGGCCGACGAGAAGGCAGGCGCGTACGTGGAGGAGGACCTGGGCGAGACCACGCTCTTCGACGCGCTGACGCTGGCGCGCAAGGAAGAGCCCGAGGCGGCGTTCCCGCAGGCGATGGTGCCGGTGTACCGGCGCATCCTGGAGCTGCTGCCGCGCTTCCAGGTGGAGGGTGGCAAGGTGGTGGACTATTCGGTGGCGTATCCGCGCGCCGCGTTCGACCGGCAGTCGATCCTGTGGGACCTGAACTACTTCAAGTACCACTTCCTGAAGCTGGCGCACGTCCCGTTCAACGAGGCGCGGCTGGAGAAGGACTTCCGCCGCTTCGCCACCTTCCTGCTGGGCGCCGACACCCGCCACTTCGTGTACCGCGACTTCCAGAGCCGCAACATCATGCTGCGCGACGGCGAGCCGTGGTTCATCGACTACCAGGGCGGCCGCCGCGGGGCGCTGCAGTACGACGTGGCCTCGCTGCTCTACGACCCCAAGGCCGGCGTGCCCGAGGAGCTGCGCGAGGAGCTGCTCGACCACTACCTCGACCAGCTCGACACGCACCTCCCCCGCGTGGACCGGACGCGCTTCCGCCAGCATTTCCGCGGCTACGTGCTCGTGCGCATCATGCAGGCGATGGGCGCGTACGGCTACCGCGGCTTCTACGAGCGCAAGCCGCGCTTCCTGCAGAGCGTGCCGCAGGCCGTGCGCAACCTGGAGCGCATCCTGGAGACGGGATTCGTGCCGGTGGAGCTGCCCGAGCTGCGCGCGGTGTTCGAGCGCATCTGCGCGTCGGGGTCGCTGCGCAAGTCGCAGCCCAAGGCGCCGCCGGGGCTCACCGTGCAGGTGGGCAGCTTCAGCTACAAGGGCGGCTACCCCGACGACCCGGGCGGCCACGGCGGCGGCTTCGTGTTCGATGCGCGCGCCATCCACAACCCCGGACGCTACTCGGAGTATTCGCCGCTGTGCGGGTGCGACGCGCCGGTGATCGAGTTCCTGGATGGGATGCCCGAGGTGGGCGAGTTCTGGGAGCACGTGCACGGGCTGGTGGACAACTCGGTGGGCGTGTACCTGCTGCGCGGCTTCACCTCGCTGAACGTGTGGTTCGGCTGCACCGGCGGGCAGCACCGCTCGGTATACTTCGCCAACCGCCTGGCCGACCACCTGCGGCGGCAGTTCCCCTCGGTGAACGTGATGGTCACGCACCGCGAGGAGTCGAAGTGGCCCGCAAACCAGCCGCAGGCCGAGACGCAGGCCGAGCCCGAAGCCGCTCCCGAGCCCGAGACCGCGGGCGTGGGGAGCGCGGCGTAGCCGCCCGCGTGGATGCGATGATCCTGGCGGCGGGCAAGGGCACACGCCTGCGCCCGCTCACCGACCACACGCCCAAGCCGCTTATTCCCGTGGCGGGCGTGCCCATGCTGGAACGGGTGGCGCGCCGCCTGATCGCCGCCGGCGCCGACCGGCTGGTCGTGAACGTGTCGCACCTGGGCGAGCAGATCGAGGCGTTCCTGCGGGAGCGCGACGGCTTCGGGGTGGAGTGGCACGTGTCGCCCGAGCCTGGCGAGCCGCTGGAGACGGGCGGCGCGCTGGTGCTGGGCGAGCCGCTGTTCCGCCACGACGCCCCCTTCTTCCTGCACAACGCCGACATCCTCACCGACCTGCCGCTGGGCGAGATGTACGCCGCCCACCAGCAGGCCGGTGCCCTGGCCACGCTGGCGGTGATGGAGCGCCCCACCCAGCGCCACCTGCTGTTCGACGAGCGCGGCCTGCTTGGGCGCACCGACAGCGCGAAGGGGCTCGACATCCGCGTGCGCGACGCGGTGGGCGGCGTGAGCAAGCTGGCGTTCGGCGGGGTGCACGTGATCTCGCCGCGCATCTTCGGCCTGCTCACCGAGCGGGGCGCGTTCTCCATCCTCGACCCCTACCTGCGCCTGGCCGAGGCAGGCGAGACCATCCGCCCGTTCCGCGTGGACGCCTTCCACTGGATCGACATCGGCAGGCCGGAGCAGCTGGCGGCGGCGCACGAGAAGGTTGCGCAGCTGGCGGACTGACGCGTTTCCGTCGGACGTGGCTCCGTCCCTCGAATCGTAGTCGGTAGTTGCCCTTGCAGTTGCCGCTTCCAGGTTGTTTGGGAGAGGCCGAAAAAAAGGGGCGAGGCAGTATCTCGCCCCTTTTTTCGGGTGAGGCCCCAGCCCGCGCCGCGCACCATCCTCCCCTGGTGGAAGTCTCTTCCCTCCCTCGACACCTCCTTCGACCGCTCCCTCCCGATCCCCCAGTCTTCCCCGCCCCACTTGCGCCTCCCCCTCCGCCGGAACCACTTTTCGACCAAAGCTTTACGTCCTTTCGGCACCCCGAGCGCGCGTCCGATGTCCCGGCCTGTTTCGCCCGATTCCACGCCTCCGTTCGTCCACCCCTCGGCCAAGCCGGCGGGGGGGATGTCGTCCATCCTGAGCACCGCGCGCCAGCTGCGGCGCGAAAAGTCGGTGGTGCAGGGTGGCAAGGCGCTGCGCATCATCAACCAGGTGGACGGGTTCGACTGCCCGGGGTGCGCCTGGCCCGAGCCCCGCGACCACCGCTCGAGCTTCGAATTCTGCGAGAACGGCGCGAAGGCCGTGGCGGCCGAAAGCACCTCGCGCCGCGCCGACCCGGCATTCTTCCGCAAGCACTCGGTGGACGAGCTTCTAGCGCAGAGCGACTACTGGCTCGAGCAGCAGGGCCGGCTGTCGCACCCGGTGATCCGCCGCGCGGGCGGCGACCGCTTCGAGGCCCTCGGCTGGGACGAGGCGTTCGCGCGCGCCGGCGAAGTCCTCCGCTCGCTCCCGAGCCCCAACCAGGCGGCGTTCTACACCTCGGGCCGCACCAGCAACGAGGCCGCGTTCCTGTACCAGCTCTTCGGGCGGATGTACGGGACCAACAACTTTCCCGACTGCTCCAACCTGTGCCACGAGAGCAGCGGCGTGGGGCTGCGCAAGACGATCGGGGTGGGGAAGGGCACCGTTCAGCTGGACGACTTCGAGAAGGCCGACGCCATCTTCGTGATCGGCCAGAACCCGGGGACCAACCACCCGCGCATGCTCATCGCGCTGCAGGCGGCGCGGCGGCGCGGGGCCGAGATCGTGGCCATCAACCCGCTGCGCGAGCGCGGGCTCGAGGAGTTCATCCACCCGCAGGAGGTGGGCGCCACGCTCACCGGCCAGGGAACGCCCATCGCCTCGCTCTACCTGCAGCCCAGGGTGGGGAGCGACGTGGCGCTGCTGAAGGGGCTGATGAAGCTGGTGCTGGCGGCCGAGAAGACCGCCCCGGGCCGCGTGGTGGACCACGGCTTCATCCGCGCCCACTGCGTGGGATACGAGGAGCTGGTGGCCGACCTCCACGCCACGCCGTGGGAGCAGATCGAGGAGCAGACCGGGCTCACCCGCGCCCAGCTGCAGCCCGCGGCCGACATCTACGTCCGCTCGCGGGCGACCATCGTCACCTGGGCCATGGGGCTCACGCAGCACGACAACGCGGTGGACAACATCATGTCCATCTCCAACCTGCTGCTGCTGCGCGGCAACGTGGGCCGCCCCGGCGCCGGCGCCGCGCCCATCCGCGGGCACAGCAACGTGCAGGGCGACCGCACCGTGGGCATCGACCACGCCCCCGGCGCGCCGCTGCTGGACCGGCTTTCCGAAGTCTTCGGCTTCAGCGCGCCTCGCGAGCACGGGCTGGACGTGGTGGAGACGATCCGCGCGATGGACGCCGGGCGGATCCGCTTCTTCATGGCCATGGGCGGCAACTTCTTCTCGGCCAGCCCCGACCACGACCTGCTCGCCCGCGCCATGCGCACGCCCGAGCTTTCCGTCTACGTGCTGACGCGGCTGAACCGCAGCGCGCTGATGCACGGGCGCGAGGCCATGATCTGGCCGTGCCTGGGCCGCACCGAGCGCGACGTGCAGGCTGGCGGCGAGCAGTTCGTCACGGTGGAAGACTCCATGTCGGTGGTCCACATGTCGCGCGGTTCGAACCGGCCCGCGTCGCCGCAGCTGAAGAGCGAGCCGGCGATCGTGGCGGGGCTGGCCAAGGCGGCGCTCGGGGAATCTTTGGTCGATTGGGACGCGATGGTGGCCGACTACGACCGCATCCGCGAGCGGATCGAGCAGACCATCCCCGGCTTCGAACGCTTCAACGCCCGCGTGCGCGAGCCGGGCGGTTTCGTGCTGCGCAACACCGCCGCGCACCGCGAGTGGAAGACGGAAAGCGGCCGCGCGCAGCTGGAGGTCGTGCCCACCCCCGACATCCGCCTGGGCGCGGACGAGCTGCGCCTGTTCACCATCCGCTCGCACGACCAGTTCAACACCACCATCTACGGGCTGGACGACCGTTACCGCGGGATCAAAGGCGCCCGCCGCGTGGTGCTGATGCATGCCGACGACATGGCCGCGCGGAACCTGCGCCCCGGTGACGAGGTGGACATCCGTTCGCACTACCGCGATGGTGTGGAACGGCTGGCCCCGCGCTTCAAGGCCATCGCCTACGACGTGCCCCGCGGCTGCTGCGCGGCCTACTTTCCCGAGGCCAACGTCCTCCTCCCGCTCGGGAAGACGGCCAGGCTCAGCAACCAGCCCGCGGCCAAGCTCATCCCCGTCACCATCGCCGCGGCGACCAGCGAGGTGCGCGTGGAAGGCGCCGACGAGCGGCTGGTGAGCACCGCGCCGTCGATCGACCTGTCGTCTGCTTCGTCGGGCGATGCGCCGGCGGCGGCGGCGACATCGCCGGCGGCGACGTCCTCGGTGGACGCGGTGGCGGTGGATGCGGCGGCGGTGGGATGATGGGTCGGCGCACGGAGGGGGCGGGGCGACTGAAGTCGCGGCAACAACTGCACGAAGTCCGCCTTCGCGGACTGGGGCCTCGGCCCCGTCTCGCAGAGGCCAGCATCCGCACGGCCGACGCTTCGGACAGCGGCGGCGGGTGATGTCGCGCCCCGGCAGCATGGTCCGTCGCCCTGTGGAGCAGGTTTCCGTCAGCGATGACGGAGAGGCGTCGCGGCGGACGCGGGCCGACGTGCTGGCGGCCGAGGAGCCGCTGGAGATCCGCATCGTTCCGGCGGATGGGGCGAGTGGCGGGCCGCTGGACGCGGCGGCGGTGCCCGTGTCGGTGACCATGCGCACGCCGGGGGCCGACTTCGAGCTGGCCGCCGGCTTCCTCTACGGCGAGGGGCTGGTGGGCGGGGGCGATGCCATCTCGGCCATCCGCTACTGTACGAGCGGCGAGCAGCAGTACAACGTGGTGCACGTCGTCCTCGCGCCCGGCGCACCGTTCGACCCCGCCGCGCTGCAGCGCAACTTCTACCAGACGTCCAGCTGCGGCGTGTGCGGCAAGGCGTCGATCGATGCGGTGATGGGACCCGCGTGCGGGCGGGTGGAGAGCACGATGGTCGTATCTCCCGAGATCATCATCGCCCTGCCCGACCGGCTGCGCGCGGCACAGACCGTGTTCGAGCGCACGGGGGGACTTCACGCCGCCGGGCTGTTCACCGTGGACGGCGAGATGATCCGGGTGCGGGAAGACGTGGGGCGGCACAACGCGCTGGACAAGCTGGTGGGCGCGTCGCTGCTGACGGGCGAGCTGCCCTGGGGCGAGCGAATCGTGATGGTGAGCGGGCGGCTCAGCTTCGAGCTGGTGCAGAAGGCGGCGCGCGCCGGGGCGGCGGTGCTGGCCGGCGTTTCGGCGCCGTCGAGCCTGGCGGTGGAGCTGGCCGAAACGGCGGGGCTCACGTTGTGCGGGTTCGTGCGCGGGGGCAGGTTCAACGTCTACGCCGGCGGCGAGCGCATCGCCCGGGGCGACTACACGTGAGGGGGACGATGCGGAGACGGCGGATGGGGATGACGGTGCTCGCGGCGCTGGCGCTGGCCGCGTGCGGGGACAAGGGCGGCGAGCTGCGCGACGCCACCGCCCGCCGCCGCGCCGAGCTGGCCGACTCGGCGCGCGAAGCCGGCGGCGAGACCGACGCCGACACCGCGACGCGCATCCCCGCCTTCGCGGGCGACACCGTGCCGGCCGCCGCGGCCGACACGGGAAAGACGGACACGGCGAAGGCCGCGCCGCCCGCGGTGGCCACGGAGTGGACCACGGGCGTGCGCACCACCGCGCACGACGGCGTAACCGCCACCGTGCGCGGCCTGCGCGCCGCCGCGAACACCGGCTTCGACCGGCTGGTGCTCGACTTCGGCGACGGGCCCGTCCCCGGCTGGAAGGCCGAGTACATGAACCGTCCGGTCACCGAGTGCGGCTCGGGCGAGACGGTGCCGCTGGGCACCGGCGCGGCGCTCAAGATCCGGCTCGACTACACGCAGGCGCACGACGACGCCGGCCACGCCACCCTGCGCCAGCGCGACCTGCCGCTGAACATGACCAGCATGCGGCGGATGGTGATCGTGTGCGACTTCGAGGGGGTGGTGGAGGTGGCGATCGGCACCTCGTCGGCGCTCCCCTACCGCGTCACCGAGCTGCACGACCCGTCGCGGCTCGCCATCGACGTGCAGCAGAAGCCCTGACCGTTCGATCCTGACGACCGGCCGCCGCGCTGCAACCTGCGCGGCGGTTCTTCCGTACTCCCCCACGGCACCCCGCCGGATGCGTCCGGCGGCCCATCCCGTTTCTCTTTCCATCTCCCGCTGGAGCAAGACCATGGAATACCCGGCCGGTGGCTTTCCGCGCCAGCGCTCGCTCGTGGAGCGCATGATCGGCGCGGCGATGCTGGACGTGAGCGTGTACGAAGAGGTGGAGCACGACCTGACCGCCACGTCGCAGGCGGCCATCGTCGTGGGCATCGTGGCGGTGTGCGGCGCGATCGGGAGCTGGGGGCACGGCGGCAAGGGGATCATCGGCGCGGTGATCGCGGCGTTCCTCAGTTGGCTGATCATGTCGGCGCTCACCTACTTCATCGGCACCAAGCTGTTCGCCGGCCGGGCCGACATGGGCGAGATGCTGCGCACGCTGGGCTTCGCGCAGGCGCCGGGGGTGATCGCGATCGTCGGGTTCGTGCCTTTCCTGGGGCGTTTGGTGGTGTTCGCCGTGGCCATCTGGCAGCTGGTGACGGCGGTGGTGGCGATCCGGCAGGCGCTCGACTTCGACACAGGCAAGGCCATCGCCACGGCGCTCATCTCGTGGATCGTGGTGTGGGCGGTGATCGCCGCGATCGGCGTGTTCATCCTGGGCTCGGCGCTGGCCATCGGCGCGCTAGCGGGCTGATCCCGGAGCCGCGTGAATCGTCGCGGCGGCAGGACCTGCTGAAAGGTCACACGGAGGCACGGAGACACGGAGAAAAACCCGCAGTTCTCTGTGCCTCCGTGCCTCTGTGTGAGAAGCGGTTCAGCCGGACGGCGTGAGCCACCGGATAGGACAAGGAAGAAGCCGCCCGGCGATTTCTCTCGCCGGGCGGCTTCTTTTCATCCCACTGGAATGCCGGCCGCGGCTTCAGCGCGACCGGTCCAGGAGCATCGGGGCGTACCGCCGGTGGAACACGGGCGCCAGGCGCAGGCAGAACTCCTCCTGCGTGCCGCCGCGGGCCAGGTACCGGCGCATCAGCGCGCACTGCAGCGCGGTGTAGGCCGCGAACCGGGTGGGGTACTCCTCCACGAACCGACGAGCTACTTCCACTGGACTCCTCCTTTCCGGGCGCGGGTCCCGCCGCGTGCGCCCGCAACCCTACTACGGCATCGGCCGTGCCGAAGTTGCATTCGGCGCAAATGCTTGGGATTGCTGGGCTTTCCTCAACTCCGCGTCCACCGCGGGGTGCGACGGGATGTACCACCGGGGCGACACGTCCCGTTACAGTGGGACGCGCGTGTCTCGTCCCTTCTGACGGATGATTGGACGGATCGGGCGCGCCGCTTTCACGTCGCGGGGAGGATGCGCAGGGTGCGAGTGGCCGGTGTCGCGTTCACGGCCGTCTCACTCGATTTCCAGGATCCAGGCGCGGGATCGCGGCCGGCGCGCAGGGGAAACGGCGGGGAAACGCAACGGAAACGCGGGCCGTGTAACCTTTTGCCCAGACGGCGTGACCCACATGCCGCATTCGACCCAAACGCTACCTGGAGCACGAGAATGCGCCGCAACCTCTGGATTTCAACGTTTGCGCTGACGCTTTCGGTGGTGCACACCGCCGCCGCCAGCACGCAGGACGAGTGGGCCCGGCAGGTGCGCCGCCTGCTCGGGCAGGCCTCCGCCACCGCCCAGAGCCGCGGGCTGCGGCTGACGCACGAGCCCTACATCGGCTCGCTTCCCGACGGCGACACCAGCCTGCACACGCTGCGGCTGGAGGGCGGCCACGCCTACGCGCTGATCGGCGTGTGCGACAACGACTGCAGCGACCTGGACATGCGCCTGTACGACCGCGACGGCGACGAGGTTGCCGCCGACGTGGAGAACGACGACACCCCGGTGGTGACGGTGACGCCCAGCCGCAGCGCCACCTACACCGTCCGCGCGATCATGGCCAACTGCACCTCGGAGCCCTGCCGCTACGGGATCGGCGTGTACGGCCGCTGAACGCGGGGGGATGCATCGCCACGGGCCGCGGGGAGGCTTCTCCCCGCGGCCCGCGCGCGTGTGGATCAATCGACGTAGGTCTCGAAGAAGCCCGGCAGCCGCCCGATCACCCGCCCGCCTTCCTCCACCGTGGCGATGCCGCGCATCTGGATGAACCAGCGGCGGCGGGAGCGGTTCTGGTCGGTGGCGTGCACGGCGGCCACGTCCACCGTCACGCGGAAGTCGCGGCGCGGGTCCTCGAAGCGGAAGCGGCGGGGAACGCGCAGGGTGGCGCCGGGGACGGCCTTGGGCTGCGTGGCCAGCCATTCGATCGCCTTCGGGCGATACACCCCGCGCACGCCGCGGCCGTCCACCACGTACGCGAACATCCCCTCGGTGGACGTCGAGTCGCCGCGCACCACGCCGTAAAGCAGCGAGACCGCGCTGTCCGACGCGGAGCCCCACTCCCAGCTCACGTCGCGCCACACGCCCCAGTTGTGGTCGTGGTACGCCTGCGCCCCGCCCACGGGCTCGCATCGCGGGAGGCAGACGGTCCCCTCGGCCGTGGCGTAGAGCGCGGGGGCCACGTAGCCGCTGATCAGCGTGGAGCCGCCGAGATCGGTGGGCGGAAAGTAGCGCCGGGGCGCGGGGGTCACGCGGAGATCGACGCGTGCCCCGCCGGCCGTGGCGTGGACGACGTAGGTGGCGCCGTCCAGCCTCACCGAGCCGGCGCCGCCCAGCAGCAGGTCGGGCGAGAGCGTGTCCATGCGCACCGCCGTGTCGGGCACGCGGCGGGTGAGGGAGCGGTGCTCGCCGCCGGGCTCGCGCACCGTCAGCAGCACGCCGCCTCCCCAGCGCCCCGGCTCGCCGATGCGCCCGCCCACCGACAGCGTGAGGTAGATCCAGCGCCCGTCGCCCAGGATCACGTTGAAGTAGTGCCACTCGGCCCAGGTGGAATCGAGCGCGGCGCCGCGGGGCTGGTGGAAGTGGTCCATCTCCCGCAGCACGTCCTGTTCGGACGGCGCGGCCCAGCGGCGGTCGGCCTCCGTGTCTCCCCATCGTCCCGTGAGGATGTGCGGCGCCGCGCCGGCCGCCGCGGTACGCGACGGGATCTCGCCGGTGGCGATCGCCTTCCACGGGCGGCCGCGGGCCAGCAGCTCCACCTGCGCGCCGTCCACGATGGGGCTGGCCGAGGCGACGCCGTGCTCGGCCGCGGCGCGGGGCGACTCCAGCAGGTTGCGGTGGATGAAGCGCGCGTGGTCCACGCCCAGGAACAGCGAGCCTACACCGCCTGCCTTCAGCATCTCGGTGCTCACCCCGGCGGGCACGAGCACCACGTCGCCGCCGCCCACCAGCTCCTTGTCCTGCGCCTGGGTGAGCATGGCCTCGCCCACGGCCAGGAGCACCACCATCACCGCCACGCCCAGCGCGTAGCCGGCCAGCAGGAACGCGGCCCGGCCGGGGCGGTTGCGGATCTCGGCGGCGGCGAGGCGCAGGATCATCGGCCGTCGCTCACCACCAGGCCGTCCGCCATCTCCACCACGCGGCGCGCGTGGTGGGCCACCTGGCCGTCGTGCGTCACGATCACCATCGTCGTCCCGTCGGCGTTCAGGCGGCCGAACAGGTCGATGATCTCCTGCCCGGTGCGCCGGTCGAGCTCGCCGGTGGGCTCGTCGGCGAAGAGGACTTCGGGGCGATTGGCCAGCGCGCGGGCGATGGCCACGCGCTGCTGCTCGCCGCCCGACAGGTGCGGCGGCCGGTGCCCGGCGCGGTGGCCCAGCCCCACGTAGTCGAGCAGCTCGCGCGCGCGCTGGCGGCGCTCCGTCTTCCCTACGCCGGCTTCGGCCATGGGCAGCTCGATGTTCTCGGCCGCGGTGAGCACGGCCAGCAGGTGGAAGCGCTGGAAGATGAACCCCAGCCGCCGCAGCCGCAGCGCCGACCGCGCGCCCTCTCCGACCCCGTAGAGATCCTCTCCCAGCAGCCGAACCGAGCCCGACGTCGGAGGGTCGATCCCCGCCAGCACGTTCAGCAGCGAGCTCTTGCCGCACCCCGACGGGCCCACCACCGCCACCATCTCGCCGCGCGCCACGTTCAGGTCCACCCCGCGCAGCGCATGCACGGCGTCGCCCTGGTACGGATACTCCTTGGTGACCCCGTGGGCCTGGATCACGGGCGTGGTGGACGGCTCAGGCATTCATCCTCGGTGTGGATTCGGACGACGGCTCGATATCATCATCTTCAAAACGGCTCGGCATCATCGCTCGGAGCAATCGTCTTCGCGGCCGCGGCGGCCCCCTCTCCCCCGGCCCCTCTCCCCCGCTGGGCGCGGGAGAAAGGGGAGAACTGCAACGGAACCGTCGGCCGAGATGAAGTAGCCGGCGCGAAGCGCCCCAGGTCCCTCTCCCAGG
>Ga0247773_1000429_pt1 | contig 18082 bp, 14 predicted proteins | sample UWRJL092311B6_FD_179934 | JGI IMG/M metagenome (GOLD analysis project Ga0247773, IMG submission 179934) | Plant litter microbial communities from Arlington Agricultural Research Station in Wisconsin, United States - UWRJ-L092-311B-6 | ecosystem: Environmental > Terrestrial > Plant litter >...
GGCGGGAACCCCGGCCGGCTCGCGCTCGGGACGGGTCTTGTCGGTAACGGTCACAGCCTGCTCGATCCTGATGACGGGTCGATCGCGTCCCGCAGCGCATCACCGATCACGCTCACGCAGAGCACGGTGAGCACCAGCAGTCCGGCGCCGAACATGAACACGTGCGGATAGGTGGTGGCCAGCGGCTGCGCGTCGCTGAGCACGGTGCCCAGCGAGACGTCCGGCGGCTGCACCCCGAAGCCGAAGAAGCTCAGGCCGGTTTCGGCCAGGATGGTGCCGCCGACGTTGATGGTGACGTCCACGATCAACAGCGAGGCCATGTTGGGCAGCAGGTGTCGGCGGATGATGGTGAACGCCGGCACTCCCATGAACTTGGCGGCGTGGACGTAGTCCCGCTCGCGCAGGCTCATCGCCATTCCCCGGACCACCCGGCCGGTGACCATCCAGCCGAACACCGCCAGCAGCACCACCAGCCACAGCCAGGTCTTGCCGGCCAGCGCCGGGCTCAGGATCGCCAGGATCAGGAAGCCGGGCAGCACCAGCAGCAGGTCGATGACCCAGACCACGGCGATGTCGACGTACTTACCGAAGTAGCCGGCGATCGAACCCGCGACGGCCGCGATGCTGGTGGTCACCAGGGCTGCCACCAGCCCGATCACCAGCGACTTCTGCAGTCCCTTGAGGGTGCGCGCGTAGACGTCGCGGCCGACCTCGTCGACGCCCAGGAAGTGATTGCTGTCCGGGCCGGTCAGGATGTTGGTCTGGTCGAAGTCGTCGAACTTCCAGTGCGTCAGGTACGGGCCGAGGTAGGCCAGCAGGAAGATCAGCACCAGCACCACCAGCGCCGCGATCCCCGACTTCTGGCGCAGGAACCGCTTCAGGATCAGCCGGCCGCGGGTGATCGGCTGGCCGGCTTCCACGTGCTGGTCAGTGGCGTCGGGGTCCGACACCGCCGGTGAGGCGACCTCGAAGATCTCCTGGGGTGACATCGACATGGTCAGCTCCTACTTGGACCGGACGCGCGGATCGAGAGCCGCGTACAGGATGTCGGACAGCAGGCCGGAGAACAGCACCAGCACCGCGGTGAAGCAGGCCACCGCGGCCACCGCGTTGACATCGTGGGACTGCACCGAGTTGATCAGGTACTCCCCCATGCCGTGCCAGCCGAACAGCTTCTCGGTGAAGGTGGCACCGGTCAGCAGCAGACCGAAGGAGTACGCGAAGAACGTCACGATCGGGATCAGAGCGGTGCGCACGCCGTGTTTGAACAGCGCGCGCTGCCGGGTCAGGCCCTTGGCTCGGGCGGTCCGCAGGAAGTCGCTACCCAGCACGTCGAGCATCGCGCTGCGCTGGTAGCGGCTGAAGAAGGAGATGCCGAACAGCGCCAGCACCATGGTGGGCATGATCAACCGCTTGGCCCGGTCGGTCCAGAAGTCGATCCCGCCCAGGTTGGAGTTGTACTCACCGGTCGCCGGGATCAGCGGGCCGCCCTTGTGGTAGATCCAGACGAAGATCGTCTGGACCACCACGATCACCACCACCGTTGGCGAGGCCAACAGGACGTAGGAGGCCACGGTGGAGGCCACGTCCACCGGTTTTCGCTGTCTCACCGCTCCGAGCACGCCGACCAGCACCCCACCGACCGCCCCGAAGATGGTCCCCAGCAGCAACAGCCGCAGGCTCACCCCGGCCCGGCGCTTGATCTCGGTCGAGACCTTCTCCTCACCCACGATCTGCTTACCGAAATCGCCGTGCACCACACCGCTGATCCAGTGGCCGTAGCGGGTGAGCACCGGGGTGCTCGGGTCGGCATTGCGCTCCTGCAGGCTGGCGTGCAGCGAGGACTCGGAGATCGGCGGGTTGCGGCCCTCGTAGCGAGCCCGCGGGTCCAGGGTGAGCGAGCCGAGGATGTAGGCCAGGCTGGTCGCGATGAACACCAGGATCAGGTAGTTCACGAACCGGCGAGCGATGAACTTCAGCATCTGTCCGTCCCTGAGCGGGGGTGGGTGGTTCTCCGGCGGCACCGAAAGCCAACGCCGCCGGACTTACAGCGTCGCCGACTGTAGTCGACGTCTACAACCGGGCTGTTACCTCGGCCACATATCTACGATTTGTCTCCACCCAGTCCAGCCCCGCCAGCTCGGCCGCTTCGGCCCACCGCAGCTGACGGTGCTCCAGCGCCGCCGGCAGTGGTGAGCCGGGCGCCAGGGCAACCTCGAAGAGCAGGAACAGTGCCCCGTCGGCCAGCGACTGGCGCCCGATTTCCGCACCGACCACGACCTGACATCCCAGCTCCTCGTCGCACTCGCGAACGAGGGCCGCCCGGGCCGTCTCGCCGCGCTCCACCTTGCCGCCGGGAAACTCCCACTGCCCGGCCAGCGCCGGAGGATGCTCACGCTGGGCAACCAGTAGCCGGGCATCGCGGATCAGCGCCGCCGCCACCACCGTCCGGCGGTGCGCCTGCTTCTCCACGGCCCGCAGCGCGCGTTCCAGGCCGGCCAGCACGCCGGCGCGGCGCCGGCGGTCCCACCACGGCAGCCGGAGTTCCAGAGTCAGCAGGGTGCCGGCCGGCAGCTCCGCGATCGAGGCGTCGACCCGGTTCGGCAGCGCCGCCGCCAGCCGGCGCACGGCGGTGGCATCGGCGTCGATCAGCTCGGCGACCCGCAGGATTCGCCCGGCAGCCGGCGGCCGGCGCCGTCTCACCAACCGCGGCCTGCCGTCACCGGCACCGCCACCCGCCTCCTGGCCGCCCGCCTCATCGGCGGTCGGCCAGGAACGGGAAGCGCTCGCGAACCCGGCGCACCTCGGCCGGGTCCACCTCGACACTCAGCACCGCCTCGGTATGGCTCGCCTCGGCCAGGGTCTGGCCCATCGGGTCGATGATCGCCGAGTCGCCCCGGTAACTGAGTCGGTCGGCCTCGCCCACCCGATTGCAACCGAGCACGTAGGCCTGGTTCTCGATCGCCCGGGCCCGCAGCAGCGCCCGCCAGTGCTCGTAGCGCGGTGCCGGCCAGTTCGCCGGCACCACGTACAGGTCGGTGTCCGGTGCCAGCGCCCAGAACTCGTCGGCGAAGCGCAGGTCGTAGCAGATGAAGACGCTGACCCGCAGGCCGTCGATGTCCACGGTCAGGAAGTCCTTGCCGGCCCGGTAGTGCTCGTGCTCGCCGGCATAGCTGAACGGGTGGATCTTGTCGTAGCGCAGCAACTCGCCACCGGGGCCCGCCACCACCGCGACGTTGGCCGCCAGCGGGTCACCGGCCGGACCGCTCCACTGGGCGATCGAACCGATCAGCCAGCTGCCGTGCTGGCGGGCCTGCTCCTGCAGGAAGCGTTCGTTCGGGCCACCGGGCTGCTCGGCGATGCGGTCGGTGCGCATCGAGAAGCCAGTGGCATACATCTCCGACAGCACGATCAGCCTGGCGCCGCCGGCGGCGGCCTGCGCTATCGAGGGCTCGAGCCTGGCCTGGGTGGCCGGGCCGTCCTCCCAGGCGATGTCGTGCTGGATCGCGGCAACCTTCATCGGACCATCATCGCCGATCCGGCGCCGGTTTCCGAGCCCCGGCCCGACCTGATCACTTCATGTCGGCGTCACTTCATGTCGGCCAGCGACTCACCGGAGCGCCAGCCCCACCAGGCGCGCACCCGGGCCGAGGTCACCGAGGCGAGTGCCAGGACCCCGTGGCCGAGCACGGCCAGCCCGCGGCCGAGATCGCGGGCCAGTGCCTGGACGCACGGCTGCGACAACACCCGTAGCAGGACGGCCACCGCCGGCCGCAGCCCGGCCGGTAGCCGCCGCGTCCGGACCGGCAGGCAGGGGGGTCGATCCGCCGCGACCGGTCGCACCGCGACGATCGGCTCCGGAGCGGGCGGGTCCGGCTCCGGAGCGGGCGCGTCCAGGTTCGGCCGGGACGCCGCACCGGCGGTTCCGGACGGCGGGTCGGCGCCCTCGCGCCCGGCGGTGATGGTCGGGCCGCCGGCCGGCAGCAGTTGCGGATCCTGCGCCAGGATCTGGCGGTGGGTGGCGACGAGTTCGACCGAGGGTTCCAGCCCCAGTTCGTCGGCCAACAGCTTGCGGGCGCGCTGGTAGGCCGACAGCGCCTCGGCCTGCCGGCCGGACCGGTAGAGGGCAGTCATGTATTGCACCCACAATCTCTCGCGCAACGGATGGGACGCCACCAGGCCGTCCAGCTCGGCCACCAGGTCCGGTCCCATCCCGATCCGCAACTCCGATTGCAGCCGGTTCTCCACGGCACTGAGCCGCAGCTCCTCCAGCCGGCTCGCCTCGGCCCGCAACAGCGGCACGTCGCCGAACTCGGCGAAGGCTTCGCCGCGCCACAACCGCAACGCGTTGCGCAGGTGCGAGCGCGCGGCCACCGGGTCGTTGCGGGTCAATGCCCGCCGGCCGGCCGTGGTCAGCTGCTCGAACACCGACGCGTCGACCGACAACGGATCGGTACGCAACAGGTAGCCCGGCGGCGTGGTCACGATCAACGGTCCGGGAGCGGCGCGTCCGGTCACCGGAGCCAGCGCCAGCCGGAGCCGCGACATGTAGGTACGCGCGGTGCGCTCGGCCGACGGTGGTGCGTCGTTGGACCATAGGCCGGCCACCAGAGTCGACAGGCTCATCACCTGGCCGGGGCGGATCAGCAGTAACGCCAGCAGCGCGCGGATCTGCGGACCGCCCACGTGAACCAAGCCGTTGCCGGACCGGACCTCCAGCGGTCCCAGCACGCCGAAGGTCAGGTCGGTTCGCGGAGTGGGTAGATCAGGGTCTTCTTGAGCATTGTCAATCTGCATTGGTTCTCCCGCCGGGCACAACCCGGGTCCGTACGGGCGTCCGGCCGACCGTCCACCCGTCAGGCGTGCTGTCTCCGGAATCCACGTTCGATTCGCTCCGGCATCACGTCGACACCGAAGGTGGATCGACGGCAGGCAGCGTTGTCGCACCTTAACTCAGGAAGACGCCGGTTTGAGCAGAGTCACCCGAGATATCCGGCGGCTCCGCGCGCTATCGGCGAACTGTCGCCGAAACGCTAGCCGGTACCTCCGCTTTGGCATGAATTCGGCTGCCCCTGTCGATGAATCATCGACCGAATGTCGACGGATTGCAGTTTCCGATTGGCACGGTCGTGCACGACGAGTACCGCTTTGGTGGTGATCGTCGCGGGGGTCCTCCCCGCCCCGTGTCCCCAGACCGCGTCGGTCGTGTCGGAGGTCCCCTGCCTGTCGGGGCCACGCCCCGTACCGGTCCTCCCATACCGGAAAGGACGGCGCCATGACGGCCACCGCCCTTGCCCTGCCGAGCTCCCCTCCGCAGCCGGCCGGCACCCAGGCATTGGCTGGGCATTCGTTGCAAACACTGCTCAGCAGGGCGTGCGGGCCGGAGGAGGATCCGGCCGCCTGGAACGAGCTCAGCAGGAGGTTCGGACGCCTGCTGCTCTACACCGCGCGCAAGGTCGGCCTGAACGACAGCGATGCCGCCGAGGTCGTGCAACAGACCTGGATCAGGCTCTGGGAACGGGGCCATCAGATCCGTGACCCGGAGAGCCTGCCCGCCTGGCTGACCGCAACCGCTCGCCGCGAGAGTCTGCGGCTGGCGATCCGGGGAAAGCGGTACCTGCTCTGCGCCGATCCGACCACCGAACATGGTGAGCGCTTTCCGGCCGCCGCGACCGATGTCTATCCGGCCGACGGCGATTACGAACCGCTGCTGGAACAGGCGCTGGCCCGGCTACCAGCCTTGCAACAACGGCTCATTCGGCTGCTGATGTCAGACACCTGCCCGAGTTACGGCGAGGTGGCCACGATCCTTCGGCTACCGGTCGGCAGCATCGGCCCGATGCGGATGCGTGCGCTGCGGACCCTGCGGGATACGCCCGAACTCAGCTCATCCGCCTGGCTGTATCAGCGCTGACCGTTCGGTCGCTCTACTCCGTTGTGGGCGGCGTCATCGCTCTTTCCCTCTATGACCACAAGAATTCGAGCCGCCGAAGGAGCGCTGAATGGCAGTGACCGAGGCCAGGACGGCAGCACTGGCCCAGCTGCGGGACCAGGCCCTGGCCGACCTGCGAGCCGCCCTGCCGGCGGCGAACCTGGCGGCTGCCCGGCGGTGTGCCACCCGGCTGCTGGATGCCCTGCCGGATCAGGACCGGCTGGAGCGAAACCTGGTACTGGTCGCCTACGGGGGCGGCAAGGACTCCTCGTACACGCTGGCTTTCGTCCGCACCATGCAACTGCTGCTGGACGAGGATCGGGCGAGCACCTTCCGGCTCCGGGTGGCCACCAATCGCCATGCCGGAATGCCTCGGGCCGTACTGGAGAATATCGATCGGGAGTACCAGGCCCTGCGACTGGCCGACGACCCGGACTGTGAGTTGCTGTTGATCGACGGGGACGAGGTCAGCGTCTTCGACGTCGACTCGCCCCAGCGCGAGGCGGTTGTCAACCGCAACCGGCTCGACATCCTGATGACCGGCCACCGGACCTTCGCCGATGGCCGGCCCACCTTCTGCAACGCCTGCAACCTCAGCGTCGTCAACTCCTTCGGGATAGCCGCCTCCTACGGCGCCGGGGCCGACCTCATGATCACCGGCGACTCCCAGCAGGAACAGCGCCAGTACACCCTCTGGGTGGGACGGCTGGCCCGCCGCCTCGATCCCACCAGAACGGCCACCGGCACCGGCCTGGGCAGGTTGCTGTCCACGGTGGACGGTATCTCCCAGGGGTACTTCGCCGACATCCACGGCGCCGACAGCCAGGAGGCGATCGCCGAACGGCGGGTCAGCCACGACGTGCCGGAGCGGTTGCGGTTCTTCTCGATCTACGACGACACCGAGTACGCCTCCGGCGACCACCTGGAATTGCTGACCGGCTTCCTCGGCTTCCAGTTCGACGACATCGCCTTCAGCTTCACCGAATCCGATTGCGGCAATCCGGCGCTGATGGCCCACCTGCGTGGCTTGAAGTGTGAGCGGGTCTACCAGCGCTCCTACGCCGAGGGCATGCAGGAGTACGTCGAGTTCGCGCTGGGCCTGATGCGCAGCAAGGACATTCCGGCACACCTGATCGAGCAGATGCAGGCCCGCTACACCGGGCCCGGCGCGATCGAGCGGATGCGCCACGCCGCCGAGGACTACGCCTGGCAGACCTTCGCCCTCACCGAGGAACAGCTGGTCTGCATGGCGTACTCGCCCTTCGCCGACAAGGGTGCCGGGCTGGCTGTGTTCCTGGCCCAGGAACACCCCGAGCTGGCCGGGCAGCTCGGACCGGTCGAGACGCTGCTGGCCGGCGACGCCGACGGTCCCCCGGGGTTGCGCGACGAACTCGAACGGATCAGCGGCCTGGTGCTGTCCCAGCTGCGGGTGCTCTACCGCAGTGCGCTGCGGGGCGGCACCGCGACCGACGCGATCGACGCGGTGCTGGTCGGTGACCCGCACAAGGCGCTGATCCGGACCCGGTTCAGCGCGCACGGCCCCGAGACCGTCGAGCAGATCTCCGGGCGCTAGGCCCGCTTCGATCCGCCTCCACCGATCCACCCGGCCCGGCCCACCCCGCGGCAGATGAAGGGAGCCACCATGAAGCTACTCGCTATGGAAGCGGTCCAGAACGCTTCGTATTACCACTCCCGGTACCGCCAGGTCGAAGACCTCGGGGCCGAGCTGTTCGTCCTGAACGGGCTGGGAGAACCGGACTACTGGCCGGCCGAGCGCTACCGGGTGGCCGGTTCCAAGCACATCGACGACATCGTCGCCACCGCAACTGCCTGGCATGCCGACCAGCACTTCGACGGCGTGCTGACCTTCGCCGAGTCCGCGGTCGTGACGGTGGCGACGGTCGCCGAAGCCCTCGGCCTGCCGGGCATCGGCGTCGAGGCCGCCCGGACCAGCCGCAACAAGCTGCTGATGCGCCAGGCGCACGAGCGCGCCGGCGTGCCCCGCCCGCAGTTCCGTTTCGTCTCCGACGTCACCGCGGCGCTGGCCGCCGCCGAGGAGTTCGGCTACCCGGTGATCCTCAAGCCGACCCTCGGCGCGGCGAGCAACTACGTGTTCCGGGTGGACAACCCGAAGGCGCTGGCCGAACGTTTCGCCCAGGCCAGCAAGGGTCTGGGCCGGCTGGTGTGGTACCACTCCGAAGCCGCCGGCCTGGACCTCGGCCCGTACGGCCTGCTGGTCGAGTCCTTCCTGGACGGGCCGGAGTTCCTGACCGAGGCGCTGGCCTGGGACGGCGAGGTGTACCTCGGCTCGGTCGTGGACCGGGTGACGGTGGAGGGTGACACCTTCGACGACGACGTCCACCATGCGCCGACCGCGCTCGAACCCGACCAGCTGGCCGCGGTGCACCAGGCGATCGCGGCGGCCGCCCACGCCCAGGGCCTGCACCGCAGCGTCATGCATGCCGAGGTGCGCTTCCACCAGGGAAAGCCGCATCTGCTGGAGATCGCCGCCCGGCCCGGCGGCGGTGGCCTGGACTACTTCGCCCGGATCAGCGCCGGCTACTCCCCCATCGCCGCCCTGGTCGACGTGACCCGCGGGGTCCGTCCCCAGGTGGGTCACTACCGGCCGACCGGCGTGCACGCGGCGGGCACCTGCCTGATCAGCGCGCCCGGCCGGATCTCCGAGATCACCGTGCCGACCTCGGTCACCGAATCCGACCGGATCTTCTTCTTCAAGATCACGGCCAAACCCGGCGACCTGATCCGCAGGCCACCGGAGGGCAACAACATCTTCGGCTTCCTCTGCACCACCGGGCAGTCCTTCGAGGACGCGATGAGTGCGGCCCGCGAACTCGCGGAACAGATCGACGTACGGATGTCGGACCCGGCCGAGCTGGCCGGAGTCGGCACTCACACCAACGGCGAGGGGTAGCACATGGAACAGTCCACGATGGTGGCCGAGGCCGCGGGCAACGCCGGGGCCGGCCCGGATGCCGGATCGGCAGGCGGCCGCCCGGTCCGCGGCGGCAGCGTCGCCTGGGCGGGCCAGCCCGGCTTCCCGCCCGCGACGATCTTTCCGTTCACGCCGCCGGAGCGGATCGGCATCCGTAACCTGCTCGAGTTCCAGGCGCTGATGTACCGGCCGCTGTACTGGCTCGGCCGCGACGGCAAGCCGGAGGTCGATCCCGACCTCAGCCTGGCCGAGCTTCCGGAGTGGAGTGCGGACGGGCGCACCGTCACGGTGCGGCTCAAGCCCTGGCAGTGGTCCAACGGCGAGCCGATCTGCGCCGACAACGTGCTGTTCTGGGTCAACATGATGGTGGTCAAGGGGCCGCGGTACGGCAAGTACGTCCCGGGCTACTTCCCGGACAACCTCGTCTCCTACGAAAAGATCGACCACGACACGGTTCGCTTCGTCTTCGACCGGGCGTACTCGCGCACCTGGGTGCTGATGAACCAGCTCAGCCTGATCACCCCGATGCCCCGCGCCTGGGACCGCACCGCTGTCGATGCTCCCGCCAATGCCTCCAACGACCTCGCCGACATCCCCGCGGTGTATGACTACCTGGTCTCGGAGAACGGCGAATGGACCTCCGAGGACAACGAGTTCCGGTCCCGGTGGCCGAGCAGCCCGGTGTGGAGCGTGGTCAACGGCCCGTGGCGGCTGGCGACCTTCTCCTCCGACGGTGCGGTGAGCTTCGTGCCGAACGAGCACTACTCCGGACCGAACAAGCCCTACCTGGACGAGTTCCGGCAGGTGCCGGTCTACTCCGAGGAGGAGTTACTCACCCAGTTGCAGGCCGGCCCGGACGCTCCGGACGGCATCCAGGTCGGCTTCCTGCCGTTCGGGCTCGACGTCAACCTCGCCGACGGCGGCGCCAACCCGTTGCAGGAGCACTACCGGCTCGTTCCGCAGGACGTCTTCTGCGTCCGTTACACGCCGATGAACTTCGCCAACGCCTCGGTGGCCGGGCGGATCTTCCACCAGGCCTACTTCCGCCAGGCGCTGCAGTCGTGCCTGGACCAGGACGCGGCGATCCGCGACATCTTCCACGGCTTCGCCCACCGGACCGATGGCCCGGTGCCGTCGCTGCCCGGCGAGCCGAAGCCGGCGGACGGAGCGACGGTCACCTGGCCGTTCGACATCGAGCGGGCCCGCGGCCTGCTGTCCGACAACGGCTGGGACGTCAGCACCACCCCGGCTACCTGCGTCCGGCCGGGCGACGGGCCGGGGTGTGCCGGCGAGGGAATCCAGGCCGGTACCCCGCTGTCGTTCAGCGTCCGCTACGTGCTGGGCAAGCCGGCCCTGACCCAGCTGATGCAGCTGCTGGCGGCCGACGCCGCCAAGGCCGGCATCGAGCTGCGCCTGCAACCGATCTACGGCTCGGTGATGGTGGCCGAGGACCACACCGAGGGCGGCGACGGCCACGTCCGGTGGGAGCTGAACTCCTGGAACGGCGGCTGGGTGTTCTACGGCCACCCGACCGGGGAGATGCTGTTCAAGACCGGTGCCGGCAGCAACTGGGCCGAGTACAGCGACCCGAAGGCCGACGAGCTGATCGAGCGCACCGTGCTCACCGACGACCCCGGGGCGCTGGCCGAGTACCACGCCTACCTCGCCGAGCAGGTACCCGCCCTCTGGACGCCGGGCTTTCCGCTCCGGCTGCTGGAGATCGCCAAGAACCTGCGAGGCCTCGAACCCATCAACCCGTACGGGATGATCAATCCGGAGAACTGGTATTACGTGAACGAGACCACCGACGACACCGCGGCCGCCCGATGAGCGCCCGGGTCGCGACCGCGCGGCGCTACCTGATGTGCCCGCCCAGCTACTTCGACGTCGTGTACAGCATCAACCCGTGGATGGACCCGAGCAAACCGGTCGACCAGCGGGTGGCCTACCTGCAGTGGCAGCGGATCTACGACGTCTTCGTGGAGCTGGGACACCAGGTCGAGCTGATCGCGCCGCTGCCCGGCCTGCCGGACATGGTCTACGCCGCCAACGGCGCGACCGTGCTGGACGGTCGGGTCCTGGTGGCCCGGTTCCGGCACGAGGAGCGGGCGGCCGAGGCGCCGGCCTACCTGGACTGGTTCGGCGCGCGCCGGTTCGACGTCCGGCAGGCCGACTACCTCAACGAGGGCCAGGGCGATTTCCTCGCCGTCGGCGGCCTGTTGCTGGCCGGCCGGGGCTTCCGCAGCGAGCAGGCCTCGCACTCGGAGACCGAGACGTTCTTCTCCCGGACGGTGATCGGGTTGAACCTGGTGCAGGCCGACTACTACCACCTGGACACCGCACTGGCGGTCCTGGACGAGCGCACCGTCATGTACTACCCCGCCGCCTTCGCCCCGGAGAGTCAGCAGATCCTGCGCAAGCTCTACCCGGACGCCATCCTCGCCGACGCCCAGGATGCCGCCGCCTTCGGCTTGAACGCCGTCTCCGACGGCCGCCACGTGGTGTTGCCCGCCGGCGCCACGAACCTGGCCGCCCAGTTGCGCGAGCACGGCTTCGAACCGATTCCCGCCGACATCTCCGAACTGCTGCGCGGTGGCGGCGGCGTCAAGTGCTGCACCCTGGAGCTGGGGCCGGCCGGTAGCGGCTCGGCAAAGCCGAAGGGTGCCGCGTAAGCATGGCGGCCGAGCCGGCCGGACTCCTCCAACCACGGCCGACCGTCCTGCCACGCCGTTCCGGTTCGGGTGGGCTGTCCATCGTGGTCACCACCGTGGTGTCGGACTCGCACACCTGGAATCTGGTGTTCCTGCAGCTTGCCCTGGAGGAACTGGGCCACCAGGTGCGCAACCTGGGGCCGTGCGTGCCGGCCGTGGAGGTGATCGCGGAGTGCCGGCGGTCCCGGCCGGACCTGGTCGTGGTCAGCACCGTCAACGGCCACGGGATGCGCGACGGCACGCAGCTGATCGAGTTGATCAGGCAGTGCCCCGAACTAGCCGATCTGCCCGTGGTCATCGGGGGAAAGCTGGGCATCGCGGGACCGGCCGGCCTGGCCAGCAGTGCCCGGCTGCGCTCGGCCGGCTTCGACGCGGTGTACGAGGACGGCGCCGGTACCGCGGCGCTGCGATCGCTGCCGGCGCTGGTCCGGGCCGGGCGGCAACTGTGAGCGTCGCGATCACCACCCGCTCCTTCGGCGATATCGTCGCCGGCGCCTGCCGGGACGGCCGACTGGTCGTCCAGCCCCGGATGGGAATGAGTAGCCCCCGTGCCATGCGCCAGGGGCTGCTGGCCACCCGGCGCGCGGCCGCGACCACGGTCGGCACCATCACGCTGGACAGCTACACCCGGATCGGGGCCAGTGCCGAGGCTGCCGAGGCGGTGGCGCTGGGCATGGAGCTGAACGGCTATCCACTGGTCGCGCACGACCTGGCCACCACGGCCGGGGTGCTGGCCGGTGTGCTCGGCGAGGACTTTCCGGTGCAGATCCGGCATGGTTCGCCGTGCCCGGAGCCGATCGTGGCGGCGCTGATCGCGGCGGGTCTGCACGCCACCGAGGGTGGCCCGGTGTCCTACTGCCTGCCCTACAGCCGGATGCCGCTGGAAACCGCCACGGCGAACTGGGCCCGCAGCTGCGACCTGCTCGCCGAGGTGCGCGCCACCGGCGTCGAGCCGCATCTGGAGAGCTTCGGCGGCTGCATGCTGGGCCAGCTCTGCCCGCCCGGCCTGCTGGTCGCGCTCAGCGTCCTGGAATGCCTGTTCTTCCGCCAGCACGGCGTGCACAGCGTCTCGCTCAGCTATGCCCAGCAGACCAACGCCGAACAGGACCGGGAGGCGGTGGCCGCGCTGCACCGGTTGGCCGGCGAGTTGTTACCCGACGCCGACTGGCACATCGTGCTGTACGCCTACATGGGGGTCTACCCGCGCACGCCGGCCGGCGCCGACCGGCTGCTCACCCAGGCGGCCCGGCTGGCGGTCCGGACCGGGGCTGCGCGGCTGATCGTCAAAACCGCTGCCGAGGCCTACCGGATCCCCTCGATCGCCGAGAACGTGGCCGCGCTGGAGGCAGCCGCGAGTGCCGCCGCCGACGAGCGACTGGCACCGGTTCCCGGCGAGCCCGCCGACACCGGCATCTATGCCGAGGCCCGCTCACTGGTCGACGCGGTGCGCAACCTCGACCCCGACCTCGGCCGGGCACTGATCAAGGCTTTCCGGCGCGGCTACCTCGACGTTCCGTACTGCCTGCACCCGGACAACGCCGGTCGGTCCCGCAGCTACCTGGACCGGGCCGGTTGGCTGCACTGGTCCCGGACCGGCTCGATGCCGATCGCCGAGACGTTGCGGCCGGTCTCGCGGACCGAACTCACCGCCGCCGGCCTGCTGGACGCGCTGTCCTTCGTCGAGCGCAAGTTCGACGAGGCCGGCCGCACCGAGCTGCCGACGACACCAGGCGCTTCCGCTGGCGCGCTGGCCGAACCGAACCAAGCCAGGAGTCGCACACCCATGTTGCCGCTGTCCACCGTTCCGACCACCGAATCCACGACGCCGCCGGGCACCCGCCAGCACCTGGCCTCGCCGACGACCGCGGCGGTGCTGACCATCCAGTCCCGGATGCTGGCCGCGGTCCGGACCTTCCTCAGCCAGCACGGTTTCACCGAGGTGTTGTTGCCGGTCATCGGGCCGGTGACCGATCCGGGGGCCCGGGGCGCCAAGCAGGTGGACATCGACTACTACGGCCACCGATACAAGCTGATGACCAGCGCGATCCTGTACAAGCAGGCGTCGCTGACCATGTTCGACAAGATCTACTGCATCGCGCCGAACGTCCGGTTGGAACCGCTGGACACCACGGTGACCAGCCGGCACCTGGCCGAGTTCCACCAGATCGACGTGGAGATGGCGGGGGCATCGCGGGAGCAGGCCATGCGACTGATCGAGGACCTGCTGGGCTACCTGGTGGGCAAGGTGCTGGCCGAGCTGCCGGCCGAGTTCGAGCGGCTCGGCCGGGACGTCGCCGCCCTGGGCGAGCTACTGGCCGGCCCGTTCGGCCGGCGCAGCCACACCGAGGCGGTGGCCACCCTGCGGGAGCTGGGGCACTCGCAGAACCCGGACGCCGAGATCGACTGGGCCGGCGAGGCGAAGCTGTCGGGCCTGGAGAGCCGGCCGTTCTTCCTCACCGACTACCCGAAGGGCTCGCGTGGTTTCTACGACCGGGAGAATCCGCAGCGGCCGGGATACCTGCGCAACTTCGACCTGATCGCCGCCGAGGGCTACGGCGAATTGTGCAGCGGCAGCGAGCGCGAGCACGACTACGCCGCGATCATCGCCCGGATGCGCGAGACCGGAGAGAACCCCGCCAAGTACGGCTGGTACCTGGACATGGTCCGCGACGGGATCCCGGCCAGCGCCGGCTTCGGCATCGGGGTGGAGCGGCTGACCCGCTACCTGGCCGGCCTGGATTCGGTATGGCAGGCCAGTGCATTCCCCAAGGTCCCGGGCGTGGTGTCGCCATGAGCCCGCTGCGGGCCACCGCCTTTCCCGAGGCGGCCGTCCGCGAGCGTGCCCGGCTCGGCGCCGCGGCCGCGTTCGCCGACTCGTCGGAGTACGGGCGCGCGCTGTTCGGCGCCGGCCCGGCGGATCGGCAGGCCGACTGGCTGGAGGAACTCCGGCTGGTGCCACCGGTATTCGTGCCGCACCGGCTGACCAAGCTCATCGAACTGGGCCGCGAACCCACCTTCGGCGACGTGGACCTGGGCACCACCATCGGTGGGCTGCGCTCACCGCTGCCGCTGTACCTGTCCGCGTTCGGCTCGACCCGGGTGGCCAGTGTCGACCTGGGACTGGCCGCCAGCCGGCAGGCCGGCTGGCTGGGCATCCCGATGGTGGTGGGCGAGAACGTGCTGCGGGTGAACGGGTTCGGGCGCACCGAGGACGCCGACGCCGAAGGGTCGATGCTGGCCCGGATCGCCGCCTATTCCGAAGGCGTGCTGGACGGTTACGGCGGCGTGGTGGTCCAGCAGAGCACCGAGGACGCCGACGCCGAGGTATGGAACCTGGTCTACAGCGACCCCAGCGCGCACCGGCTGCTGGAGTCGGGCCGGCTGGCCTTCGAGTTGAAGGTGGGCCAGGGCGCCAAGCCGGGCCTGGGCGGGATGACCCTGCTCGACCCGGTGGCAGCGGCCAGGCTGGCCGACTCGTACACCATGGTCTCGGTCGACGCGGCCGGCTCGGCGACGGCCGACAGCTTCACCGACACCTCGGCCCGGACGGTGCTGCGCTGCTGCAGCCCCGGCACCTTCACCGAAGAGATCCTGCGCCAGCAGATCCGCCTGATGCGCAACAACTTTCCGCGCGCCCGGGTCTGGGTGAAGCTGCCGCCGGCCCGGGACGTGCGGGCCGCCGCGCTGCTGGCCTGGCAGGCCGGCGCCGACGCGGTGACGGTGGACGGTGCCGAGGGCGGCACCGGCTGGGCGCCGACCGCCTTCCTGCAGCATGTCGGGCTGCCGCTGGGCGAGTGCCTGCGCCGGATCGGGGCGCCGGAGGGTTGCCTGCTGGTATCGGGACGGATGTGGGAGGGCAGCCGGGTCGCCAAGAGCCTGGCGCTGGGAGCCAGCGCCGCCGGACTCGGCCGGGCCGCGCTGATCGCGGCGGACGCCGATCCGACCTGCGGCCTGGTGAACCTGGTGGAGTGCCTGGCCCTGGAACTGCGGATGCTGCTCAGCGCCCTCGGCAAGTACTGCACCGGCGCGCTGTCCGGCGAGGACGTCTGGTCGCCCGACGGTAGGAGCCTTCCGTGGGACATCCCGTGATCCTGGACGGCCTGACCTGGCTGGGCGGCGAATCCCGCGAACCCCGCGAACCGAGGTCGGCCCGGCCGGCACGACGATCCGGCCGCACGTCGAAGGAGCCTGCGATGAGTGAGAGCGACGGCGTGGTGCTGCTGATCGGCAGTGGCTGGCGTCCCTATCGGGAATACCTGCTGCGCGGCATCGCCGGCTACCTACCGCTGTGGCTGATCGACGAGCGGCCACCCAGTTGGCAAAGTCCTTACCTGGTCGGCAGCAGCGTGGTCGGCTTACTCGACGAACAACGGGTGGTTGCCGACCGGGACGGCCTGGTCGCGGCCGCCCTGGCGGTGGCCCGGCACCGCAAGGTCACCGGAGTGCTCACCTATGAAGAGCTGCTGGTGACGGCCACTGCCCAGGTCGCCGAACGCCTCGGCGTGCCCGGACTGTCCGTCGCCGGTGCCGAGAACTGCCGGGACAAGTCCCGCAGCCGGGCCGAGCTGACCCGGGCCGGCATCGCCCAGCCCCGGTTCGCGCTGGTGTCGGACCTGCCGGCAGCCGTCGAGGCGGCTGCCCGGATCGGGTATCCGGTGGTGACCAAGCCGCGCGGCATGGGCGCCAGCGTCGGGGTGGCCCGGGCCGACGACCCGGCCGGCCTGGCGGCCGCCTTCGGAATTGCCGAGCGGGCCCGGCGAGCCGGGCCGCCGGTCTACGAGGACGGGGTCCTGATCGAGGAGCTGGTGGACGGGCCGGAGATCAGCATCGACGGCGCGGTGTTCGGCGGCCGGTACCAGCCGTTCTGCCTTGCCCGAAAGGACCTCGGTCCCCCGCCGTACTTCGAGGAGATCGGCCACCTGGTCGACGCCGCGGACCCGCTGGCCGAAGATCCGGCATTGGCTGAACTGCTGGCCGAGGCACACCGCAGCCTGGGCGTCCGGGACGGCGTCACGCATACCGAGGTGCGGCTGACCAGCCGGGGCCCGGTGATCATCGAGGTGAACGCCCGGCTCGGTGGCGATCTGATCCCGTACCTGGGCATGCTGGCCACCGGCGTCGACCCCGGACTGCTGGCGGCCCGGATCGCCGGCGGCGCGCCGCCCCGGCTGGAGCCGACGCACCGCCGCTGCGCCGGGATCAGGTTCCTGTACCCGCCGCAGGACTGCCGGGTGCTCGAGGTGTCGGTGCCGGACCCGGACGAGGTGCCGGGGCTGCTGGAGGCGCGCGCGATCGTGCAACCGGGCGCCGAACTCCGGTTGCCGCCGGCGACCCACCTGTGCCGGCACGCCTATGTGCTGGCCGTCGCGCCGAACCGGGCCGAGTGCGAGGCCGCCCTCGACCGGGCGGCCGCGCTGGTCCGGCTTCGCTACGAGCCGCTCGATGCCGACCGAGAGTTCCAGGGCCGGCCGTGGTGACAGCCGCCCGGCGGCCGGCAAACCTGCCCGCATTCCGCCGGACCCGAACCAGGGAGAACCCATGACCCACCAGGACGTCGAACTGCTCGCCATCGGCGCCGGACCCTCCAACCTGGCGCTGGCCGTGGCTCTGGAGGAGCTTGCCCCCGACCTGGCCGAGAACTCGCTGCTGATTGAACGGTCGCAGGCGATCGTCTGGCAACAGGGCCTGTTGCTGCCATGGGCGACCAGCCAGATCTCCTTCCTCAAGGACCTGGTGACGTTGCGCAATCCCTGCAGCCAGTACTCCTTCGTCAACTTCCTGCACTCCCGCGGCCGGCTGGACGACTTCATCAATCTCGGCAATGTCTGGCCGTACCGCAGCGAGATCTCGGAGTACCTGGCCTGGGTGGCCGGTTCACTCGGCAAGGTCCGGGTGCAGCTGGGTTGCGAGTCGGTACGGCTGGAACCGCGCCGTGACGACGAGGGCATCCTGGTGGGCTGGTTGTGCCAGCTGGCCGACGGTTCCACCATCGCCAGCCGCTACCTGGTGATCGCCACCGGTCGCGATCCGCACATCCCACCGGCCCTGGTCGGGCTGTCGGCCGACCGGGTGGTGCACAGCAACCGCTACACCCACCGGATGGCGACCGTCGACCGCGAGCAGCCGCACCGGGTCGCGGTGCTGGGCGGAGCGCAGAGTGCCGCGGAGATGTTCTGCGCGCTGCAGCAGGAACTTCCGCGGGCCGAGGTCACCTGGGTGATGCGCTCACTCAGCCCCAGCGCCCTGCAGTCCAGCCCGTTCAGCAACGAGCGCTACTACCCCTCCTTCGTCGACACCGTCTATGGCGCCTCGCCGGAAGGGCGGGAGGAGATCCGCAAGGAGATGCACCGCACCAACTACTCCGGTGTCGAACCGGAACTGTTGCGCAACCTCTACTCCGAGCGCTACCTCGGTCAGCTGACCGGCCAGCAGCGCACCAGCATGATCACGATGGCCGATCTGGTCGGTGCCACCGAGACCGAGGAC
>Ga0247773_1000430_pt1 | contig 18048 bp, 12 predicted proteins | sample UWRJL092311B6_FD_179934 | JGI IMG/M metagenome (GOLD analysis project Ga0247773, IMG submission 179934) | Plant litter microbial communities from Arlington Agricultural Research Station in Wisconsin, United States - UWRJ-L092-311B-6 | ecosystem: Environmental > Terrestrial > Plant litter >...
GTGCTCTCGGGGCTGCTCATCCGCCTCGGCACCTTCACGGGAGCGTTCTACGCGCCCGATTCCATCCACTTCGGCTACCTGGCCGCCGCGGAATCCGGGTTGTTGTCGGCCGTCGCCAGCCTGCTGAGCATCTTCTTCTCGCTCAACCTGCTGCTCTTCGCCTTCAACCTGCTGCCGCTCCCGCCGCTGGACGGGAGCGGGGCGATCCCGCTCTTCCTGAGTCCTCGCGCCAGTGAAACGTACCAGGACTTTCTGAACAACACGCCAGGCATCGCATGGATCGGGATGCTGATCGCCTGGCAGATCTTCGACAAGCTTTTCGACCCGATCTTCCTGGGCGCGGCAAATGTCCTGTACCCGGGGCTGGGATACCACTAGCACCCCCGATCCACGGCAGAGCTACCGGGGTTCGTCGCCGAGCAGGACGTCTTCTACGTTGGAGGCGGAAACACGGCGGACCTGCTGGCACCTTGGCGCGTGCATGGGCTGGATCGTTTGCTCCACGAGGCATGGACGAACAGCGCCCGGCCCCTTGGTGCATGACCGCGGACCGGAGCGAAAGCGGCTTTGCGCCCCGGTCGTGGTGTTCGCCCGAACTCCATCCGTGGAACGACGAGTTCGGCGGCTCCCTCAACAGGAGGTGTAGAGATGGGCGTCGCGGGGCTGCACCGAGCGTTGGCCAAGAACGCTCCGCTGATCGACGTGGTCGTCCAGCTCCAAGATGGGCTCGATTATCCGCGCGTCACCGAGGAAGTGAATGCCCTCGCGGACGACTTCGATCTCCACGCCGGTGACTGGTACGGCATTCCCGGCTGTAGGTCAGGGACTGCGACGGCGGAAGCCCTGGAGCGCCTGCTCGGGTGGCGACATGTCCGCATTCCCCTGCCCCGCTACGACGAGGCGACGGATAGCTGGGGAACCTGGCCAGACGACTTCTGCTGGCAGGAACTCAACCAGCCACAGCTCGACCGCTTTCCCTTGGCAGGCGTGATCCAGAGCATTGGCAGCACGCAACCGGGCGCCGATGACGACGGCCAGTGGTACGAGCCCGCCGCCGAACCAGTCGCTGCACCCGACGGCGAGCCGTGACACGAGTGCGGCCGGTAAGATCCTCCCAGGCACACTGCGGGTGAGCTTGGGTCGTCAGGCCGCCGCACTGGTGAAATCGAAAGCCGCTCCCGTGCCTCGCGGCACGAGAGCGGCTTTCGTTGATGCAGTTACATCCTGACCCTCGCCCGGCCACTGCCCGTCACACCCCCGCGTGCACCTCGGGCTCCGGCGCGTCCGCGGACGCCTCCGCCGGCGCGGGGGCGCCGGCGGAGCGGAAGACGAGCTTCGCGCCCGAGGGGTCGCGGTCCACCACGATGGTGTCGCCCTCCTCGAACTCGCCCTCCAGGATGCGGATGGCGAGCGGGTTCTGCACCAGCCGCTGGATCGACCGCTTCAGCGGCCGCGCGCCGTACGACGGGTCGTACCCTTCCTCGGCGATCAGCTCCCGGGCGGCGTCGGTGAGCCGCAGCGTCATCTTCCGTTCGGCCAGCAGGCTCTCCAGCCGCTGCAGCTGGATCCCCACGATGGTCTTCAGCTCATCCCTGTCCAGCGGCTTGAAGACGATCACCTCGTCCACGCGGTTCAGGAACTCGGGGCGGAAGTGGCGCCGCAGCTCGCCCAGCACCTGCCGCTCCACCTCGCCGCGCGTCTCGGCATCGGCCATCCGCGCGCTCTGCTCCAGGATCAGCGGGCTCCCAATGTTGCTGGTCATGATGATGACCGTGTTGCGGAAGTTCACCGTCCGCCCCTGGCTGTCGGTCACCCGCCCGTCGTCCAGGATCTGGAGCAGCACATTGAACACGTCGGGGTGCGCCTTCTCGATCTCGTCGAAGAGCACCACGCTGTAGGGACGCCGCCGCACCGCCTCGGTCAGCTGCCCGCCCTCCTCGTACCCCACGTACCCCGGCGGCGCGCCGATCAGCCGGCTCACGGCGTGCTTCTCCATGTACTCCGACATGTCGATGCGCACCATCGCGTCTTCGGCGTCGAACAGGAACTCGGCGAGCGCGCGCGCCGTCTCGGTCTTCCCCACGCCGGTGGGGCCCAGGAAGATGAACGAGCCGATGGGGCGGTGGGGGTCCTGCATCCCCGCGCGGCTGCGGCGCACGGCGTTCGCCACCGCCTCGGTCGCCTCGGGCTGGCCGATCACGCGCAGGTTCAGGTGCTGGTCCAGCCGGGCCAGCCGCTCGCGGTCGCTCTGCAGCATCCGCGTGACGGGGATCCCCGTCCACCGCGCCACCACCTCGGCGATGTCGTCGGCGTCGACCTCCTCCTTCAGGAACTTGCTGGTCTCCTGCAGCTCGCCCAAGCGGTGGTCGGCGTCCTCGATCTCCTTCTGCAGCGCGGGGATGGTGCCGTACTGCAGCTCGGCGGCGCGGTTCAGGTCGCCGGTGCGCTGGGCACGGTCGAGCTCCACGCGCAGCTCGTCGAGCTTCTCCTTCTTCCCGCGGATCTGCTGGATGGCGTCCTTCTCGCTCTGCCACTGCGCCTTCATCCCGCTGCTCCGCTCGCGCAGGTTGGCGAGCTCGCCCTCCAGCCTCCCCAGCCGCTCCTTCGATTCGGTGTCCGACTCGCGCGAGAGCGCCTGCCGCTCGATCTCGAGCTGCATGATGCGGCGCTCCACCTCGTCGATCTCCTGCGGCATGCTGTCGATCTCGATGCGCAGGCGGCTGGCCGCCTCGTCGATCAGGTCGATCGCCTTGTCCGGCAGGAAGCGGTCGCCGATGTAGCGGTTCGACAGGCTGGCCGCCGCCACGATCGCGTTGTCGGTGATGCGCACCCCGTGGTGCACCTCGTAGCGCTCCTTGAGCCCGCGCAGGATGGCCACGGTGTCTTCCACCGTGGGCTCGCCCACGTACACCTGCTGGAAGCGCCGCTCCAGCGCCGCGTCCTTCTCGATGTACTGGCGATACTCGTCGAGCGTGGTGGCGCCCACCACGCGCAGCTCGCCGCGGGCCAGCGCCGGCTTCAGCATGTTGCCGGCGTCGGGGCTCCCCTCGGTCTTCCCCGCGCCCACGATGGTGTGCAGCTCGTCGATGAAGACGATGAACTGCCCGTCGCTGCTGGTGATCTCCTTGAGCACGCTCTTCAGGCGCTCCTCGAACTCGCCGCGGTACTTGGCGCCGGCCAGCATGGCGCCGATGTCGAGCGAGATCAGCGTCTTGTCGCGAAGCCCCTCGGGGACGTCGCCGTTGATGATGCGCTGCGCCAGCCCCTCCACGATCGCGGTCTTCCCCACCCCGGGCTCGCCGATCAGCACGGGGTTGTTCTTGGTGCGGCGGGAGAGGACCTGGATCACGCGGCGGATCTCCTCGTCGCGGCCGATCACGGGGTCCAGCTTGCCGCGGCGGGCGCGCTCGGTCAGGTCGGTGCTGAAGCGCTGCAGCGCCTGGAACTTCTCCTCGGGGTTCTGGTCGGTCACGCGGTGCGGCCCGCGCACCTGCTCCAGCGCCTCCAGCAGCGTCTTCCGCGCGGCGCCCTGCGCCTTCAGCAGCCCGGCGGACGACGAGCCCTTCTCCGAGAGCGCGACCAGCATGTGCTCGGTGCTGACGTACTCGTCCTTCAGCTCGCGCGCCTCGGCCTCGGCCTGGTCGAGCACGGCGTTCAGCTCGCGCGAGATGTGCGGGTTGCTTCCGCCGCCGCTCTGCTTGGGCAGGCGGGCGGCGGCGGCCTCGGTGTCGGCGCGCAGGCGGGCCACGTTCACGCCCACCTTCTGCAGGATGGGAACGATGATCCCCTCTTCCTGCTCGAGGAGCGCCTGCAGCAGGTGCAGGTCCTCGATCTGCGGGTTTCCGGCACGCTGGGCGCGGCCGAGCGCGTCGTTCAGCGCCTCGGCCGATTTCACGGTAAGACGATCGGGATTGATCATCGGCGGTCTCCGGTATTCGGGTCGATTTCGATCATCGGATTCATTCGCGCCCCGCGCCGCGCATCCTCCCGCGGGAGAACACGCGTCCCATCGCTCGAGCTCGTGGGACGAGGGGGGCGCCGCTGCCCGGGAACAAGGCGACTTCCGTGCCCGGAAAACCTTGCCAAATCGTCAGATATGGCGCCTCGAACGTGCCGCCCGGGCAGGGCTCCGCGACGCCGTGGCGGAGGGCGCCGCCGGAGGTTCCGGTGAGGGAGGATTGACGGATCCCGGGTTGCCTGAATACATATTTCCGGTCACACCATTCCGATCGACCCTTGACCTGGAGGAGCCGATGCGCAAGCTGCCCCTGGACCCCGCCGATCTCGACATCGACTCGTTCGGCATCGAGCCGGAGCAGGCGTCGCTGATGATGCCGCCCACCTATCACGACACCGTCCTGCGCGATACCGAGTGGCTGTCGTGTGGCGGAACGTGCGGCACCTGCGGCGGAACGGACTGCTGGGCCTGAGCCCGCGTTCCCCGCCCGAAGAGACCATGGAGGAAAACGGAGCCCCGCGTCACCGCGGGGCTCGTCGTTCATACCTCCCGGACGCGGCGCCGTCAGCTCAGCTTTTCCAGCATCGCCCGGAGCGAAGCCTGCTCCGCGTCGGACAGGCGCGCCAGGCGGGCGCCGAACGCCTCGGCCAGGATCGCCAGCCCGGCGGCCAGCACCTGGCGCCCCGGCCCGGTCACGTGCAGGCGGTGGCGGCGCAGGTCGGCCGGGTCGATCTCGCGGCGCACCAGGCCGGCGGCCTCGAGCCGCTTGAGGTTGGCGGTCACCGTGGGCCGGGGCATGCACAGCCGGTCGGCGAGGTCCGCGGGGTACGGGCGCTCGCCGATCTCGGCCAGCACGAACAGCTCCTTGACCTCCAGCCCCAGCGCGTCGAGCTCGGGCGCGATGCCGGCGAGCACCGACATCGTCATACGGTAGTTGAGCGACCAGAGCGTCGCCGGATCGGTGGATGCCATGGACCTTGCCTCCGAAATAGTTCCATCTTAAACTACATCAAGATGGAATCAGTTGCTACGGACGTCCACCACTTCGGGGGGAAGCACGCATGAGTCTCGACCATTACGTGACGCTCGGCCGCTCGGGTCTGCGCGTGAGCCCGCTCTGCCTCGGCGCGATGACCTTCGGCGAGGACCTGGGCTGGGGCTCCAGCGTGGAGGAGTCGCAGCGCATCATCGACCGGTACGCGGAGCGCGGCGGCAACTTCATCGACACGGCGAACTTCTACACCAAGAGCCACTCGGAGAAGATCATCGGTGACCACGTCGGGCGCCACCCCGCGCGGCGCGACCGGCTGGTGATCGCCACCAAGTTCAGCGGCAACCTCTACCCCGGCGACCCCAACGCCGGCGGCTCGGGGCGCAAGGCCATCATCGGCTCGCTGGAGAACAGCCTGCGCCGCCTGCAGACCGACTACATCGACCTGTACTGGCTGCACAACTGGGACGTGAACACGCCCATCGAGGAGACGATGGCGACGCTGGACACGCTGGTGCAAGCCGGCAAGGTGCGCTACATCGGCGTGTCCGACACGCCGGCGTGGAAGATCGCGCAGGCCAACGTGATGGCGCACTTCCGCGGCTGGGAGCCCTTCATCGGCCTGCAGATCGAGTATTCCCTGCTGGAGCGCACGGTGGAGCAGGAGCTGCTGCCGATGGCGCTGGAGCTGGGGCTGGGGACCACGCCCTGGTCGCCGCTCAAGAGCGGCGTGCTGAGCGGCAAGTACACGCGCGACGACCCCGACTCGGCGCAGCAGCAGGGCCGCGGCTTCGCGGCGGGGTTCCTGGACGAGAAGGCGTATTCGGTGATCGACGCGCTGCAGGAGATCGCGAAGGCGCACGAGAGCACGGTGGCGCGGGTGGCGCTGGCGTGGGTGCGGCAGCAGCCGGGCGTGACCTCCACCATCATCGGCGCGCGGCGGCTGGAGCAGCTCGACGACAACCTGCGCTCGCTGGAGGTGACGCTGACCGCGGCCGATCTGGCGCGGCTGGACGAGCTCACCCGGCCCGCGTTCGGCTTCCCGCAGAGCATGCAGCCGATGTTCCCGAGCATCCACAACGGCGGGACCACGGTGAACGGCGTCTACGCGGAGCCCACCTCGTTCGGCGTGCAGAAGGGCGACACGCCGTATTGATCTGAGCTGGCGGTCGCGCCACTCCGGCGATCTTAAAAAAAGAGAAATCGAACTACAACGGAGGGAACGGAACTACAACGGTTGGTCTCGCGCGAGCGCAACCGTTGTAGTTCCCGTTCCCTCCGTTGTGGTTCCGTGTTCTCTTCTTGCGGTTGCTGTTGATCGATCGCACGAATCCCCGCCGCGAGCACGTCACGGCGGGGCTTCGTTCGCACCGGCTCCCGGTGAATCCCCCGGCAACGGCGGAACGTACGTTCCACGGGACCTCAACGGGGAGCACGAGGGTGGAATCGTTCGTCTTCGAGCACGCGCACCGGTTCACGGAGCAGGAATACGTGGGGGTGACGACGGTGTTCTCGCGCAAGCCGCGGCCCCGCGTGACGCGGATGGCCATTCTGCTGGTGATCGCCGGGCTGCTCCTGCTGTCGCGGTACACCTTCGTCCTGGGGATCCTGATCCTCCTGGTCTACCTCGTGGGGCGGTGGCTGCCACACACCCTCGCGGGAACGGCCACGCGGCAGTTCCGAGAATCGAAGCTGCTGAAGAACGAGCTCACCTACGGGGCGAGCGAGCGCGGGGTGTGGGTGCGCGGCCCGGATTTCTCGGGATGGGCCGCCTGGCACCTGCTCGGCCACTGGCGCATCCGGGGAGATTGGCTGATGCTGCCGTGCAGCGGGATGCCCACGGTGTTCCTTCCCGTCTCGGAGCTGCAGGCCGAGGGCGTCTTCGAGCGGGTGATGGAGCGGGTGCGCGCGAACGGGATCGCGTACGACGGCGAAGCCGAGGAATTCTCTCGTTCGACCGCTCACGCGGCGGCGTGATCCCGGATCGCGCGGAGTGACCCGTGGCGCGGTGACGGAACGGAGGCGGGCCCCGGCGGAGCGTACCGCCGGGGCCCGCGCGCGCCCATGCTTCAGCCGGCCATCACGGCCCGAGGAGGATGGCGTTCAGCAGCAGCGGCTGGGTGCTGCGGAAGAAGAGGCGGAAGAGCGGGTCGTCGGCGAAGAGGACCACGCTGCCGCGCCCCATCTCCTTGCTCACCAGCCAGCCGCCCTGCCGCAGCCGGCGCAGGTTGTCGTTGCTGATCAGCCCCGACAGGCGCTGCGGCGCGGCCGGAAAGTACGCCACCGTCTCGATCCCCTCGCCCGGCTCGAAGACGAGCGAGCCCTGGTGCAGCACGAAGGTCTGCGCCGCGTTGCCATCCTGCCCGGCGCCGAAGGCCAGCGGGTGCGCCGGGTCCAGCGTGACGGTGGTGATCATCCCCGGCACCTCCTGGCGGAACTCCTGCCGCTCGCGCTCCTCGCGCCCCTGCAGGTAGCGCGAGCGGATGGCCGAGCTGTCGGCCGGGGCCTCGCGCGTCTTCACCCCCGCCGCCTCGGCGAAGGCCTCGGCGCCGCCGGCCAGCGCCACCACGCGGCCGCCGCGCTGCACCCACGCCTTGAGCGTGTCCGCCGCGCCGCGGATGGCGCGCGGGCTGGCGTCGGGGATCACCACCACGTCGTACTGCGACAGGTCCGAGCGCGCCAGGTCGCCGCCGTCGATCGCGTCGAAGTTCATCCCCAGCTGCTGGTCCATGAAGTACCAGAGCGCGCCGAACGATGACGGGTCCACCCCGTCGCCGCTCACCACCGCCACGCGCGGCCGCCGGATGGCGCGCACGTTCTCGCTCCCCAGGTCGATCCCCTCCTCGCTGCGCCCCGTGGCGACGGACGCGGCGAAGGCGCCGAGCCCCGCCCGCGCCGCGCGCGCCTGCAGCGAGTCGTTGCCGCGGGTGGGGAGGAACCACGTTCCCGCCGGCCACTTCCGCCCGCCGAAGGTGGCCGCCTTCCCCAGCACCCGCACCCGCCCGCCGGCATCCAGGAAGCGCATCACCGCCCCCGTCTGCTCCGCGCCGGGAAGCACCAGGTAGCCGTACGCCGGCGACGGCGCGGCGGCGTTCGATGCCACCCCGTTCCCCGGCCCGTCCGTCGATACGAAGGCGGGGACGGGCGACCAGCCGCCGCCCAGGCCGGGGCTCACGCGGTACGCCGCCACGCCGTATGCGTACGGCAGCGACCAGGCGCTGATGTCGTAGCTGAAGTCGGCGCGGAGCGGCGTCTCCTGCTGCAGGAGCGTCACGGCCAGCCGGCCCAGCCGCTGCCGCGCGCGGACGCGGTAGGTGCCCGCGGGGAACTGCGAGCGCGCCGCGAAGCCCGCGTATGGCCGCGCCCCCGCGCCGAAGCCGCCGTTGGCGCGCTCCACCTCGATCCCCTGCATCCGCAGGTGCGCGACCAGCGCCTGCACCCGCGTGGGGTCGGTGCCGGGGACGAGGAGGAAGTCCTGCTCGTTGGTCCCCGCCGTGCGCGCGGCGCTGGCGTAGTCCGTCAGCAGCTGCGTCTTCCCCGCCATCGCGGCGCGGAGCGTGGCCTCGCCGCTGGCCCAGTGGTGCATCGCCCGCTCGCGCAGCGTCAGCGTGTCGCCGTCCGTGCGCGTGACCGCCTGGCCGGCGGCGCTGTGGCCGGCCTGCTCGTACGTCATCCCGATCGCCCCGGTCAGGCTGGGCCAGCTGTCGCCGTAGCCGGGGTAGAAGAGGTCGAACTCCTCGCCGGTGTAGTAGGCCCAGCCGTGCTGGTCGAACGCGCGCGCGTTCGCCTGGCCGAAGCGCTGCCCCCACTTCAGCACGTAGTCGGGGTAGATGGGGTTGATGGGCGCGGTGGCCGGGAAGAAGAAGTACGACGAGTTGTACCCCATCTCGTGGAAGTCGACGTGCACCTGCGGGTTCCACCGCCACCAGGTGGCCAGCCGCGCGCGCGTCTCGCGCTGGGTGCCCCACGCCCAGTCACGGTTCAGGTCGAACAGGTAGTGGTTGTAGCGCCCGCCCGGCCACGGCTCGCGGTGCTCGCGGCTCTGCGGATCGGGATTGGGCCGCTCGCCACGCACCGAACGGTACCAGTTGACGTAGCGGTCGCGCCCGTCGGGGTTCACCACCGGGTCGATGATCACGACGACCGAATCCAGCACCCCGCGCACCTCGGCGGCGCCACGCGCCAGGTCGTACGCCGTCCACAGCGCCGCCTCGCTCGACGAGCTCTCGTTGCCGTGCACGCCGTAGCTGAAGTAGACCACCGCCGGATTGCTGGCAGCCACCTGCGCCGCGCGGAGGGCGGTGGTGGTGGGCCGCGTGAGCTCGCCGTTGGCCGCCAGCACCGCGTCGAGCCGGCTCATCACGTCGGGCCGGGCGATGACCAGCTGGAAGAGCTCGCGCCCCTCGTGCGTCTGCCCGTACGCCAGGTAGCGCACGCGGTCGGGCGCGGCGGCGGCCAGCGCGCGGGCGTACTGCTGCACGCCCGCGTACGCGGTGAAGCGCTCGCCCAGCGCGTACCCCAGCACCTGCTCGGGGCTGGGCGGCGCGGGCTGCGCCGCCGCGGAGACCACGGAGAACAACGCCGAAGCGAGCGCCACGGCGCCGGTAACAAGGCTGCGTGCCATCGGTTGCGCGGATTGGAGGGGAACGGATGGCCCCGGCGGGGGGTTGGATGGCGAAGCTACGCCGCGCCCCAGTGGCGCGCAACGCGGCGGGTTGACACGCGTTCCGCCGCCCGGTAGCCTCACGCGCCACCGCGCGAGACTTCGCCGGCGCGGCGCAACCATCCGGATGGGAGAGCAGATGCGGGTCTGGGCAGTGGCCGGCGCCCTGGTGCTGGCGGCCGGCGTGGCCGGGTGCGAACGGAAGCCGGCGGAGACCGCCATCCCGCGGAAGCGCTTCGTTCTGGCAAACGTGGCGCTGCGCTCGGTGGCGGACACGGTGGACAAGGGCGACAGCCTGCGTGCCGCGGCCCTGCGCAAGTACGGGGTGACCGAGCGCGACCTGCTGCGTTTCGTGCGGGTGCACGCGGGGCGGCCGGAGTACATGTCCACCGTGTGGCGCGAGATCAGCGACAGCCTGCAGAAGCGCTTCGACCGCGAGAACAACATCGCCCGTCCCACCGGCGGCGACTCGCTCCCGCCGGGGATGAGCGCGCCCGATCGCAACGCCGGCCGCCAGGACGAGCCGCGCGGCGCGCCGCCGCCACGCACCCAGCCGCCGCCGCAAACGATCGTGCGCCCCTCGGGCGAGCCCGTCCCCGTGCCGCCGCCGCCCGTCGTCCACGCGCCCGGCGAGGCGGTGCGGCGCCCGCGCGAGCTGAAGCCGCCCAGGCGCCCCACGCAGCCGGTGCGCACGCCGCGCATGCCCCCGGCACGCACGGGCCAGGGACAGGCGATCCCGCCGCCCGTGGAGGCTCCCCGCCCCGCCACGCCCTGAGCGGGCGGCGGACGACCGCGCGCGCAGACGAGCCCCGGCATCGCGCCGGGGCTCGTTTCGTTCGCATCACCGCCGCTCGATCGGGCGGCGCGTCCCGGCCCGTCGCCGCGCGAGGGCATCCGGGCGGGTGGGATGGAGGACAGTGGGCACGTTGGCGGGGTGGTCCACACGCGGAATCGCGAGCCCGGATCGTACGCATCCACCCTGTTGCGGCGCCGATACTTAGCGGATCGGGAGATGGACCGCGATCCGGCCCGGGTCTTGAATGGCGGGTGCGCAGGCCGCGCGGGCGGAGCCCGAAGCTGGGATCCCGCCGCGCGGGGAGACGATGCCGCCGCGGGCATGGTGCCCGCGGCCGACCCACTGCGTGGAGAAGGACCGATGCGCCGTTCCCTATTCGCCTGCGCGCTGTTGCTCTCGGGCACCCTGCTGGCGGGCTGCGACGACCTGGGCACCCTGTCGGACAACGCCAACCTGGACTGCGACCGCGTTCGCAGCATCTCGCTGGGCAACAGCACCAGCGGCTCGCTGGATAGCGGCGACTGCCGCCTGGGCGACGGCTCGGCGGTGGAGTACTACCGCTTCCGCATCAGCAGCCCGCGCACGGTGTACGTGAGCGAGCAGTCCAACACCATCGACCCCTACGTGGCGATCCTGGACGAGTACGGCAGCGTGGTGGCCGAGGAAGACAGCGGGGGGAGCGGCTATTCGGAGATCAACGGCATCTACCTTCCCCAGGGCACCTACTACATCGCCGCGAGCAGCTACGGCCCCGGCGACTACGGCTCCTTCAGCCTCGACACCGAGTACAACTGACCGGCGGCCTCCGCGAAGATGGTGGCGAGCGGGTGGACGAGGCGGCGAGGATCGATCGGATGGACCGCAGGAACGGCGAAGCGCGTGGATCTCGGGAGATGAGATCCGCGCGCTTCGTCCTATGGCGGTGGAGGTGACGGTGGATCAGCCGGGCGGTTGAAACCGCGGCAACGACCACACGAAGTCCGCCTCCGCGGACTACCGGCACTGGTGCAGCCGAGAGGATGGCGCGCGACACCGGCACCGTCCGCGCACCCGCCCTCGAGCAGATGTGGAGGAACCGGCTCGCAGCCGCTCAAGCAGCCTCGCGGCAGTTTGCGAGGCTTCGTGCCGTTCCTGGCCGGCGCCTTCAGCCGCTGGACCGCCACCGCCGCCCCGGGATCCAAAGGCATCCGCCGACCACACCCGTGATTTCCTCGCAGCCTCGCGCCGTTTGCGAGGCTTCCCGTACTTGTTGCAGCGGCTTCAGCCGCCGGGCTGCAGCAGCCCGGCCGAACGCACCAAGATCCGCCCCCACAACGAAAAAGCCTCGCGCCGTTTGCGAGGCTTCCTGTCGTTGTAGACGTGGCTTCAGCCGCCCCCCGGTCGCGGTGCCCCGATGATTCCCCGGCACCTTCGAACGGTGACACATACCGACGATCAGGAGCCGCCCAAGACCCCCTCCTGCTCCCGCTGCCCCTCGCGCTCCTCCGGGATCACCGGCGCGCGGTCGCGCTCTTCCAGGTCGCCCCAGTTGAGCTTGCGGCGCAGGGTGGAGAAGAAGGTCTGGCCGGGGAAGCGCACCAGCCGCACCGGGTTCGGCGCGCGGCTCACGATGATGCGCGCGCCCGGCGTCAGCCGCTCGTGCTCCTGGCCGTCGATGGTCAGGATCAGCTCCTCGGTCGGCGAGAGCACGTCCACCGTCACCGTCTCGTCGCTCGGCAGCACCAGCGGGCGCACGCCCAGCGTGTGCGGGCAGATCGGCGTGGCCACGATGCAGTGCACGCTGGGGCTCACGATGGGCCCGCCGGCGCTCAGCGAGTACGCGGTCGACCCCGTGGGCGTGGACAGGATGATCCCGTCGGCCGAGTAGGTGCCCACCTCCACGCCGCTGGCGCGCACCAGCAGGCGGATGACGCGCGCGGCGCCGCCCTTGTGCAGCACGGCATCGTTCAGCGCCAGGTATCCCCCGCCATCCGTGCCATCCGGCTCACGGAACGACACGGTCAGCGCCAGCCGCTCGTCCAGGTTGAAATCCCCCGCGAACCACAGCCCCAGCGCGCGCTCCAGCTCGTCGGGCGCGGCGGAGGTGAGGAAGCCCAGGTGGCCCAGGTTGATGCCGAGCACCGGCACCGTCGCGTGCGCCACCACCCGCGCGCCTCGCAGCAGCGTGCCGTCGCCCCCCAGCGTGATCAGCAGGTCCAGCGACGGGACCAGCTCCTCGGTCAGCTCCGTCGCGCCGTCCTGCTCCTCCATCAGCGGCGCCTCGAAGAACAGCTCGGCCCCCTCCTGCCGCGCGACGGCGACCAGGCGGGCGAGCGATTCGGCGAAGACGGCGTAGCGGGGGTGCCCCACCACGCCGATGCGGCGCGGCGCCACGGCGCTCAGGCGGTCTCCTGCAGCGTGCGCAGCGGCCGGCCCAGCAGCGCCCGCGCCCGCACGGCGATCCCCTCGGGCGTGAGCCCCAGCTCGCCCAGCAGCTCGGCGCGCTCGCCGTGCTCCACGAAGGCGTCCGGGAGCCCCATGCTCTCGCCGTGCACGCCGGGCCAGCGCCCGCTCACGTAGCCGCGCACGTAGGTGCCGAAGCCGTTCACCACCGTCCCCTCCTCCACCGTCAGCAGGTGCGGGTGATGGGGGAAGAGGCGCTCCAGCGTGGCCTCGTCCAGCGGCTTGATGAAGCGGCAGTCGACCACGGTGGCGCTCACCCCCTCGCGCTGCAGCTGCTCGGCGGCGGCCAGCGCGGGGGCCACCATCGTCCCCGTCGCCAGGATCGCCAGCTCCTTCCCCTGCCGCAGCGTCTCCCAGGTGCCGTACGGGGTCGCGGAGATCTCCGCGATCGGCCGGGGGAGCGCGGGAACGGCGTCGCGGGGGATGCGGATGCAGAACGGGCCGCGCCCATCCTCCAGCGAGAGGCGGAGGAGGCCGATCAGCTCGTTGGCGTCGCGCGGGGCGGTGATGGTCATGTGCGGCACCGCCAGCATGTAGGCGATGTCGATCCCGCCGTGGTGCGTCTGCCCGTCGTCGCCGGCGATCCCGGCGCGGTCCATCACGAAGGTCACCGGCAGCTCCTGCAGCGCCACGTCGTGCACGATCGAGTCGTAGGCGCGCTGCAGGAACGTCGAATAGATCGCGACCACCGGCTTCACCCCCTGCGTGGCCAGCCCGGCCGCGAAGGTCACCGCGTGCCCCTCGGCGATCCCCACGTCGAAGAAGCGGTTGGGGTGCGCCTTCTCGAAGATGTCGGTGCTGGTGCCCGTGGCCATGGCGGCGGTGATCGCCACCACCTGCGGGTCCTCGGCCGCGAGCTCGGTGAGCGCCTGGCCGAACACGTTCTGCCAGCGCGGAAGGCCGCCGGCGCTGGGCTTGTTCAGCGGCGCGCCGGTCTCCTTGTCGAACATGGCGGCGGCGTGCCACTTCACCTGGTCGGCCTCGGCCGGGGCGAACCCCTTCCCCTTGGTGGTCAGCACGTGCACCAGCCGCGGGCCCTTCATCTTCTTCACCTGCTCGAAGGTCTCGGTCAGGCGCTTGATGTCGTGCCCGTCGACCGGGCCCATGTAGCGGAAGCCGAGCTCCTCGAAGAGCATCCCGGGAACGAACATCCCCTTGAGCGCGTCGTCCCAGCGCACGGCGGCGTGCTCGAACATCTCGCCGATGGTGCCCAGCCTGCCGGCGGCGTGCACCATCTTCTTCACCTCCTCGCGCACCCGGTTGTACAGCGGGCTGGCGCGCACGTCGGTGAGGCGGTTGTGCACCCCCAGGTACTTGTGCAGCGCGCCCACGTTGGGGCTGATCGACATCCCGTTGTCGTTGAGGACGACGATCAGGTCGCGGTCGGTGTGGCCGGCGTTGTTCAGCGCCTCGTACGCCAGCCCGCAGGTCATGCTCCCGTCGCCGATCACCGCCACCACCTCGAAGTCGTCGCCGTGGATGTCGCGCGCGGCGGCGATCCCAGTGGCGGCGCTGATGGAGGTGGCGGCGTGGCCGGCGCCGAACACGTCGTACTCGCTCTCGTCGCGGCGCAGGAAGCCGCTGAGCCCGTTGCGCTTGCGGATGCTGGGCATCCGCTCGTTGCGCCCGGTGAGGATCTTGTGCGGGTAGGCCTGGTGGCCCACGTCCCAGATCACCTGGTCGCGCGGCGTGTCGAAGGCGCGGTGCAGCGCCACGGCCAGCTCCACCGTGCCCAGGTTGGAGCCGAAGTGCGCGCCCTTGTGCGCGGAGACCACGTCGATCACCCGGCCGCGCACCTCGCCGCAGAGCGCGGGAAGGTCGCTTTCGGGGAGCGCCCGCACGTCGGCGGGGGTCTGGATCTTGTCGAGTAGCGCCACGGGGCTCTGGCCCTTGTGCGGGAAGGTCGCGTGCGGCGCCCGGCAACCAGCCGCGCGCCTGCTCCGTCAATTTACCCTTCCGCATCGCATAGATCAAACCCGTTGCGCCGCACGGAACCCTGAGCGGCGTTCACTCCCCGCCCGCGGCGATCGGGCCGGTCCCGCGGTGGCCGCGCCGCGTTTCGGCCGGTCCACCGCCCGCCCTGCCCCGGATTGCGGTCTTCTCCCACCCACTTGCCTTGAGACCGATCGGTCGCTTAATTCGTGGATGTGATCGGCGCGTTGCGTTCTCCGTCGCCGCGCCCTTGAAGAGACCGATCGGTCTCTATCCGACGAAAGCAGGCTCCGGATGCTGGAAACCGCCGTGGATCATCCGCCCCGCGCCGCCGTGGACGCGCCGCCGCGCCCGGTCGCCGGATCCGCATCTCCCGAAGCCGTGCCGGTGGCGGATCCGTACGCGCACCGCTGGCTGATCGCGCTGGGGGTGATCCTGGCGGCGGTGATGGAGCTGGTGGACTCGAGCATCGTGAACGTGGCGTTCGCCCAGATGTCGGGGAACCTGGGCGCCACCATCGACGAGATCACCTGGGTGGCGGTGGGCTACATCCTGGCCTCGGTGATCGTGCTGCCGATGACCGGGTGGCTGGGGGCGCGCTTCGGCCGCAAGCGCTACTTCCTGGCCTCCGTGGCCGTGTTCACCGTGGCCAGCGCGCTCTGCGGGATGGCGGGGTCGCTGCAGACGCTGGTGATCTGGCGCATCGTGCAGGGGCTGGGCGGCGGCGCGCTGATCGCCACCTCGCAGGCGATCCTGCTGGAGAGCTTTCCCCCCGCCGAAAAGGCGCTCGCCACCGCCCTGTTCGGCATCGGGATGATGGTGGGGCCGGCGCTGGGGCCCACGCTGGGCGGGATCATCGTGGAGCGCTACACCTGGCCGTGGATCTTCCTGGTGAACGTGCCGTTCGGCGTGTTCGCCTTCATCCTCGTGGCGACGTACTTCCGGCGCGATCCGCCGCGCGCGGCCGACGTGGGGCGGGTGGACGTGCCAGGGTTCGTGCTGCTGGCGGTTGGGATCGGGAGCCTGCAGTTCGTGCTGGAGCGCGGCGAGCACTACGACTGGTGGGAGTCGCGGATGATGGTGGCGCTGGCCGTGACCGCCGCCGCCGCGATCGGCGGGATGGTGTGGTGGGAGCTGCGGACGCGGTCACCCGTGCTGGACCTGCGCGTGCTGCGCCACCGCTCGCTCGCCGCCGCCACGGTGCAGGCCAGCGCGGTGGGGATGTCCCTGTACGGCAGCGTCTTCGCCCTCCCGCTGTACATGCAGACGCTGCTGCACTACTCGGCCGAGAACGCCGGCTGGGTGCTCTTCCCCAGCGCGGTGGCCAGCTCGGTGAGCATGCTGGCCGCCAGCCGCCTGCTGAAGGTGGTGCCCGCGCGCTACCTGGTTGCCGCGGGGACGATCGTGCTGGCCACGTCGATGTTCATGCACGGCTCGCTCACCACGCAGAGCGGCCGCGGCGACATGTTCCTTCCCGTGCTGCTGCGTGGCGCGGGGTTCGGGATGATCTTCGTGCCGATCACCACCGCCGCCTTCGTGGGGCTGGCCCCGCGCGACCTGCCGCATGGCGCCGCGCTGTTCAATCTCACCCGGCAGCTGGGCGGCAGCGTGGGGATCGCGCTGATCGCCACGCAGCTCACCACCAGCAGCGCCCGCCACCGCGCCGCGCTGGTGGAGCACCTCACCGTCTACGACGCCACCACCACCGAGCAGGTGGCGGCGATGACCGGCCGCTTCGCCGCCGCCGGCGCGGACCCGGGCACCGCGCAACGGCGCGCGCTGGCGCTGCTGGACCGCCGCGTGAACGCGCAGGCGCAGATGCTGGCGTACCGCGACTCGTTCGGCTTCCTGGGGCTGGTGGTGCTCGCCAGCTTCCCGCTCGTCTTCCTTCTGGGCGCCTCGGCCGCCGGCGCGGGTCCGCCGCCCGACGTGCACTGACCAGGCATTCTTGCCGGCGTGGACACGGGGCAACGGGGGAACCGGGGGGCACGGTCGGCCGCATGCCCATCGACCGTGTCCCCCGTGTACCCCGTGTCCTTCGTGGCTCCGTGTTCACCGCGTTTCGCTGAATCCGCCGGTCAGAACGCGGTGCCGTTCACGCGCGTGCCGGCCGAGGAGCCGAGCGCGCTTAGCGTGGTGTGCAGCACGAAGCTGCCGGTGGTCGCGTCGGGGCTGCGGTTCATCGACACGCCATCGGTGCCGGCGAGGGTGGACGAGTAGGTGTAGCTGTTCTTCACCACCGCGCCGCCGTCCTTCAGGATCACGCTGTCGCCGCCGTTCGCCAGGCTCAGCGTGCCCGTGCTCGCCGCCACCGCGTTCGTCACCCCGCCCGGGATGGCGCTCGACCCGCCGAAGACCACGATCGCCTTCCCCGCCGCCAGCGTGGTGCCCGCCGCGAAGGTGTGGCGCACGCCCGTGGCGTCGCTGATCGTCCATCCGCCGATGGAGGCGGCGGTGCCGCCCACGTTCACCAGCTCCACGAACTCGCCGTTCACGTCGCTCCCGGCCTCGTTCGCCAGGATCTCGTTGATGATCACGCTGGCGGGGGTGGACGACACGGTGATGGTGAACGCCGCGTTGCTCGCGTCGGTCGTGGTCCCCGCCGCGTCGGTCACACGCACCTTCGCGGCGGTGGACGCGGTGTTCGGCACCGTCCACGCGTAGCTGCCGGCGCTCGCGGCGGTGCTGGCGGCGATCGTCGTCCACGTCGAACCATCCAGCGTGTACTCCACCTTCACGTTGGTGATGCCGCTCGACGTCCAGGTGATGTTGTGCGCCGAGCCGCCCGCCCAGCTCTCCCCGCCGTTGGGCGAGGTGACCGTGACCGACGCGCTGCCGGTGGACCCGAAGTTGTAGCGGGTGAGCACCGGGTAGTGGTCGCTGGTGGTGGTGCCGTAGCTGCCGATGTAGCTGTCCACCCGGTACACCCTGGCGCTGTTCGCCACGTAGGTGGCGTACATCTCGTTGGTGTCCAGGTGATGGTCGATCATGTCGGTGTAGCTGACGGTGGACGCGACGCCCGCGTCCGACAGCGCCTTGGTGGGGAAGGTGTAGCTCGACGACGCGCCGACGAAGTTGGCGTACGGGCTCGCCTGCCCCGCGGTGATCGAGGTGTCGACGTCGTCGTTCCAGTCGCCGACCACCACCACCTTCTGCGTGGGATAGGTGGTGTCGAGGTAGCTCTTGAGCGCCACGGCGGCGTTCTGCCGGCGCTGCCAGCCGGCCAGGTCGTTGAAGGCCTTCATGTGCAGGACGATGAAGACCAC
>Ga0247773_1000432_pt1 | contig 17967 bp, 11 predicted proteins | sample UWRJL092311B6_FD_179934 | JGI IMG/M metagenome (GOLD analysis project Ga0247773, IMG submission 179934) | Plant litter microbial communities from Arlington Agricultural Research Station in Wisconsin, United States - UWRJ-L092-311B-6 | ecosystem: Environmental > Terrestrial > Plant litter >...
GTGGAGGTGGTGAAGGGGTGGGACTACCCCGCCCTGGTCGACACCTACCAGCGCGTGACCGAGGTCGTCCGCCGCGAGCACGTTCCCGCGCTCGTCCACGTGGTGGAGCTCACGCAGCCGCAGGGGCACTCCACCTCCGGCAGCCACACGCGCTACAAGTCGGCCGAGCGCCTGCAGTGGGAGCGCGAGCACGACGCGCTGCCGCGCATGCGGGCGTGGATCGTGGAGCAGGGGGCGGCCACCGCCGAAGCGCTCGACGCGCTGGAGAAGGAGGAGACGCAGCACGTCCGCGCCGCCCGCGACGCGGCGTGGCAGGCCTACCAGTCGCCGATCGACGACGAGGCCGAGGCGCTGGCGGCGGTGATCGACGGCGCGCTGGCCGATGCCGGTGACGCGCGCGCGCGGCTCGAGGCCGAGCGCGACGACCTGCGCCGCCGCAAGACGCCCCTCCGGCGCGACCTGGCCGTGGCCGCGCACCGCGCCCTGGTGGCCGCGCGGGGGACGCGGGCCATGGAGCCCCTCCTCCGCTGGCGCGCCGAGCAGGAACAGCGGATGGCGGAGCGCTACCACACGCACCTCCTCTCCGAGTCGGACGAGGCCGCCACGAAGGTTCCCGTGGTGCCGCCCGAGTACACGGCGGACTCGGTGGAGGTGGACGGCTACAAGGTGCTCAACGCCTGCTTCGACGCGGCGCTCAAGCGCGACCCGCGGGTGATCGCCTTCGGCGAGGACGTGGGGCGGCTGGGCGACGTGAACCAGGGGTTCGTCGACCTGCAGGCGCGCTACGGCCACCTGCGCGTGGGCGACACGGGGATCCGCGAGGCCACCATCATGGGGCAGGCGATCGGGATGGCGATCCGCGGGCTGCGTCCCATCGCCGAGATCCAGTACCTGGACTACCTCCTCTACGGCCTGCAGATCCTCTCCGACGACCTGGCCACGCTGCGCTACCGCACGGCCGGCGGGCAGAAGGCGCCGGTCATCATCCGCACGCGCGGGCACCGGCTGGTGGGCGTGTGGCACTCCGGCTCGCCGATGGGGATGATGCTGGGGGCGCTGCGGGGGATGCACGTCCTCGTCCCGCGCGACATGACGCGGGCGGCGGGCTTCTACAACACGCTCCTGCGCTCGGACGACCCGGCCGTGGTGGTGGAGGTGCTGAACGGGTACCGCACCAAGGAGCGGCTCCCCGCCAACATCGGCACCTTCACGCTGCCGCTGGGCGTGGTGGACGTGATGCGCGAGGGGACGGACTGCACGGTGGTCACCTACGGCGCCTGCTGCGCCATCGCCATGGAGGCCGCCGCGGCGCTGGAGGCGGTGGGGATCAGCACCGAGGTGATCGACGTGCAGTCGCTGCTGCCGTTCGACGTGGACGGCACCATCCTGCGCTCGCTGCAGAAGACCAGCAAGGTGCTCTTCCTGGACGAAGACGTGCCCGGCGGCGCCACCGCGTACATGATGCAGGAGGTGGTGGAGCGGCAGGGCGGGTTCCACTGGCTGGACGCGGCCCCGCGCACCCTCACGGCGGCGGCGCACCGCGCGCCGTACGGGCGCGACGGCGACTACTGGTCCAAGCCCAACGCGGAGACCGTCTTCGACGCGGTCTACGAGATCGTCTCCGAGACGGCGCCCGCCCGCTTCCCCTCCCTCGCCTGAACGGGAGCGGGGCTTCACACGGGCAGAGAAAAGCAGCAGCGCTTCGGTCCCAGACCGAGAACGCGGAGCCGGGAATCCCCGGCTCCGCGTTCTCGTCTCCGTCTTGCCTTTCGACGACTCCTCCCCTGCAACCCTGACGCACGGGAGCGGACCGGCGGCGGCAGAATTGCGAGTTCGGTCGAGGCTGCGGCTGCGTCCGAGGGGGAAGCGCGTTTACGCGAGACAGACATCGAGCATGGAACCAGACACATCCGCTTCGCCGGGGCGGCCGGGCGGGGCGCCTCCACCTGCCGAGATCCCGGACTTTCGCGGCTTCTTCGAGGCCGCGCCCGGCTTGTACCTGGTGGTGCGCGCGGACGCGCCCCGGTTCACGATCGTGGCCGTCAGCGACGCATACCTGCACGCCACGCTGACCACGCGCGAGGGCCCTCGCGGCATCATCGGCCTCGGCCTCTTCGAGGCCTTCCCCGATCCGCCGGGCGACGCCGCGGCGACCGGCGTCCGCAACCTGCGCGCCTCCCTGGAGCGCGCGGTGGCCTCGGGCACCCCCGACCGGATGGCGGTGCAGGCGTACCCCATCCCCCGTCTGGACGGTACGTGGGAAGAGCGGCACTGGAGTCCGCTCAACACGCCGGTCCGCGGCGCCGCGACCGGCCAGGTCACGCACCTGATCCACCAGGTGGAGGACGTCACGGAGTCGGTTCGCCTCGCCGCCGCGCATGAGCGGCTTCGGCGCGAGAAGCAGGAGGGTGAGCAGTCCCTGCACCGGGCGGAGCACGCGAACGCCACGTTGACGGAGGAGGGCACGGCACTCAGAGAGGCGAACCACGCCCTCCAGGAGCAGGCGGTCGAGCTGGAGATGCAGGCGGACGAGCTCCGCGAGGCGGCGGCGCGGCTCGAGACGCGAAACGAAGAAGCCGAGGCTGCCCGGCGCGCCGCGGAGGCCGAGCGCGGGCGCGCGGCCGGGATCCTGGAAGCGATGACCGACGCGTACTTCGCGCTCGACGCCGACTTCCGCGTCACGGCCGTCAACGCGGCGATGGAGGCGAACTCCCGGCGCTCGCGCGAGTGGCTCGTGGGACGCGTGTTCTGGGACGCGTTCCCCGGAACGGTCGGCACCCCGTTCGAGCAGCACTACCGTGCGGTTGCCCGGGAACGGGTCCCGGTCCACTTCCAGCACGCCTATGCGGCCGACGGCCTCGACCTGGTCGCTTCGGTGGACGTATACCCGGCCGACGGCGGTGGCATCGCGGTGTTCTGGCGCGACATCGGGGAGTTCGTGCGGAGCGAGGCCGAGCGCGAGCGGCTTCTCGCGGCGGAACGCCGGGCGCGGGCCGACGCGGAGGCAGCCTGGGCGCGCGCGGAGGCCGTGCTCGCCAGCATCGCGGACGCGTTCTACCTGCTGGACCGCGAGTGGCGGTTCACCTACGTCAACGACGTGGCCGAGCCGCTCCTGCAAACCACGCGCGAGCGCCTGCTGGGGCGCACCCTGTGGGAGGCGTTCCCGGGGGTGGCGGGCTCGGAGTTCGAGGCTCCCTACCGCGAGGCGATGGCCACGGGACGGGTCACCTCGGTCGAGGCCTACTTCGAGCCGCTCGGCACCTGGTTCGACGTCCGCACCTACCCGTGGGCCGAAGGGGTGATGGTGCACTTCCGCGACATCGGCGTCCGGAAGCGAACCGAGGCCGAGCGCGAACGACTGCTGGCGGACGCGCAGGAGGCCCGCGCGGAGGCGGAGGCCGCCAACCAGGCGAAGAGCCAGTTCCTTTCCACGATGAGCCATGAGCTGAGGACCCCGCTCAACGCCATCGCGGGATACGCCGAGCTGTTGACGATGGAGCTGCGTGGCCCGATCACCGCGCTGCAGCGCCAGGACCTGGACCGCATCCAGCGCGCCAACCAGCACCTGATGTCGCTGGTGAACGACGTGCTGAACTTCGCCCGCCTGGACGCCGCCCAGCTCGAGTTCAACCTGGTCGACTTCGACCTGTCGGCGACCATGGCCGACCTCGAGCCGCTCCTGGGCCCGCAGTTCGCCGCGAAGGGAATCAGGTTCGACCACGACGCCTGCGCCGCCGACACGCCGGACGATCCGCACCGGGTGCACGCCGACCCCGAGAAGCTACGCCAGATCCTGCTCAACCTCCTGACCAACGCCGTGAAGTTCACCGGCGCGGGCGGCCGTATCGTCTTGCGGTGCGAGACGGACCAGGACGGCGGGATCGTTCGCATCCGCGTGTGCGACACCGGGCGCGGCATCCCCACGGACCAGCTCGAGAAGATCTTCGAGCCCTTCGTGCAGATCGAACGCCACCGGAACGAGGGGAGCCAGCAGGGCGTGGGCCTCGGGCTGGCGATCAGCCGGGAGCTGGCACGAGGAATGGGCGGCGAGCTCGCCGCCGAGAGCACGCCAGGGGTGGGGAGCACGTTCACCCTGTCGCTCCCGCTCGCGTAGACGCGCGTGGCGGGCCGCTTCCGCGCACACGCGATGGGGACGCCGCGCCCACCCGCACGGCGGCGGATCGTGTCGGTGCCCGCCGGTGCGCGGGCCCCAACCCGCGGCGCATCGGCTGACTGGAGCGGCGAGACCTCGGGGCGCGGGGGCCGCGCGACTGCCCATCGGTCGAACACGCGCGCGAGGCACACCCGGGCCACCCGGCGAGCACCCGAGCACGACTGCGGGCGCGGGGCCGGCCTCTGGCGCGCGCCCCAGTCGCCGGCGCGACCGTGAGGCGTTGCGGACCCTCGCGCGCTGGGAAGGCCGGCTCGGCGAACGAGGTTCGCGGGTGTACGGTCGCGCCCATACAGCCCAGGCGTCCCCGCGGGGGGAAACGCCCGGTTCTTGCTCGATCCGGCCGGTGGCTCGCGCCCGCCGCCCGAATCGAGCGGGAAGAGTCCCTCCGCTTTCCGCGGCACGGTACTTCGTTCGGTTGGTGTACGGGGTCGAGCGTCGGCAGGGATCGATGAAGCACGTTGCTCCCCCGTCCGCGCGGCGTCCACGAGGTTCCGCCACCCATCGGTGCCGGTGTTCCACGCCTCCGAACGGCTACTCGCCCGATTCCGGGAGACGTGCAGGTGCCGGTACGCGGCTGCCTGGCGCGGTGTGATCCGTGGCACCGCGCTCGTCGGTGGCGTCGGCGTCGATCAGGTGCTGGAAGAAGCGGTGGCCGCTGCGCCCGGCGCGCACGGTGTCGGCCCCGCGCGCGTAGGCGTTCCGCCCGAACGACGCCTGCCACCAGCGCGCCAGCCCGGATGCCCAGCGCGAGCGGGCGTACGCGGTCACCGCATGCGGTGGGGACGGGGGAAAGGCGTCGGCGCCGGGCTGGGGGAGCGTGCCCGGAGGAGTGTCGGAAGGTGCCATTGGAGCCTCGCATTGTCGTGGGGATCCTGCCCGGCCACCTCAGAAGGCGAACCGGTCCATCCACCCGCACACCCGGCCCGCGTGGGTCCGGCGCGTGACATCGGGGTTCCTGCCGCATCTCCCCACGGAGCACCGGGGAAGGGATGGAGACGCGGGCCATCCGGCCGGATCCGGCTACGGCGCTGGACGGGGACGCTCGCCCGCGGGAGCCACCGGCGGCGGAACCGCGCAGAGCTGCTCCAGCAGGCGGATCTGCCGCTGCTGCATCACCACCAGCTCGGCCCAGCTGCGCTCGCGCAGGTCGTCGAGCTTGTCGTGCAGCCCGCGCAGCTCGATCTCGGACTTGAGGTTCACCTCGTAGTCCAGCGCGGCGTCGAGCCGGTCCTTGCTGCTGTGCCGGTTCTGCGACATCAGGATCACGGGCGCCTGCAACGCCGCCACCATCGACAGCACCAGGTTCAGCAGGATGAAGGGAAACGGGTCGAACGGCCGCCGCCCCCCCGCCGCCATCCACGTGTTCAGCGCCAGCCACGCCGCCAGGCACGCGATGAACCCCAGCACGAACGGCCACGATCCGCCGAACGCGGCGATCCGGTCGGCCATGCGTTCGCCGAAGCGCCGCGCTCCCGTGAACTCCTGGTTGGTGTCGCGGGTCACCGGCGCGCGCAGCAGCACGTGCTCGATCACCCGCCGCTCGCCGGCCGTGAGCGTGCTCCACTCCCGGCGGAGCACTCGCTTGGCCAGCTCCTGCGGCGCTACGGACATGGCGGCAACGGGGATTGGATGAGAGACCCGCCCGGCGCGCGTTCGCGCGCCGGGGACGCGTTCACGCAAGCGCGCGAAGCGCCTTGCGGACGCGGTGGCGCTCCGCCTCGGCCCATTCGACCTCGTCTTCCGCGCGGCTCAGCGCACCCGTGGTGTCGCCGTCCATTCGCCGCGGATCGGCGCCGGGGCCCTGGTTGAACGCGTCGATCAGCGCGCCGAGCGCGTCCATGTACCGGCCGGCGGTGGCGCGCGCCCCCGGTGCGTGCGCGGCGGAGTGCCGCTCCCAGGCGAGGCGGCACGTTTCGATGGTGTTCAGTTCGGCGTCGTACATGATGCGCTCTCCCGGTGTATGGTCGTCTCCCGCCGCTGGGCCGGGCGAGAGGTGCCCGCCGGCGCGCGCGACGTGATCGGCACCCGCCTCAGCCGTGGCGCGGCAGGTGGACGGTGAAGGTGGTGCCGCGCTCTTCCGTCGAAACCACGGCGATGCGCCCGCGGTGGGCGTTCACGATGCGCTCGGCGATGTACAGCCCCAGCCCCAGGTTCCCCGAGGCCCCGCGCGCGGCGGCGCTCCCCCCCGCCGCGGGGGGCTTCATGGGGTTGAAGATGCCGTTCAGCCGGTCGGCCGGGATGGCGGGGCCGCCGTTGCGGATGGCGATGGTGATCTCGCCGTCGTCGCCCTCCACCTCCACGCGGACGGCGGTCTCCGGGGCGCCGTGGTCCAGCGCGTTGGCCACCAGGTTGGTGAGCGCCTGGGTGATGCGCGCGCAGTCCCACTCGCCCCCCTGGGCGCCACGCGTGTCCACCTCCAGCCGCCGCCCGGGGTACGCCGCGGCCACCTCTTCCACCACGTCGTGTACCGCCCGCGCCATGCTCATCCCGGCGCGCGCCAGCGGGATGCCGCCCCCCAGCCGGCTGCGGGTGAAGTCGAGCAGGTCGCCCACCATCGTCTGCATGCGGGTGGAGCTGGCGGCGATCCGCGTGGTCAGGGTGAGGCTGGGCTCCTTCAGCTCCTGCGTGTCGAGCATGAACCGCGCGGAGGTGGTCACCGCGCCCAGCGGGGTGCGCAGGTCGTGCCCCAGGATGGCCAGGAACATCTCCTTGGAGTGGTCCAGGTCTTCGGTGTAGCGCGAGATCGACTCGGCCAGCGACTGGTCGATCGCCTCGTTGAAGCGCGTCACGTCGTCCAGGTCGGAGGGGTCCAGCTCGCCGCGCGCGCGCGTCCACAGCCGGATCACGCTCGCCCGCAGCGCGCGGTACTCCGAGATCATCTGCTCCACCGTGAAGCCGCTCTCGGCCCGCCCCGCGCCGTGCTGCTCGGCGGCCGTGGGCGCCGCGTCGCCGCCGGCCGGCGCGTTCCCCATCGCCCTGGCCGGGCGCGCCTCGCCCCCCCGCGGGGTGCGGAGGCCGGCGGCGATCACGCCGAGCATCTCGCCGGCGTGGTCGCGCAGCGCCACGATGTCCATCGCGCCGCTGGCCGGGGTGCAGGTGCGCGCGAACGCCTCCCACTCCTCCAGGATCGGCTCGCGGCCGGCCACGATGAAGTCGGCCAGCGAGATCCCCCGCGAACCGCCGGGCGCGAGCGGGTGCTCCGTGGCCGCGGGGGCGGCGTGGAAGTGGTCGTTGACCAGCCCCAGCAGCCGGTACCCCGCCGCGCGCACCTTTTCCAGGTCGGGCGTGTTCCTGGCGCCCCCCGCCTCCGGCACCTGCTCCATCAGCATCTCGGTGTAGCCGATGATCTGGCTGAGCGGGGTGCGCAGGTCGTGGATCAGCCGCGCGGGGAGCGCGTGGCTGCGCGCCGGACCGGCGCCGGAGTCACCCTCGCTCATGGGAAGCGATCCTCCCCCCCGGCCGCCGCGGCCCCCCGGGCGGCCAGCAGCGCCTCGATCTTCTGGAGGAGGTGCGGCAGCTCGATGGGCTTGGTGTCGTAGTCGTCGCACCCCGCCTCCAGGGCGCGCTCGCGGTCGCCCGACATGGCGTGCGCGGTGAGCGCGATCACGGGGATGTGCCGGGTGGCGGGCGCCGCCTTGAGCCGGCGGGTGGCCTCCCAGCCGTCGAGCACGGGAAGGCTCATGTCCATCAGCACCAGGTCGGGCGGATGCGCGGTGGCCTGCTCCACGCCGCTCAACCCGTCGACCGCCAGCGCGACCTCGTAGCCGTTGCGCTCCAGCCGCCGCGACAGCATGTCGCGGTTCATCTCGTTGTCTTCCACTAGCAGGATCCTGGGCATGGCATGTATGAAGGCACTCACGCCACCGGCGCGGTCCTCTCCTCTTGCTGGGGGATCGGCGCGTGCGGCGTGGCCCACTCGTCGAGCAGGTCGCGCACCTTGTGCAGCAGCGTGTCGCTCGAGTCGCCCTCCTTGCGGAGGATCGACGCGACGGAGCCGTTCAGCCGCCGCCGCTCGGCGGCGGTCAGGTCGTGCGCGGTCAGCACCACGATGGGCACCAGGCGCCACTCGGGGTTCCGCCGCACCTCGGTTGTGAACTCGAAGCCGTCCATCTCGGGCATCATCAGGTCGAGGAGGATCAGGCTGGGGCGCTCGCCGCGCATGTGCTCGAGCGCGGCGCGGCCGTTCGCGGCCTCGCTCACCTTCCACCCTTCCTTCTCCAGGATGGCGCGCGTGAGCCCGCGCGCCTCCTCGTCGTCGTCGACCAGCAGCACCGGGCAGGGGAGGTCGGCGCAGGTGTACCGCTTGAGGATGCGCGACAGGCGCCGGCGGTTGACGGGCTTGATGGCGTAGTCGGCGGCGCCCAGGGTGAAGCCGCGCTCGGCGTCGTCGACCATGGTGACCATGACCACCGGGATGTCGCGCAGCTCCGGGTCGTCCTTGAGCGCCCGCAGCACGCTCCAGCCGTCGATGTCGGGCATCATCACGTCGAGGGTGATGGCCACCGGGCGCAGCTGGCGGGCCATGCGCAGCCCCTCCTCGCCCCCGGCGGCGGCGCGCACGTAGAAGCCCTCGCGCCCCAGGAAGCGCTGCATCAGGTCGCGCTGCACCGGGTCGTCGTCGATCACCAGCACGCAATGCGGCGCGGGCGCCTCCTCCTCCTCGTCGCCCGCGGGCGCGCCGGGGAGCTCGTCGCCGGGCGCCGCCGCGGCGGGCTCGGCGGGCGGCTGCGCCACCACCGCCGGGAGCTTCACGGTGAACACGCTCCCCTCGCCGGCCACGCTGTGCACCGTCACGTCGCCCCCCATCATCTGGCAGAAGCGCCGCGTGAGGGCCAGCCCCAGCCCGGTGCCGCCGAACTTGCGCGTGGTGGAGGCGTCGGCCTGGGTGAAGTCCTGGAAGAGCTTCACCAGCTGCTCGGGGTTCAGCCCGATCCCCGTGTCGGCCACCCGCACCACGATCCACTCGCGCCCGTCCATCGTCTCGCGCCCCCCGTGCACGGTGATGCGCCCGGCCCGGGTGAATTTGACCGCGTTGGAGAGGAGGTTGAACAGCGCCTGGCGCACCTTCATCTGGTCGGCGTGGATGGTGCCCAGCTCGGGGGCGAGCTCGATGCAGAGCGCGTTGTCGTTCTGCTCCACCATCGGGCGGATGGTCGACGCCACCTCGCCCACCAGCTCGGCCACGTCGAAGCTCTCCAGGAACAGCTCCATCTTGCCGGCCTCGATCTTGGACAGGTCGAGGATGTCGTTGATCAGCGCCAGCAGGTGCCGCCCGGCGGCGTGGATGCGGTTCAGGTCGGCCGAGAACGACTCCAGCTCGCGCTCGGCGGCCTCTTCCTGCAGCATCTCGCTGTAGCCCAGGATGGCGTTGAGCGGGGTGCGCAGCTCGTGGCTCATGTTGGCCAGGAACACGCTCTTGGTGCGGTTGGCGTTCTCGGCCGCCACGCGCGCCTTCCCCACCTCCTCCTCGGTGCGGCGGCGCTCGGTCACGTCCTCGAACGCCAGCACCAGCAGCTCGCCGTGGTGCCCCGCCTGCAGCTGGCGCGCGTTCAGCAGCATCACCCGCCGCCCGATCCCGGGAAAGTCGTGCTCCAGCTCGAAGTCGTTGAACACCGTGCTCGCGGGGATCACGTCCTCGAGCAGGGTGCGCAGCGCCGGGATGTCCCACTGGCCGTTCCCCAGCTCGTAGATCGGCCGGCCCTCCGTCTCTTCGGCCGACACCAGGAAGGTCTCGTAGAAGGCGCGATTGGCGCTGCGCACGCGCAGCGCCTCGTCGACCATCAGGAGCGGCTTGCGCACCGTGTCGACGATGTCCTGCGCGTATGTCTCGATGGCCTTCAGGTCGGCCTCGGCGCGGCGGCGCTCGGTCACGTCCTCCATCGCCAGCACCAGCAGCTCGGCGTGCTTTCCCGCACGCAGCCGGCGCCCGTTCAGCAGCATCACCCGCCGCCCGATCGCCGGAAAGGTGTGCTCCAGCTCGAAGTCGTTGAACACCGAGCTGGTGGGGATCACGTCCTCGAGCAGGGTGCGCAGCGCCGGGATGTCCCACTGGCCGTTGCCCAGCTCGTAGATCAGCTGGTTCTCGGTGTCTTCGGCCGAGACCTTGAAGGTCTGGTAGAAGGCGCGGTTGGCGCTCTGCACGCGCAGCGAGGTGTCGAGCATCAGCAGCGGCTCGCGCACGGTGTTGACGATGTCCTGCGCGTAGGTCTCCACGTCGTTGGGCCGCTTTCTTCGGGGCATCATTCTCATCATCCTTTGTCTTCGCGCACGCGGGGGATCCAGACACGGAAGGTGGTCCCGCGCCCCAGCTCGCTCTCCAGCTCCACGTCGCCGCCCAGCAGGCGGCTGAACTCGCGCGCCGCCGCCAGCCCGATTCCCATCCCCCCGAACGAGCGGGTGGCCCCGCTGTCGACCTGCCAGAACCGGTCGAAGACCCGGGCGTGGTGCTCGGCGGCGATCCCGATCCCGGTGTCGCTCACCTCGAAGCGCACGCGCTCGCCGTCGGCCGACACCCGCAGGCGGACCTCGCCGCGCTCGGTGTACTTGACCGCGTTGCCGCAGAGGTTCACCAGCACCTGGCGCAGCTTTCCGGTGTCGGTCGCCATCTCCACGCCCTCGTCGGGGAGCTCGACCTGGAACGACAGCCCCTTCAGCTCGGCCGTGGGGCTCACCAGCTCTCCGGCCCCGCGGGCGATCTCGCGCGCGTCGACCCGGTCGGCACGCGCCAGCTCGCGCCCCTCGTCGCGCAGCGCGAAGGCGAGGATCTCGTCGATCATCCCGGCCAGGTGCCACCCCGCCGCCTTGATGCGCTCGAGCTTGCGCACCTGGGCCTCGTTCAGCGGCCCGTCCAGGTGCAGGATGTCGGCGTAGCCCAGCATCCCGTTGAGGGGGGTGCGGAACTCGTGCGACAGGGTGGTGAGGAAGGTTCCCTTGGCCAGGTTGGCCGCCTCGGCCAGCGCCGTGGCCTCGCGCAGCTCCTCCGCCACCCGCTTCTGCGCGGTCACGTCGAAGAAGGTGAGCACCGCGCCGTCCACCCCCCGCTCGGGTGAGCGGTAGGGGTTGATGCGCGCCACGAACCAGCTCCCGTCCTCGCCCGGCACCTCGCGCTCCATCCGCTGGGCCGAGGCCAGCACCCGCGCCGCGTCGTCCACCATCTCGGGGTAGTCGAGGCGGTGGGTGATGTGGGCCAGGGGGCGCCCCTGGTCGGCGGGAACGAAGTTGAAGAGCGCGCCCACCGCGGGGGTGAAGCGGCGCACGCGGAGCTCCCCGTCCAGGAAGATGGTGCCGATCTCGGTCGACTCGACCAGGTTCTCGAGGTCGGCGTTGGTACGCTTCAGCTCCTCGATGGTGGTCTGGTGCTCCTGGTTGATGGTGGTCAGCTCTTCGTTGACCGACTGGATCTCCTCGCGGCTGGTCTCCAGCTCTTCGCCGGCCGCCATCTGCTCCTCGTTGATCGAGCGCAGCTCCTGGTTGGCGGCCCGCAGCGCGCCGACCGTGTGGTCGCGCGCCGCGCTGGCGCTCTCCAGCTGCTCGCGCGCCCGCCGCAGCTCTTCCTGCAGCGCGCCGGGCGCGGTGGCTTCGCCGCCGGGTGCCGCCGCCGGCTCGTCGTCGAGCACCACCAGGGCGAAGCGGCCGGTCCCCTCGCCGCCCATGGGCGGGTGAACGCGCAGCCGCACGGCGCCCCCGCCCTCTCCAGCGGCCACGGGGCGGCTGGTGGCGACCCCCTTCTCGAACGCCTGGTACAGCGCCGCGCGCAGCTCCATGCGCAGCTCGCCACGTGCCAGGCCGATCAGGTCGTGGCTGGGCTCCCCCTCGCCCAGGTGCAGGAACCGTCCGGCGCCCCCCGACAGGTGCACCACCTCCAGGCGCTCGTTCACCACCAGGCTGGGGGGGCCGTGCGCCTCCAGCATGCGCAGGTGCAGCGGGCCGTAGGCGAAGGGTGCGTGGCCGTGCCCGTCGGCGCCGCCGCCTTCCCGCGCCGGCGGCGAGCGCGGCGGGCCGGCGGCCGCCAGCAGCGGCGGCACCGCGTGCGGCGCGTCGTTGCGGCGGTACACCCACCGGGCGCCGGCCACCGGGGTGAAGCGCCCGCGCCCGCCGGCCGACTCCGACGCCCCCACGAAGAGGAGGCCGCCCGCCCGCAGCGCGTAGTGGAAGGTTTCCAGCACCTGCTCCTGCGCCTGGGGCTGCAGGTAGATGAGGAGGTTGCGGCAGCTGACCAGGTCCAGCCGCGAGAAGGGCGGGTCGCGCAGCACGTTGTGCACGGCGAAGAGGACCGCCTCGCGCAGCGGCTTCCCCACCCGGTATCCCCCCGCCTCGTGGGTGAAGAAGCGGCGCATCCGCTCGGGCGGGATCGCGGCGACGGCCGGCGCGGGGTACAGCCCCGCGCGGGCCAGGGCGTACCCCTGCTCGTCGATGTCGGTGGCGAACATCTGGATCTGCGGCGGGCTCTCGAGCGTCGCCGCGTGCTCGCGCAGCAGGATGCCGATCGAGTACGCCTCCTCGCCGGTGGCGCAGCCCGCCACCCACACGCGCACGGCGTCGCCGGGGCCCTTCCCCTCGAACAGCCGCGGCACCGCCCGCGCCAGCGCGTCGAAGGCGTCGCCGTCGCGGAAGAAGCCGCTGACCGAGATCAGCAGGTCGCGCACGAGCGCCGCGGGCTCGGCCTCGCCCACGCGCAGCAGGGGGAGGTACTCCTCCAGCGTGCGCACGCCGTTGAAGCGCAGCCGCCGGTCGAGTCGGCGGAGCACGGTGGAGCGCTTGTAGAGGGAGAAGTCGTGCCCGGTGCGGGCGTGCAGCGCCGCGAAGACCTGGAGGAGAAGGGCCTCGGTGCCGGCCGCGGGCGCGCCGGACGCGAGCCCCGGATGCTCCCGGCGGAGGCGGAGGAGCTCGGCCGGGATGCGGGCGGCGGCCAGGACCAGGTCCACGTGGCCGGTGGCGATGGCGCTGGTGGGCATCCCGTCGTACTCGGCCTCGGCCGGCTCCTGCGCCACCGCGATCCCGCCGGCCTCGCCGATGCGGCACACGCCCTCGGTGCCGTCGGCGCCGGTGCCCGAGAGCACCACCCCCATCGCGTCGGCGCCCTGCTCCGCGGCCAGGGTGCCGAGGAAGAGGTCGATGGGCAGGTGGGGCCCCGGGCGGCGCTCGCGCACCACGATCATCCCGCCGGCCATGGCCAGGTCGTGCCCCGGGGCGATCACGTAGACGTGGTCCGGCTCCACCGCCACCGGGTGGGTGACCTGGGTGACGGGGACCGGAGTGCGGTCCTGCAGCAGCGCGGGAAGGCGGCTTTCGCGCTCGGCGTCCAGGTGCATGATCACCACCCAGGCGACGCCGCTGTCGGCCGGCACGGCCTCGAACAGGTGCTGCAGCGCCCGGAGGCCGCCGGCCGACGCGCCGATCCCCACCACGGGCACCGGCGCGCGCTCCGGCGAAGTGGCGCCGGGCGGCCCGGCGGCTGCCGCGCGGCTCAACGGGCCACCGGCGATCTCGCGCTCCGGGGAGGCGGCCGGGGGATGGGGTGCGCCATGCTCACCGGGCCGGCGGGGCGAGGTTGCCGCACGCCACCACCGTTCCCGCGTTGCCGCTGGATGCCTGCACGCTCACGAAGTAGGGCCCCGTGACGGGCGTGGCCAGCGGGAGCGTGGCCGTGGCCGACGCGCGCCCGTCGCCATCCACCTCGAGCGGCGCATAGGCCGTGGCGGCACCCAGCAGCCCCTGGTCGGTCCCGCACTGCCCCAGGTGCACCTGCCACGGGTGGCGCCCGCCGGCGGTGGCGTTCGCCAGCGCCAGCGTGACGGTGGTGCGCCCGTCGGCGGCGGGGGCCATGGTGGCGTCGCCGCTCATCTGCACCGCCCCCGCAAGGCTGCGGGGGCTGGCCAGCGTGGCGTGCCAGCGGGTGTTCAGGTTGGCGTCGGCGGCGCTCACCTCCACCGCCGGCCTGTGGCCGAACGTGTCGCACGCTCCCAGTGCCAGGGCTGCGAGCAAGGTTGCACGGGCGCGGTGGCTGGGCATGGTTCCCCCGTCGGGTGGCCGTGGCGGCCCGCATCCGGAAGGAAGCGGAGGGCCGGCTCGGTCCAGTTATTGACCAAATGGTCAATTCAAGCTATCATAGATTGTACAAATGGTCAATAACCCCGTCGAAGGCAGCGTGCCGGCGGCGGGGGATGGCTCCAGCGATTCGGAAGGGGATACGGATGCCGGGGAAGCGGGCTCCCGAGGACGCGCGTCGCGAGCAGATCCTGCAGGCGGCGTTCGAAGTGGCTTCACGCGAGGGGATCGGCGGCCTCACCATCCGCGGGGTGGCCGGCGAGGCGGCGGTGAGCCACGCGCTGGTGGTGCACTACTTCGCGCGCAAGGAGCGGCTGGTGCACGCGCTGCTCGACTGGCTGATCGAGACCACGTCGGTGCTGCACGTGTCGGACGACGTGGCCGCCTTCCCCCGCGCGCTCGACCGGCTGCACGCGCTGCTGCAGCAGGAGATGGCGCGCCTGGGCCACCAGCCGAGGCACACCCGCCTCTTCTTCGAGTTCTGGGCGCTGGGCGCGCGGCACGAGGAGATCCGGGCACGCATCGGCGCCGAGCTGGAGCGCTACCGCGCGGCGTTCCGCGACATCATGCGCGAGCTGATCGAAGCCGAGCCCGCCACCTTCGCGGGCGCCAGCGCCGATGCGATGGCCGCCGTGGCGGTGAGCTGGATCCACGGCTGCGCGGTGCAGGCGATGATCGACCCCGCGCGCTTCGACACCGACGGCTACCTGGCCGCCGTGCGTGGCCTGATCGGACGGCTGGCCTGAGGCCGCGGCAGCGTGGGACCGCCGGCCGCAGGATCGCCAGCATCCGCGCTCCCACGAACCTTGAGAGCGGCCGGCCGTATCGACCGGACCACGACGATGCCCACGCGGCACGGGCGGCGATGCGGTCGCAGGGTGCACGCAAGACCGCTCTCGATGGAGTGATCGGTCCCCCGCCACGCCGCGGCGTCCTCGCCGGCGCACGCGGCCGACGTAGCGAGAGCGGTTCCACGATGATGCGGCTGGCGATGCCGGAATCACGCGCCGAGCGACGCGCGTGCGCCTGGCCCGTGACCCGTCCGCGGGGATGCCGGGGAGGGAGACTGGGCAACTTTGCATGCGGAATCACACTCGATGCGGCCTGGCCGCGGAACGGAACGATATGATGGTCAACGACTTCGAGTTCGAAGACGACGGACGCCGGGTGCTGTGCACGCGCGGCCTGCGGGAACCCGCCACCGCCAGCGGCACCGAGGGACGATGGTGGTACCTTACCGTCGCCGGCGCGGCGCCCGTGCGCCTGCTCCGCGTCACGCCCGGCGAATCGCGGCGAGACGTGTGGGAGACCGCGCTCAACCACCTAGACCAGCTGGCGGACCTCCACCCCTGACCGGCGGGTCTCACGCGTCACGTGCCATCGGCCGAAGCCCGCCCGGGTGACCGGGTGACGGCGATGGAGCCGTGCGAACCGGTGCGCCGTTCGACGCGGTGAGCCGGATCGCCGCTGAGGCCGACGGCGGGATGCGTCGCCCGGGTGCGAGCCCCGCAGGCCCCGGATCGTAGCGCGCCGCCCTCGTGCCGGCGGACGAGGATCGCGGCCGGGCTGGAATCTCGAGATCGACCGCTGCCCCCCGCGAGGGCAGCCCGCAGCATGCCGCCGTGCCGGGTCGCCCCCGGCCGGAGCGCAATCGGGGCCACGACGGTTCCGGATGTCGCTGACCGCACATCCGTGGAGCCGCCCGAATGTCGTTCCGTTCCGCCGCCCGATCTTCGCAGGACACGCTGTCGCGCCTGCTGCGCCGCGCCGCGCCCGACGGCGCCGAACCGGCCGCCGGCCCGCTTCGCGGCGAGCTGCTGGGCGCCGAGGCGCTGGCCGAGCGCGCCCGCGCCGCGGCCGGCGTGCCGCGGGTGGCCGTCCCCGGCCGCGGCCGCGGCACGCCGCTCCTGGAGCGCCTCGCCGAGACTCGCCGCATCCTGCACGACGCGCACGCCCGGCTCACGGCCCAGGCCGCCGCCGACGACGTGGGCCCCGCGGGCGACTGGCTGCTCGACAACTTCCACGTGGTGCGCGAGCACCTGCGCGAGGTGCGCGAAAGCCTCCCCGCCGGCTACTACCGCGAGCTCCCCGAGCAGGCGGGCGGCCCGCTGGCGGGGTATCCGCGCGTGTACGAGCTCGCCACCACGCTGATCTCGCACACCGAGGGGCGGGTCGACGGCGAGAACGCGGGGCTCTTCGTGGCGGCGTTCCAGGAGGTGGCGCCGCTCACCCTGGGCGAGCTGTGGGCGGTGCCCGCCATGCTGCGATTGGGGCTGCTGGAGAGCGTGCGGCGGATGTCGCTGCGCACCGTGCAGCGGCTAGACGAGGTGCGCGCGGCCGACACGTGGGCCGCGCGCATCGGCGCGAGCGTGGAGGCGGGCGAAGGGGTGCTGGCGGCCGAGCTGCGGGCGTTCGGGGCGGCGCATCCCCCGCTGTCGCCGGTGTTCGTCTCGCGCCTGCTGCACCAGGTGCGGCTGGGGTGCGGCGTGCTCCCGGCGCTGGAAGGGTGGATCGCCCGCCACGGGCCCACGGCCGAGCAGGCCGCCGCCCAGGCCACGCAGCGGATGGCGCTCACGCAGGTGATGATGGCCAACAGCATCACCTCGCTGCGCGGCATCGGCATGGTGGACTGGAGCGCCTTCGCCGAGGCGCACAGCGTGGTGGAGGCGGTGCTCCGCCGCGATCCCGCCGGCGTCTACACGACCATGACCTTCGCCACGCGCGACCGCTATCGCCACGTGGTCGAGCGCGTGGCGCGCGGCGGCGGGCGCGGCGAGCGCGAGGTGGCGCTCGCCGCCGTGGCCCTGGCCTCGGCGGCGGCATCTCCCGCCGGGGTGGCCGTGGATGCGGCGGAGGGGCCCAACGGCATCGATCCACGGCGCGGGCACGTGGGGTGGTGGCTGGTCGACGCGGGGCGCGGCGAGCTGGAGCGGTCGCAGGGATATCGCCCCACGCCGGGCGAGCGCGTGCACCGCTGGGTGCTGAACCACCCCGACGCGGTGTTCGTCGGCGGGATCGCGTCGGGGACGGCGGCGGCGGTGGCGGCGCTCTTCTGGCTGGCGGGGCCGGTGGCGCGCGCCTCCCTCGCCGTGGCCGTGTGCGTGGGGCTGATCGCCCTGGTGCTGGCCAACAACATCGCGGTAGGCGTGGTCAACCAGCTGGTCGCCGCGTTCCTCCCCCCGCGCCTCCTTCCCCGCCTGGACCTCTCCGAGCACGGCGGGATCCCCGCGGAGCTCAGCACCGCGGTGGTGGTGCCCACGCTGTTCGACGGAGTGGCGGCGGTTCACGAGGCGCTGGAGCACCTGGAGGTGCAGTACCTGGCGAACCGCCAGCCCAACCTCTACTTCGCCCTGCTGGGCGACTTCACCGACGCGGCCGCCGAGGTGCTCCCCGGTGACGCCGCGATCGAGGCCGCGGCGCGCGAGGGCGTGGGCGCGCTCAACCTCCGCTACGCGGCGGAGGGCACGGACGCCTTCTTCCTCTTCCTCCGCCCGAGGCGCTGGAACCCCCGCGAGGGCGTGTGGATGGGGTGGGAGCGCAAGCGCGGCAAGCTGGCCGAGTTCAACCGCCACGCGCGCGGCGGGGGCGAGGGCGCGTTCTCCGCCATCATGGGCGACGTGGCGCCGCTGCGCGGCATCCGCTACGTGATCACGCTCGACGCCGACACCGTGCTCCCCCCCGGCACGGCCGCGCGGCTGATCGGCGCGCTGGCGCATCCGCTCAACCGCGCGGGATACAGCGCGCGC
>Ga0247773_1000433_pt1 | contig 17936 bp, 18 predicted proteins | sample UWRJL092311B6_FD_179934 | JGI IMG/M metagenome (GOLD analysis project Ga0247773, IMG submission 179934) | Plant litter microbial communities from Arlington Agricultural Research Station in Wisconsin, United States - UWRJ-L092-311B-6 | ecosystem: Environmental > Terrestrial > Plant litter >...
CCACCTCGCCCACCGTGAAGCGCGCCCGCCGCACGTCGCTGCTGCGCCGGTTGATGCAGTACGCGCAGTCGAAGATGCACACGTTGGTAAGCAGGATCTTGAGCAGCGACACGCACCGCCCGTCGGGCGTGTAGCTGTGGCAGATCCCCGTGCCCTCGGTGGAGCCGATCCCGCCGGGCCCCGCGCGGCGGCCCTTGGCGCCGCTGCTGGCGCACGACGCGTCGTACTTCGCCGCGTCGGCGAGGATGGCGAGCTTGGCGGCGATCTCCACCGGGCGTCCTGCTGCGGGTTTTCGTGGTGCCGAACAGATGCCGAAATGTAACCTTTGCATCACCTCGGGTCAATCAGCCGAAAACGAAGCGGCGGCGCCACTTGCATCGTGGCGCCGCCGCTTCGGCTTTTCCTCTGCCAGTTCCATCGAATCCCCCGACTCCGACGACCTCTTCGACTCCGCCGGCTCCCCGGATCACGCAATCAAGCGGCTTCGTCCAAGTCGCCGAAGTCGAGCTGCTGCGGACGCAGCGCGCAGTGCTCGCCGCAGCCGAACTTGTAGCGGTTGCGCGCGAACCAGCGGTAGAAGCGGTTGAACGCCTCGCCGAAGAAGGGGAGCTTGAACGTCCACCCCAGCAGCCCGCCCAGCGGCAGGACCTTGAGCAATTGCTCGATGGCGTAGCCGCCGTGCCACGTCTGCCCGCCGGGTCCCACCAGCTGCATGGCCTCGGCATAGGCGGGCGCGGGGATCCAGGGGAAGCGGCTCAGCACGGTGGTGTTCTGGAACGGGATCGGCTCGATCACGCCGTGCCGGTCCCACTTGCGGAGCAGCTTCACCAGCCGGTTGCACACCTTGCACTGGCCGTCGTAAACCACCGTCCACGGCCGCCCGCTCCCCGCCGCGTGCGACTCCTGCCCGCCGAACACGAAGCGCACCACGGGGATGGTCATGCCGCCACCCCCGCCTTGGACGGCGCCCTCGCCCCGGGCGCCTTCACCTCGGTGGTGATCTGCGGCGGGTGGGCGAAGGTGACCTTCACCGTACACAGGTCGGCCACGCGCTTCGCCGCCGTCAGACGGTTCTCGGGGAGCCCCGGCCAGTCGATCTCCACGTTCATCGCCCCGACGCGGTGCGGGTCTTCCACGAAGCTCCACCCCACCTCCAGCGTCAGCCCGGTAGTGGGGAGCTTGGCGTTGGTGGCCCACGCGTGGAGGACGGAGAGCGTGCACGTGGCCAAGCCGCTGGCCAGCATGTGATACGGTGAATACGACATCTCGGCCGACTCGGCCTCGATGCTCATGGGGCCGGCCTCGGCGTCCACCCGGATGCGCTCGTCCGACAGCAGCGTGATCTTCAACTCCGCTCCTCCCTTGCCGTCACCGGCATTCCGTCACCGCCGCCCGTGCGGCGGCGAGCCGGCGTGCGTGTGCGTGCTGGCCGGCGGGTCGCTCGCGGGGAACGACTCGTCGCTCGCCTCGTCCACGCCCTCGTCGTCGTGGACGTGGGCGCTCTCGCGCTCGGCGGCGCCGGGCGTGGCCGGGAGGTCGCCGTGCTCGCCGGCGGCCTTCTCGGCGGCCCTTGGATCGGTGTCGGCCGGCATGCCCCTCGTCTTTCGCAAGCGCTTGCTGCGTCAGCCCTTCAGCAGCGACTCGGCCCCGTCGATCCACATCTCGGTGCCGGTGATGTGGTCGGAGGCGTCGCTCACCAGGAACAGCACCAGGCGTGCCACCTGCTCGGCCGTTCCGGGGCCGCGGGTGAGCGGCTGGTGGGTCTTGGGGAACTCCACCGGCATCTTCACCTTGTCCAGGTTCCGCTTCTCGGTGTTCTCGTCGATCTCGGTCTCGATCGCGCCGGGGCAGATGATGTTCACCCGCACCTTGGACGGCGCCAGCTCCAGCGCCAGCATCTTCCCCATGGCCACCTGCGCCGCCTTGGTGGACGAGTAGGCCGTCGCGCCGGTGTTGCTGAAGATGCGCGTGCCGTTGACCGAGCTGGTGATGACGATGGCGCCGCCCTGCTTCTTGAGGTGCGGCACGGCGTACTTGATGGTGAAGAAGGTGCCCGAAAGGTTGATCCCGATGGTCTGCTGCCACTCGTCGGGCTCGATCTCCTCGATGGGCGCCCACACGCCGTTCACCCCCGCGTTGGCGAACACGAAGTCGATGCGGCCGTAGGCGCTCACCAGCTGCTCGACCGCCGCCTCCATCTCCTCGGGCTTGCTGATGTCGGCGCACAGGACGGTCGCCTGGCCGCCCTCACCCTCGATCTCGTCCACCACCTCCTGCAGGTCTTCGGTGTGCCGGCCCAGCGCGCCGATCTTCGCGCCCTCCTTTGCCAGCAGCTTCGCCGCCGCCCGCCCGATCCCCTCGCCGGCGCCCGTGATCAGCGCCACCCGCCCCTCGAGCTGCATCCCCGCCTCCCCGTTCCGTGTTGCCAAAGCTTTGTCAGAGCCGGCAGCGCTCAGAGAGATGCGTGCCAGCGGTGTCCGCTGCTGGATGCAGGCCGCGCCTGTCGAGTCACCTCGACCCGTGGAATCGCGACAACCCGCGCGGCGGTCGCGGCGGGATGTGGTTGAAGACAGTTGCCTTATCGCTATTTCGGGGACAGCTAGTAGCGCGCAGATCAGGCCGCTGATTCGCCATGCGCAACGTAAGCAAAGGGATGGAAAATAGTTGCAAGATGCACATTGTGAACACTGTCTGTGCCAGGTAATTTTACTTGGCTGTCATGGTCTGTGTCAGCTGCATCCCGCTGAATATCCTATGTCCTATTTGACATAAAAGGTTCAATGGGCGAGACTAGGAAGGATCTGCGGTGGCTGTATGGTGAGGTGAAGAGTCCACCGTTTTCAGAGGCTGCGCGCAAGGAAGTCGGCGCCCTGCTGAACAGGGTGCAGCAGGGGAGAGCGATTCCGTTTCCGCTTTCACGGCCGATGCCGTCGATCGGGCCGAACTGCCATGAGCTGCGCGTGCCCGACCAGGACAAGACCTGGCGCGTGGTTTACAGCATCCGCCCGCAGGCGATCTTCGTTCTGGACGTGTTTCAGAAAGCCAGCAGGAAAACTCCCAGGCTGGTGATCGACAACTGCCGCGCACGTCTCCGCCGCGTCGAACAATCGGAGTGGAGGGCGAAGCATGGATGAGAAGTTTCGGAAAGCGCTCGAAGAGGACGGGTGGAGAGCGGGAACTGTCCAGGAGTTTCTTGGTCTGACCGACGAGGAAACGGCAATCATCGAAATCCACCTTGAACTCGGTGACGCGTTGCGCGAGCGCCGGGTTCAGCTGGGGCTGACGCAGGCGCAGCTCGCCCGGCGGATGGGGTCCAGCCAGTCGCGCGTGGCCAAGGCGGAGCTTGGCAGCCCTTCCGTGTCGATGGACCTGCTTTTCCGCGGGTTGCTGGCCACCGGCGCCACGCCGCAGGACATCGGCGCCGTCATCGCCTCTGCGGTGCCGCCGAAGCCGATGGGGGCGGGTAGCGCCGCCCCGGATGGCGAGGCTGCGGCCGCGGACTGACGCACGCGGTGGAGCTCATCGTCACCGCGCTGCAAGGATTCATCACGTCAGCGGGAACTCTTCCACCCGTTCGTAGCGAGGCGGGCCGGCGCCCAGGTGGCTGCGGAAGAGGGTGAAGCCGCTCACCGTCATGCGTACGCCGAACGGCGGGGCGGATTGGATGGCGCGGTGCAGGTCGGCGGGGGGCAGCAGGCGGCTGAGGGTGAGGTGCGGCGAATACGGCCGGGGCTCGGGCGCGAAGCCGGCGCGCACGGCCGCCGGCTCCACCTTCGCGACCAGCGCGCGCAGCTCCGCATCGCCGTCGCCCACGCCGATCCACAGCACCGAGGCGCGCGCGAGGCGGGGGAAGGCGCCCAGCGCGGCGAGCGACAGGTCGAAGCGCGGGCCGCCGTCCACGCGGCGCAGCTCGCTGGCCAGCGAGCGGAAGCGGCTGGCGCTGGTGTCGCCCAGGAAGCGCAGGGTCAGGTGCCAGTTGGCAGGCACCACGGCGCGCCCCGGCAGCCGCTCGCCGAAGGCGGCGCGGAGATGCGCCTGCAGTCCGTCCCGCAGCTCCGCCGGGAAGGGAATCCCCACGAACAGCCGGCCCGCGCTCGCTTCGCTCATTCGTCCCCCCGTGCACTCCTGCGCGTCTCCGTCCCCGACGCGGAGGAACGAGCATGCGGCGGGCCGGACGGAATCGCCGGGATTTGGCGGATGGACGATTAGCGGAGGATGAAACCGGCGCCGGGAGGGCTGAAAGCGGTTGTTCGCGGCGCCCGTTGGGGCGATACTTGCAGCCATACGAATACTGTGTGGGGAGTAGCCCGCCGGCGCCCGTGAAAAGGGCAGACCGGTACCGCGCGATCGTCAAGACGAAGTGCCGCAAGGCGCTTCCGGGCGCGCGGGAGGTGATCCAGAGCCTCGGCGAGACCACTACGGACACGTTCACCGTGCCGTAGGGGTCTCGCCTTTTTGCGTGCCCCGCGGCCTCACCGTCACGAGGGAGGACGCATTGGCTACCAGCATCTGGTTCTGGGTCGGCTTCAACGCATTCGTGCTGTTGATGCTGGCGCTGGACCTGGGGGTGTTCCATCGCAAGGCGCACCGCGTGAGCGTGGGCGAGGCCGCCCGCTGGAGCGCCATCTGGGTGGGCGTGTCGCTGCTGTTCAACGCGGGCATCTGGATGTTCGCGGGGCGGCAGCCGGCGCTCGAGTTCCTCACCGGGTACCTGGTGGAGAAGTCGCTGGCGGTCGACAACATCTTCGTGATCGCCCTGATCTTCTCGTACTTCGCGGTGCCCGAGAAGTACCAGCACCGCGTGCTGTTCTGGGGGATCTTGGGCGCGCTGGTGATGCGCGGCGCCTTCATCGGCGCGGGGGCGTATGCGCTGGAGCGCTGGCATTGGGTGATCTACGTGTTCGGCGGGATCCTGCTGCTGACCGGCATCAAGCTGGCCGTGCGCAAGGACGAGGGGTTCGACCCCGAGCACAACCCGGTGCTCAAGCTGGTGCGCCGGGTGATGCCGGTGACCGCCGACTACGACGGTCAGCGCTTCTTCTCGCGCGAGAACGGGCGCCGCATGGCCACGCCGCTGCTGCTGGCGCTGGTGATGGTGGAGGTGACCGACCTGGTGTTCGCGGTGGACTCGATCCCCGCGATCTTCGCGGTGACCAAGGACCCGTTCCTGGTCTACACCAGCAACGTGATGGCCATCCTGGGCCTGCGCTCGATGTACTTCCTGCTGGCGGGGGTGGTGCACCGCTTCGTGTACCTGAAGACCGGGCTGGCGATGGTGCTGGTGTTCGTGGGCGCCAAGATGATGCTGGCCGACGTGTTCCACGTGCCGGTGCTGGCCTCGCTGGCCGTGATCGCCACGCTGATCGGCGGCTCCATCGCCGCCTCGCTCCTGCGCGCGCGGAAGGACGACGACGACGAGGGGCCGGGCTCGGGCGGAGGCCCCGGCGTGGACGCCGGCGGGGTGGAGCGCTCCGGACAGACGGCCGCCCCGGCCGCGGAGGAAGGCGCCCCAGCCGGTGCGGCCAGCGCCGATCGAGCCGCTACCGCTCGGCCGGCGCCGCCGGCACCGGCGAAGAGCCTGGCGCCGCCGCACAGGCCCACGCTGCGGCTGCGGGGCTACTAGCCGAGCCGCGGATGCGAGGACGACCCCTCGCGAGAAGATACCGCCATGCAGTCCGCGAAGGCGGACTTCCCGCTGGTCAGCCGCCGGTTTCAACCGGCGGACATGACGGAGGTAGGCCGACTTGGGCGGACGACGCGGACCTTCGCGGATGGCGGTTGCGTGAGGGATGCGCGCCCGGAGGGCCGGGAACGCGGCGGGCCGCCCGAGCCGTCACCTCCGCTGAGAAGATGTTGGGCGGGCCGCCGTGGGCCCGGCGCGGTTGGGCACGGCGGTATCGTGCCCTACCGCGCGCGCAGCCCGGCCCCGCGCAGCGGGGACACGCCCGAACGGGCAGTTGCAGTTGCAGTCGAGGTTGAAGTAGCTGTCGAAGGTGCTGGAAACGCGAGACAGAGGGAGAGACGAGCAGATGAACAACCTGAAGGTTTTCGCGCTGATGGCCGGCCTCACCGGCCTGCTGGGGGTGCTGGGGAGCGCGCTGGGCGGCCAGAGCGGCTTGGTGATGGCGCTGCTGCTCGCCGCGGGGATGAACTTCTTCGCCTACTTCGGGTCGGCCAGGATGGTGCTGCGGGCGTATGGCGCGCGGACGGTGGGGCCCGCCGAGGCGCCCGAGCTGTACGCCATGGTGGACCGGCTGCGGCAGCGCGCGGGACTGCCCATGCCCACGCTGGCCGTCGCGCCGCAGATGCAGCCCAACGCCTTCGCCACCGGCCGCGACCCCGAGCACGCGGTGGTGTGCGTGACCGAGGGCATCCTGCGCACGGTGAGCCGCGACGAGCTGGAAGGGGTGCTCGCGCACGAGCTGGCGCACATCAAGAACCGCGACATGCTGCTGATGACGGTGACCGCCACGCTGGCCGGCGCCATCAGCAACCTGGCGCACTTCGGCTTCTTCTTCGGCGGCGGGCGCGACGACGACGACCGCAACCCGTTCGCCGCGCTGGCCATGCTGCTGCTGGCCCCGGTCGCCGCCATGGTGATCCAGATGGCGGTGAGCCGCCAGCGCGAGTTCAAGGCCGACGCGGTGGGCGCCGGGATCAGCGGGCGCCCGCTGTCGCTGGCCAGCGCGCTGCGCAAGCTGGAGGCGGGGGCCCACGCGATCCCCATGAACGTGGCGCCGTCGGTGGCGCCGCTGGCGCAGGTGAACCCGCTCAGCGCGATGGGCGGCGGCATGCTGACGCTGTTCTCCACGCACCCGCCCATGGCCGAGCGCATCGCCAAGCTCGAGGCGCTGGCGGCCGGCGGCGCCTGATCGGCGGCGCGTCGGCAAAGGAGATATGAAGAAGGGGGCGCGGGCGACCGCGTCCCCTTCTCGTCGTCGGCATCGCATCCCGAGCTCGACCGCCGCGGAACGGCTGATACCGACACCAACTGAACAGCTTTCTCACACAGAGGCACAGAGACGCAGAGAACTGCCGGGTTTTCTCCGTGCCTCTGTGCCTCTGTGTGACACTTTCGCAGGTCCTGGTGCCGCAATGATTTATGCGGATTCGGTATAGTTATGATCGTCGCCGGGGATGAGCTCCACGGGGTCGCCCACGCGCACCGTGCCGCCCTCGATCACGAAGCAGTTCAGCGCCACGCGGCCGCCGAACTCGCGGTTGATGCGCCGGAGCACGCCGGTGTCCTGCGCCAGCGTGTCGGGGTGGAAGGTGGTCATGATGCAGCGCTGCCGCAGCGAGTGGACGCCGATCACCACCTCGCCCACCCGCAGGATTCCGCCTTCCCAGCCACGCTCGGCCAGCCCCTCCACGCCGCCGATCACCAGGTTGGGCCGCAGCCGGCGCCCGTCCTCGCCCAGCGCCTCGATCGCCCCATCGGTCGCCACCAGCAGCGGGAGCACGTCGAAGCGCTCCTCGCCGTCGAAGCGCACCAGGCGCGCGCCGCCGCCGCCCGCGGCCTCCACGTCGCGCGCCACGCCGGCGTCCGTCCAAGGCCTGCCGTCCACCCGCGGCTCTCCATCGGCGCCCAGCACCGCGGCGTGGCCCAGCAGGCGGTGGCGCGTGCGCGCGGTGAGCACGCGGCCTTCCGCACTCGCCACGTGCACCACGCGGTCGCCGGCGATGCCATCCTCGCGCACCTCGGCCACCTCCAGCCGCTCGCCCGCCATCGACTTCACGGGATACCGCCACAGCTCCGCGATCCACATGCGATCCTCCCTCGTCGGCGAAAGCGTCGGCGGTGCCAGCGGAGTCTACATCCATCGGACGCGGAGTGGTTACGGCCGGAGCGCCTCGAGCGGGTGAGCCGACGTCGGGGGGCCACGATCGAACGGCGATTTGGCAGATCCGCGAGGATGCTTCGTTCCGTACGTATGACGATGGGCGCTGGCCCGGATCCGGCTGGCGCGGCGTTCGCGGGATGGGCCGGAACCCCGCCGTGGGGGCGGAGTTATAACGAGGGATGGACGTTCCGCCGGCGAGGAGGCGGAGGGGCACACAGGGGAGCGAGGGAACGATGCTGATCCGCAGGCCGGACGACATCCCGTCGTCGGAGATCACGCCGGAGCGCGACTACCTGGACCGGCGCCGCTTCCTGGGCCTGGGCGCCGCGGCGGCCGCGCTGGCGGTGGTGGCGCCCGCGTCGCTGGCCGCGTGCGCCGACGCGGAGGGCGCGCAGGCCGACGCGCCCAACACGTGGGACGAGATCACCAGCTACAACAACTTCTACGAGTTCGGCACCGGCAAGAGCGACCCGGCCGAGAACGCGCCGAAGACGCTCAAGACGCGGCCGTGGACGGTGCGGATCGACGGCCTGTGCGCGCGCCCGGGGCAGTACGCCTTCGACGACCTGGTCCGCCAGAACCGCATCCAGAGCCGCACCTACCGCTTCCGCTGCGTGGAGGCGTGGTCGATGGTGGTGCCGTGGAACGGCATCCCGCTGCGCGACATGATCGCCCGCGCGCAGCCACAGCCGTCGGCGAAATACGTGGAGTTCACCACGCTGATGGACCCCGAGCAGATGCCCGGCCAGCGCAGGCGGGTGCTCGACTGGCCCTACGTGGAGGGGCTGCGGATGGACGAGGCCATGCACCCGCTGGCGCTGCTGGCCACCGGCATCTACAACCGCCCGCTGCCTGCGCAGAACGGCGCGCCGCTGCGGCTGGTGGTGCCGTGGAAGTACGGCTTCAAGAGCATCAAGTCCGTCGTGCGCATCCGCTTCACCGCACAGCAGCCGGCCACGGCGTGGAACGTGTCGGCGCCCGGCGAATACGGCTTCTTCGCCAACGTGAACCCCGAGGTGGACCACCCGCGCTGGAGCCAGGCCCGTGAGCGCCGCATCGGCGACGGCTGGTTCCGGCGGCGCGACACGCTCCCCTTCAACGGCTACGCCGAGCAGGTCGCCGCTCTCTACCGGGGGATGGACCTGCGGAGGTACTACTAGCCGTGGCCGACCGCCGGAAAGTCGAGCAGGTGCTGGGGAAGGTGCTGAAGCCCGCCGTGTGGACCGGCGGGCTTCTGCCGCTGGGGATGCTGGTGTTCGCGGGTGCCACCGGCGGGCTGGAGGCCGACCCGGTGAAGGACATCACGCACCGCACGGGCAAGGCGGTGCTGGTCCTCCTCCTGTGCACGCTGGCGGTCACCCCCGTGCGCCGGCTCACGGGGTGGAACGGCGTGACCCTGGCGCGGCGGCCGCTGGGGCTGTTCGCCTACTTCTATGCCTGCCTGCACTTCTTCATCTACATGGGCGACCAGGGGTTCTCGCCCCACTACATCGTGGAAGACGTGGTGAAGCGGCCCTACGTGACCGCCGGCTTCACCGCGCTGGTGCTGCTCACGCCGCTGGCGGTGACGTCCACCAGAGGGTGGATCAAGCGCCTGGGGAAGCGCTGGGTGGCGCTGCACCGGCTGGTCTACGCGGCCGCCGTCCTCGGCGTGATCCACTTCCTCTGGTCGGTGAAGAAGGACGTGCGCGAGCCGCTGGTCTACGCCGCCGTCCTCGCGCTCCTCCTGGCGCTGCGCATCCCCGGATGGATCCAGGCGCGGAAGAAGAAGGCCGCTCCGCGCCGCTCCGTGCGCGCCCGCTCCGACGCGCCTGCGGTTTGACGTGGACCTATGGGTTCCGTCGGGCCGATTGATACCATTCTCCAATCGTCCGTGCATTCCCACCCCCCGGAACAGCATCACACGGAGGGGAACGGATAGGACCGGAGAACCAGAGTAAATCAACGAGGCTCCGCGTCCTTCTCTGGTTCTCTGGTTCTCTGGTTCTTTGGGTGAGGCTTTTCGTTGGGCATTTCGAAGCACGATCGCCTGGTCGAGCTGGTATGACTCTGCGGCGACGCGCGTCGTGCGGATGTCCGAGTTCGGGGCATGAGCTCGGAATCCGCGCCGAACCGGCCGCCGTTCGTCCAAGGGTGTTGCCCTGAAGCGAGCCCCGTGATTACGTTTGCCAGAGAGGGGTCGCTCGCGGCGCAGAGGCCGCGAACGACCCGCCGATCCCGCGAAGGAGATCCAATGCGCAGCGAAGACATTGCCATCCTGGCCGTGATGATCACCGCCATCCTCACCACGGGGAGCGTGCTGATCCTGCGCCCGATCACGAAGCGCCTGGGCGGGCTGCTGGAAGTGATGACGCAGCACAAGCTCAAGCTGTCGAATACCGACCCGTACGACATGGTACGCATCCGCGAGTCGCTCGCGTCCATCGACGGGCGCCTGAGCACCATCGAGGAGCGACAGGACTTCGCGGAGGCCCTGATCTCGGCCGGCGACACCAGAATGCTTTCCATCCAGGCCGCGCAGCACGCGCAGGAACGCAACTGAGGTCACGCCGGCCCGCCGGCACGGCGGACGAGAGACAGGGGCCCCGCGGACAACACGGCCGCGGGGCCCCTCATCGTTGTGTCGTCCGGCGGCCGGGGAACACTTTCAGGAAGACGGGTGGTGGATGATGCAGGGAATGACGAACGGAGCGGGGAAGGCCCGCGGGAGGCCTTCGGAGAGACCGCCGCCGGGGCGCGCGGCCACGCCCGGCCGCGCGCGGCGGCTGCGCCTGCAGCTGCACGAGGTGCGCGCGCTGCTGCGGCTGGCCGGGCCCATCATCGTGAGCCAGCTGGGCGGCGTGGCGATGAACACCACCGACGTGATCATGGTGGCGCCGCTGGGCGCCAAGTCGCTGGCGGCGGCCGGGCTGGGCAGCGGCGTGCACATGGCGCTGCTGGTGTCAATGAGCGGCATGCTGATGGGGATGACGCCGCTGGTGAGCCAGGCGTGGGGCGCGGGCGACCGCGCCGAGTGCCGGCGCCTGGCCGTGCAGGGGCTGTGGCTGGCGGTGCTGCTGTCGGTGCCCATCACGCTGGTTTCGCTGTGGGGGCGGCACCTGGCGCTGGCGCTGGGGCAGGAGCCCGGCGTGGCCGGGCTGGCGGGGAGCTTCCTGGTGGCCATGGCGCCCGGGGTGCTGCCGCTGATGCTGTTCATGGCGCTGCGCCAGTACCTGGACGGGATGGGGCGCACGCGCGTGGCCATGACCATCATGTTCGTGGGCGTGGCCGTGAACGTGGTCGGCAACCGCGTGCTGATCTTCGGCGTGCCCGGCCTGGTGCGGCCGATGGGGGTGGCGGGGTCGGGGCTGTCCACCAGCCTGGTGCGCTGGTCGATCTTCCTGGTGATGGCGGGCTACGTGGCGTGGCACCCCGAGCTGTCGCCCTTCCGCGGCACCCGGCTGCGCCCCCACCTGGCGCGCATCCGCCGCATCGTGGGGATCGGCGCGCCCATCGGCGCGCAGATCGGCGCCGAGATCGGCACCTTCTCCTTCGCGGCGGTGATGATGGGGTGGCTGGGCCCGGTGCAGCTGGCCGCGCACCAGGTGGTGATCAGCATCGCCTCGGCCACCTTCATGGTGTCGGTGGGCGCCAGCGCGGCGGGCACCATCCGCGTGGGGCACCACCTGGGCGCGCGCAGCCTCCGCGGCGTGCACCGCGCGGCGATCGCGGCCTACCTGGTGTCGCTGGGCTTCATGTCGCTGTGCGCGCTGACCTTCCTGGTCTTCCCGCGGTGGCTTGTGGCGCTCTACACCGCCGACCCGGGGATCACGGCCTATGCCGGAGGGCTGATGCTCATGGCCGCGCTCTTCCAGGTGTTCGACGGCGGCCAGGTCACCGGCCTGTCGGTGCTCCGCGGAGCGGCCGACACGCGGGTGCCCATGTGGATCACGCTGGTGGGCTACTGGGCCGTGGGGATCCCCGTGGCGTACGTCCTGGGCTTCCACTCGCCCCTGGGTCACGTGGGGATCTGGGCGGGGCTCACGGTGTCGCTGGCCGTGGTGAGCCTGCTGCTGCTCTGGCGCGTGCGGCTGGTGCTGTGGAACCGCCCGCTCTCGGCGATCCCGCGCGCCTCGCAGGCGCGGGCGGGGCTCGACCTGGCCCGCGCCGAGCTGGCGGCGGAGAGCGCCTCCCCGGTGGCGGGGGATTGACCCGGACGCGTTGCCGCCATCGCCTCGCCCGCCATCGCCTCGCGCCGGCATCGCCTGGAAAGGAAGGACGAATCCCGGTCCAGATCCGCAAAACCGTTGCGGCAGCAGGACCTGCTGACGTGTCACACGGAGGCACGGAGACACGGAGAAAACCCGCTTTTCTCCGCACATCGCGGGAATCTTAGGGATGAAGGTCCGCCTGATCGATCACGCAGAGGAGCAGAGGAGCAGAGGAGCAGAGGAGCAGAGGAGCAGAGGAGCAGAGGAGCAGAGGAGCAGAGGAGTAGAGAGGGACATCGCCTCTCCGCTCCTCTGCTCTGCGTGAGATTGTCTTCGGCGTTGCAACCGGAACGATGCCGGGCCGGCCGGTATGACATGATGCCGTCCGTCCTCGATCCCAGCCGTGCTCAGGCCGCCGCGCTCGCCGGCTCGGTGGCGGGGCGCGCGGGGCGGTGGGTGGCGGCGTCGATGGCGGCGCGGGTACGGCGCACCAGGTCGATGTGGGCGAAGGGCTTCATCAGCAGGTCGGTGGTTTCGTCGGGCGTGGGGAGCCGGTCGTCGGTGTGGCCCGAGATGAACAGCACCGGCACGCCGGTGTGGCGCTGCTTCATCTCGCGCGCCAGTTGCGGGCCGCTCATCCCCGGCATCACCACGTCGCTCAGCAGCAGGTGGATCGCTCCGGGCGCGCGCGTTTCGGCCAGCGCCAGGGCCTCCAGGCCGTTGGCCGCGGCCAGCACCTCGTAGCCCTGCTCCTCGAGCATGCGCCGCACCAGGTGGCGCACCACGTCCTCGTCCTCGGCCAGCAGCACCGTCTCACGGCCGCGCAGCGCGGGGGTGGGCTGCGGGGCGGGCGCGACCGGGCGGCCGGCGCTCACCTCGTGGTGGCGCGGCAGGTACAGGCTGAAGCAGGTGCCCTGGCCCGGAGCGCTCTCCACGGCCACGTACCCGCCCGACTGCCGCACGATGCCATGCACCGTGGCGAGCCCCAGCCCCGTTCCCTTCCCCGCCGGCTTGCTGGTGAAGAACGGATCGAAGGCGTGCGCCAGGGTGTGCGCATCCATCCCCAGGCCCGTGTCGGCCACGGTCACCACCACGTACTCGCCAGGCGCAACCGGGTCGGGGCCCACCATCGCGGCGGCCATCTGCGGAGAGACGACCTGGTTCCCCACGTGCGTGGTGAGGCGGCCGCCGTGCGGCATGGCGTCGCGCGCGTTCACCGCCAGGTTCACCAGCACCTGCTCGAGCTGCCCCGGGTCCACCCGCACGCTCCCCGACTCGCCGTCGTCCGTCACCGAGATGGTGATGTCCACCCCCAGCAGCCGCCGCAGCATCCCGCCCACCGCGTGCACCGACACGCGCGGGTCGACCACCTGGGGCTGCAGCACCTGCCGCCGGCTGAACGCCAGCAGCTGCCGGGTGAGGTCGGCCGCGCGGTCGGCGGCGTGCACCACCTCCTGCAGCTCCTCGCGGCGGTCGTCGCCCGGCGGGAAGGTGTCGAGCACCATCTCGCCGCACCCCTTGATCACGGTGAGCAGGTTGTTGAAGTCGTGCGCCACGCCGCCCGCCAGGTGCCCCACCGCCTCCATCTTCTGCGCCTGACGAAGCTGGTGCTCGAGCTCGGTGCGCTCGGTGATGTCGCTGGCCGTGCCCGTGACCCGCAGCGCGCGGCCGGCCCGGTCGCGCGTGCCGGCTCGGGCGCGGGCGTGGATCCACTTCCACGCCCCCACCGGCGTGAGCATCCGGAACACCACGTCGATCTCGGCGAGCTCGGCGCGCAGGTGGCCGAGGATCGCGGCCTGGAGCGCGGGCGCCTCGTCGGGGTGCACGCGGCTCATCCACCAGTCGAAGGAGGTGCCGCGCTCGGCCTCGGCGTAGCCCAGCACCGCCTCCCACCCGTCGCTCGAGTGCACGTGGCCGCTGACCATGTCCATGTCCCACATGGCCACGCGCCCGCCGGCCAGCGCCAGGTTGAGCCGCTCCTGGCTGGCGCGCAGCGCCTCCTCGGCGCGCCGGTGGTCGGTCACGTCCTGCACGGTGCCCACCAGGTGCGTGGTGCCGTTCTTCGCCACGGCCTGTCCGCGCGCGTGCACGTGCCGCACCGCACCGTCGGCCCGCACGATGCGGAACTCGAGCTGGGCGGGCTGGCCGCCGCCGATGATCCCCGCAAGCATGGCCTGGACGGCGTTCACGTCGTCGGGGTGGACGAAGCGGTGCAGCTCGTCGAGCCCCGGCGGGGCCCCGCGCGGCGGCAGCCCGAGGATATTGAACATCTCGCTCGACCACTCGGCCTCCCGGGTGGGCACCACCCACCCCCAGCTTCCCAGGTGCGCGATCTCCTGGGCCTCGGCCAGGCGCGCGCGGCTCTCGGTGACCCGCGCCAGCGCGCGCGTCCGGCCATGGCGCGACCCTGCGGCGGTGCCCAGCACCAGGCAGGCGAGGAACAGGATGGTCAGCAGCGCCTCGAGGCGGAGCTGCGTGACGGTCGACTGCAGCGCCTCCCCCCGCGAGATCGACCGCGCGACCGCCCACCCCGTGGTGGGCACCCGCGAGGCCGCCACGATCAGGTTTCCATCGTCGCCGGCGTGCGACCCGGTGTCGCGCGCGTCCAGCGCCTCGCGCACCGCCGCGGGCTGGGCGCCCAGCGGCATGCGCAGCTCCATGGGCCCGGCGCGCGGGTGCTGCGACGGCCCCACGACCACCACCTCGCCGCCTGCCCTGGCCAGCAGCCGCGTCTGGCCCGTCTGGCTGGGCCCCAGCTTCCAGCCGACCAGGGTGAAGAGCGAGCCCTCCATCTCGGCGCGCACGGCCACCGCCCCCAGCGGGGCTCCCGGCCGCGCGTCGTCACCGCCGCGGACGGGCTCCACGAACGAGATGCTGACCGGGCCGCCCGCCACGCGCGCGGGCCCCACCACCCGTCCCTGGCCGTCTACCGCGGTGGCGCGCAGCGCGGCCAGCTCGTCCGGGGTGGGGGGCAGCGCCGGCAGCGCCGTGGCCAGCAGCGCTCCGTCGCGGGCCACGAGCCACGCGGCGTCGAGCTCGCCGCTCTCCACCGCCGCGTACAGCGTCTGCGACACGCGGGGCGCGCCGGCCGCCGCGTGGGGGAGCGCAAGCAGCTCGTCGCGCGACGCATGCGCCGCCGACACGGCGTCGGCGCGCCGTTCCTGCAGCCAGGTGTCCACCACCCGCGTGGTCTGCCGGGCACCCGAGGCGAGCAGGCCGTTCCAGTACCGGGTGGTCGAGGCACGCAGCGAGGCCGAGCGCAGCTCGAGGCCGTGCTCGGCGGCGGCGACGACCATCAGGGCACCGGCCGCGCAGGCGAGCATGCGGGTGCGACGGGTAAGGCGCATGACGCCCTTGGGGAGCACGGAGAGGTGTCGAGGAGGGAATTCCGATGGAAGGCCCATGTAACGTAACCTATTTCCCTGCACGGACAAGAGCGTTCTACGCGGAGGTTTCGCGCCTAACCTTTGCGGCCGGTGCGCATCGCGCCGTACACGGGTGGCGAGGCGCGCCGGTGGTCGCGTCCGTTCTGCCACGAACGGCCGCGCGACGCCGAAAGCCGAGGCCGGGGCCGCGAAGCAGCGTTCCCATGGCGCCCCCGCGTTACCCCGCCGACTTTTCGCCGGGGCGTTAGCCGGGGCGTCCCTGGGGTGTCCGCCGGGGTGTTCGTTGGGGAGGCACGGCGCGCGGGCAGCTCCCTGGGCCGTCTCGCAAGACGCGCCCGGCTCTGGCGATCCGCCACCCGCGCGCGGAGGGCGGGGAGTCGTTATCTTCATCTCCTTTCCCCGCATCGCCTTCCGGGAGCTCTCCCGGAAAATTCCGCAGAACGCATCGCCCGCAGGCCTCGCATGCACCCTTCCCCGCGCAGCGCGCGTCCGCGCGCACCGCTGGCCACGCCGCCGCCCCGGCCGGCCGCGTCCCGCTTCATCGCAAGCCGATTCAAACCAACCCGCGCCGCCGTGCATCAGAGGGGCAGCATCAGGACTGCTCAACCCTCTCCGGCCCGGCTCGATGGCGACCATGCTGGTTGAAGACGAAGCCCCACCGGCTGCCGCGGACACGACGGTTCGCAGGGCGCAGCAGGGCGACGTGGCCGCCTTCGAGAAGCTGTACCGCGACAACGTGGACCGCGTGTTCGCGCTGTGCCTGCGGATGACCGGAGACGGGACCAAGGCCGAGGAGCTCACGCAGGACGTGTTCGTGCGCGCCTGGGAGAAGCTGGCCAGCTTCGAGGGCAAGAGCGCGTTCAGCACCTGGCTGCACCGCCTGGCCGTGAACGTGGTGCTGGGCGGCCGCAGGGCCGACGGGATCCGCGTGGGCAAGGTCTTCCACACGGACGACCTGGAGGCCTACGAAACCCCCGGCAGGCCGCCCGACCCCGGGCAGGCGATGGACCTGGAGCGCGCCATCGCGCGGCTCCCGCCGGGTGCTCGCAACGTGTTCGTGCTGCACGACGTGGAAGGCTACAAGCACGAAGAGATCGCGGAGCTCCACGGCCTGGCCGTGGGGACCTGCAAGGCGCAGCTCCACCGGGCGCGCCGGCTACTGAGGGAGGCACTGGAACGATGACCCACGAACACGCGCTGGAACGGCTCGACGACTTCGCCTGCGGCGAGCTTCCCGACATCGAGCGGGTGATGGTGCAGCGGCACGTGGACACGTGCGGCGAGTGCCGCGCCGAGGTGGAGGCCATCCAGGCGCTGCTGGCCGACGTGGCCACGCTCCCCCGGGCGGTCGCCCCGCCGCGCGACCTGTGGGCCGGCATCGCGCCGCGGCTGGAGCCGCGCGGGGTGGCGCTGGTGGAGCCGGTGGAGGAGACCCGGGTGATCCCCTTCGCCCCCGCCCGCCGCCACTGGCAGCCGCCGCGCTGGGCGCTGCAGATGGCCGCCGCGCTGGTGCTGGTGGTGGGCTCGTCGGCGATCACCGCGGTGCTGATGAAGCAGGAGGCGCCCCAGGACGGGCCGGTCGCCCTGGGCCCGGTCCGCGCCAACCCCGGGCAGGCCACGCGTCCCGTGGCGGACGGCCCGTCCGCGGGGGAGGCGGCGGGCGGACCGGCGGCGTCCCCCGGCGGACGGGGCACGGCGGCGACGGCCACGCAGCAGACCGCGTTCGCCGCCTTCCGCCCGGCCGAGGCCAGCTACCAGACCGCCATCGCCGACCTGCAGCGCGTGCTGGAGGCGAAGCAGGGGCAGATGGCGCCCGAGACGGTGCAGACGCTGGAGCGCAACCTCCGCATCATCGACGCGGCCATCGCCGAGTCGCGTGCGGCGCTGGAAAAGGACCCCAACAGCCGCGAGCTCACCCAGATGCTCACGGCCACCTACGACGCCAAGGTCAAGGTTCTCCGCCAGGCGGTGGAGATCTGACGGCCCGAGGGCATACCGGACCAACGGGAGACACACCGATGCGGTTGAAGACGATGATCGCCGCCGCCGCGCTGCTGGGCGCGGGCAGCACGGCCGCGGCGGCGCAGCAGGTCAACGAGACGCGCAGCACCAGCGCCACCGGCACCGTGGAGGTGCACGGCGTCTCGGGGCAGGTGCGGGTGCTGGGGTGGGGCCGCGGCCAGGTGCAGGTGACCGGCAGCCTGGGCGGCGGCGGCGAGCGGCTGGAGGTGGACGACGAGGACGGCAACGTGGTGGTGCGCGTGGTGTACCCCCGCGGCCGCAACCGCTCGGGCGGCGACACCCGGCTGGAGGTGCGCGTGCCGGCCCGCAAGGACGTGGAAGTCAACGTGGTCAGCGCCGACGTGGGCGTGGAAGGGGTGGACGGGAGCGTGGAGGTGCACAGCGTGAGCGGCGGGATCCGCGTGTCCAACACCCGCGCTCGGCAGATCACCGTCAACAGCCGCAGCGGAATCGTGGAGGTGACCGCCGACGCCGACCGCGTGGAGGCCGCCTCG
>Ga0247773_1000435_pt1 | contig 17817 bp, 8 predicted proteins | sample UWRJL092311B6_FD_179934 | JGI IMG/M metagenome (GOLD analysis project Ga0247773, IMG submission 179934) | Plant litter microbial communities from Arlington Agricultural Research Station in Wisconsin, United States - UWRJ-L092-311B-6 | ecosystem: Environmental > Terrestrial > Plant litter >...
ATCCTCCAGCCGCGCGTGGGCGTTTCGCTCCCCAGCGCGCACGCCTCGCGCTTCGCCGCCATCCACTCCGGCCACCCGGGGGTGGACCCCTACACCACCGCCGTCTCCGACGTCTACCAGGACCTCTACGGCGAGGGGAGCTTCACCGGGAAGGGGATCTACGACCTCGACGCCTTCGAGCGGGCCACCGAGGGGCGCTTCCCCGAGAACGCCCTCCTCTCGCACGACCTGATCGAGGGGAGCTACGCGCGCGCCGGGCTGGCCACCGACCTGGAGGTGTACGACGACTATCCCGCGCGCTACCTGACCCACGCCCGCCGTCGCCACCGCTGGATCCGCGGCGACTGGCAGCTGCTGCGCTGGCTGGGGCGCCGCGTTCCCGGCCCCGCCGGCACCGAGCCCAACCGCCTGTCGCTGCTGTCGCGCTGGAAGATCCTCGACAACCTGCGCCGCAGCACGGTGGAGATCGCCCAGCTCGCCTTCCTGGCCGCGGGGTGGCTCGCCCTTCCCGGCTCGCCGCTTCGCTGGACGGTGCTGGGGGTGCTCGCCATCGCCGCGCCGTGGATCGTGTCGCTCCTGCTGGCCGCGCTGCGCCCCCCGGCCGACCGCTCGTGGCGCGCCTACTACGCCGCCGTGGGGCACGACGCGGCGACCAGCGCGCGGCAGGTGGCGCTCACCCTGGCTTTCCTTCCGCACCAGGCCTGGATCTCGGCCGACGCCATCGTGCGCACGCTCTGGCGGCTGTTCATCACCCGCCGCCACCTGCTGCAGTGGCAGACCGCCTCGGTGGCCGAACGCACCGTGTCGGCGTCGCCCGGCGCGGCGTGGGCGGCAATGGGGCCGTCGGTGGCCCTGGCGGCGGGGACCGGCGCCCTCGCCCTGGCCGTGCGCTGGAGCGGGGCGTTCCCGCTCGCGCTGGTGGCCGCCGTGGCCCCGCTGGCGCTGCTGTGGCTGGCGTCTCCGGCGATCGCGCACGCGCTGGGAACCCCGGCCGCCCGGCGCGGCGACCGCCTGCCGCCCGCCGCCGGCGCGCAGGCGCTGCGCTATGCCCTGCTGCACTGGCGCTACTTCGACCGCTTCGTCACCGAGCAGACCCACGGGCTGGTCCCCGACAACTTCCAGGAAGACCCGGTGCCCGTGGTGGCCATGCGCACCTCGCCCACCAACCTGGGGCTGCAGCTGCTGGCCACCGCCACCGCCTGCGACCTGGGCTTCATCACCGCCGCGGAGATGACGGAGCGGCTGGAGACCGCCTTCCGCGCGCTGGAGCGGATGCGCCGCTTCCGCGGCCACTTCTACAACTGGTACGACCTGGCCGACCTCTCGGTGCTGGAGCCGGCGTACGTCTCCACCGTCGACAGCGGCAACCTGGCGGGGCACCTGATCGCCCTGCGGCAGGCCTGCCTCGACATCGCCGGCCGCGCGCGCGACGACGGGGCCGCCACGCGGGCGCTGGTCACCGCGCTCGCGCTGGCGGCGCGCCGGCTGGAGGAGCTGGGCACCTCGCCCGTGGTGCTGGGCGACGCCGCGGCGCGCGCGGCCGTGGCCCGTGCCGCCGAGCGCCTCCGCGAGGCCCGCGCGCGGCTGGACGACGGCTCGCTCGCCGCCGCGGGAGAGGTTCTCCGCGCCGCGCTGGACGGGCTCCGCGCCGCGGGGGTGGCGCCCGACGGCGCCGCGCCGGCCGCCGAGTGGATCGCCTGGAGCGCGCGGAGGATCGGCGAGGAGCTGGCGGCGCGGGGCGGCGCCGCGGCCGATCCGGCCGGACCGGCCCTCGACGTGGCGCGGCTCGAGGCGGTGGCGGCGCGCGCGTATCGCTACGCGATGGAGATGGACTTCCGCTTCCTGTTCGACGCCGAGCGGAAGCTGTTCTCGATCGGCTACCAGGCCGCCGCCCACACGCTCGACCCCTCCACCTACGACCTGCTGGCCTCCGAGGCGCGGCTGGCCAGCTTCGTGGCCATCGCCCGCGGCGACGTGCCGGCCAGCCACTGGTTCCACCTGGGGCGGACGCTCACCCACGCGGCCGGGCACACCGCGCTGGTGTCGTGGAGCGGGAGCATGTTCGAGTACCTGATGCCCGCGCTGGTGATGCGGTCGCTTCCCCACACCCTGCTGGACCAGAGCTGCGAGGGCGCCGTGCGGCGCCAGCAGGCCTGGGGCGCCGCGCAGGGGGTGCCGTGGGGGGTCAGCGAAAGCGCCTACAACCTCCGCGACCGCCACCTGACCTACCAGTACCGCGCCTTCGGCGTCCCCGACCTGGCGCTCAAGCGGGGGCTGGGGCGCGACCTGGTGGTGGCGCCGTACGCGTCGGCGCTGGCGGCGCAGGTGGAGCCGCAGCGGGCGCTGGCCAACCTGGGCGTGCTGGAGAAGATGGGCGCGCTGGGCCCGTTCGGCTTCCGCGACGCGCTGGACTACACGCGCCCCGACCCCGGCGCGCGCTACGCGGTGGTGGGCACCTACATGGCGCACCACGTGGGGATGACGCTGGTGGCGCTGGGCAACGTGCTGGAAGGCGCCACCTGGCAGCGCCGCTTCCACGCCGACCCGCTGGTGCGCGCCGCCGAGCTGCTGCTGCACGAGCGCATCCCCCGCCGGCTGGCCCTGCAGGAGCCGCAGGCCGCGCGCCCCGGCGAGGCGCTCCCCGATCCGGAGCTGGAGCGCCCGGCGGTGCGCGAGATCCACACCGCCGACACGCCGCAGCCGCACGTGGCGCTCATCGGCCGGCTGCCGTACACGCTGATGGTGAGCCATTGCGGGGCCGGATACAGCCGCTACGGCGAGCTGGCCGTCACCCGCTGGCGCGCCGACGGGACCAGCGACGGCACCGGGCAGTTCTGCTACCTGAAGGACGTGGAGAGCGGGCGCGCCTGGTCGGCCGCGCACCAGCCGCTGTGCGCCCCGGCCGACGTGTACCGCGCGCTGCTGGCCACCGACCGCGTCACCTTCCACCGCGCCGACGGCCCGCTGGAGACACGCACCGAGATCACCGTGGTCCCCGGCGACCACGCCGAGGTGCGGCGGGTGACCGTGACCAACAACGACCAGCGCGTGCGCGAGGTGGAGCTGACCAGCTACGGCGAGGTGGTGCTGGGCCCGCCCGACGCCGACCGCGCGCACCCGGCCTTCGCCAACCTGTTCGTGGAGACCGAGTACCACCCCTGGTGCACGGCCGTGACCGCGACGCGCCGCCCCCGCTCGGCCGGCGAGGCGCGGCTCTGGTGCGTGCACGTGGTGGACGCTGGCCCGCACCGCGTGGGAGAGGTGACCTGCGAGACCGACCGCGCCGGCTTCCTGGGCCGCGGCCGCACCGCCCGCGCGCCCCTGGCGCTGGAGACCGACGGCCCGCTCTCGTGCACCACGGGCGCGGTGCTCGACCCCGTGTTCGCGCTGCGCACGCGGCTGCGGCTGGAGCCCGGCCAGTCGGCCTCGGCCGCGTTCACCACCCTGGTGGCCGAGAGCCGCGAGCAGGCGTTCGAGCTCGCCGGGCGCTACCACGACCCGCACGCCGCCCAGCGCGCGCTGGACCTGGCGTGGACCAGCACCCAGGTGGAGCTGCGCGAGCTGGGCGTCACCCCGGTGGAGGCCGCCGTCTTCCAGGAGCTGGCGGGCCACCTCTTCTACCCCGTCCCCGAGCTGCGCGCGCCCGCCGACGAGCTGCTGAAGAACCGCGGATCGCAGCCGCTGCTCTGGGCCGGCGGCGTGTCGGGCGACCGGCCGATCGTGCTGGCCACCATCCTCACCGCCGACGGGCTCCCCACGCTGCGCCAGCTCTTCGCCGCGCACCACTACTGGCGCCGCCGCGGGATGAGCGTGGACCTGGTGGTGGTCGATCACCAGGCCGCCGGCTACCTGCAGCCGCTCTCCGACGGGATCGCCGGGGCGCTGGCCGCCTCGAGCGACGCGGGGGTGAAGGACCAGCCCGGCGGCGTGTTCGTGCACCGGCGCGACCTCCTCCCGCCCGACCAGCTGGCCATGCTCCGCGCCACCGCGCGCCTGCACCTGGAGTGCGACGGCCGCTCGCTGGGCCGCATCCTCGCCGCGCGCACGGGCTCGGGCCCGGCCGACGGCGAGGGCGAGCCCGGTCCCGTGCTCGTCCGCGCGCCCGAGCGGCGCGTCGTGCCCGCGCCCGCGCTCCGCGCCGGTGGCGGCGACCCTCCCACGTCATCTCCCGACCTCCCGCTCCCCGCGCGCCGTGCCTCGGACGAGCTCGCCGCGGCGGACGGCGGCGGGGAGACGGACGCGCTCCGGTTCGACAACGGCTTCGGGGGGCTGACCCCCGAGGGCGACTACGAGGTGCGGGTGCGGGGCGACCGGGTTCCGCCCGCGCCGTGGGCCAACGTGGTGGCCAACGAGCGCGGCGGCTTCATGGTCACCGAGCGCGGCGGCGGCTGCAGCTGGGCGGGGAACAGCTACTTCTACCGCCTGTCGCCCTGGCGGAACGACCCGGTGAGCGACCCGCCCGGCGAGGTGCTGTACCTGCGCGACGAGGAGAGCGGCGAGCTGTGGAGCGCCACGCCGGCCCCCATCGGCCGCGACGCGCCGTACACCGTGCGGCACGGGGCCGGGTGGAGCTCGTTCGCGCACCGGCACGCCGGGATCGCCACCCGGCTGACCATGGCGATGGCGGGTGACGAGCCGGTGAAGGTCTTCACCCTTCACGTCGCCAACCAGGGCGCCGCGCCGCGCCGCATCTCGCTCACCGCGTACGTGGAGTGGACGCTGGGGGTGCTGCGCGAGCACACCCAGCACCAGGTGAGCACGGCCGTGGACGTGGCGCGCGGCGCGGTGTTCGCGCGCAACTTCTTCGATCCCCGGTTCGCCGGGCAGGTGGCGTTCTGCGCGCTGGGCGAGCCGCTGGCCGGCCACACCGGCGACCGGCGCGAGTTCATCGGCCGCAACGGCTCGCTGGCGGCGCCCGCCGGGTTGCGCGGCGAGCCGCTGTCCGGGCGCCACGGCGCGGGGATGGATCCCTGCGCCGCGCTGCGCTGCGTGCTGGAGCTGGCCCCCGGCGAGGCGCGCGAGGTGGTGGTGCTCCTGGGCGCGGCCGAGGGGGAAGACGAGGCACGGCGGATGGTGGACGAGCTGCGCGACCCCGCGCGCGCCGCGGCGGCGGTCGGGCGCGGCGTGGAGGGGTGGGCGCGGCGGCTCTCCGTGATCACCGTCCGCACCCCCGACCCGGCGTTCGACGCGATGATCAACCGCTGGACGCTGTACCAGGCGCTGGCGTGCCGCATGTGGGCGCGCTCGGCGCTGTACCAGAGCAGCGGCGCCTACGGCTTCCGTGACCAGCTGCAAGACGTGATGGCCTTCGCGCACGCCGAGCCCGCGCTGGCACGCGAGCACGTGCTCCGCGCCGCGGGGCGCCAGTTCACCGAGGGCGACGTGCAGCACTGGTGGCACCCGCACAGCGGGCAGGGCGTGCGCACCCGCTTCTCCGACGACCTGGCCTGGCTCGCCTACGTGGCCGACCACCTCGTGCGGGTCACGGGAGACGCGTCGCTCTTCGACGAGCCCGTCCCCTTTCTCTCGATGCGCCCGCTCACGGCCGGCGAGCACGAGGTGTACGATCTTCCCACCGTCTCGGGCGAGGTGGCGAGCGTGTACGAGCACTGCCTGCGCGGGCTGCGGAAGGCGAGCACCCGCGGCGCCCACGGCCTTCCGCTGATCGGCAGCGGCGACTGGAACGACGGGATGAGCCGCGTGGGGATCGAAGGCCGCGGCGAAAGCGTGTGGCTGGCGTGGTTCCTGGCCGACACGCTGCGGCGCTTCGCCGCGCGCGCGAAGGAGCGGGGCGACGCGGCGGCCGAGGCGGAGCTGCGCGCCCTGGCCGACGGCTACGTCGCCGCCATCGAGGCGCACGGGTGGGACGGCGCCTGGTACCGCCGCGCCTACTTCGACGACGGCGCGCCGCTGGGATCGGCGGAGAGCGACGAGTGCCGCATCGACGCCATCGCCCAGAGCTGGAGCGTGATCTCGGGCGCGGGCGACCCCGCGCGGCGGGTGGTGGCGATGCGTTCGCTCGAGGAGCACCTGGTACGCGGCGACGAGCGCCTCCTCCTCCTCCTCACCCCCCCGTTCGACCACACGGAGCACGACCCCGGCTACATCAAGGGATACCTCCCCGGCGTGCGCGAGAACGGAGCGCAGTACACGCACGCGGCGCTCTGGAGCGTGCTGGCCACCGCGCTCTCGGGCGATGGGAACCGCGCCTTCGAGCTATACCAGATGATCAACCCGCTCACCCATGCCGCCACGCCCGAGGGCGTCGCGCGCTACAAGGTGGAGCCGTACGTGGTCGCGGCCGACGTGTACACCGCCGCGGGGCACGAGGGGCGCGGCGGATGGACCTGGTACACGGGCTCGGCGAGCTGGATGTACCGCGTGGGGCTGGAGGCGATCCTCGGCTTCGACCGGCGGGGCGACGTGCTGGTCATCCGCCCCTGCGTGCCGGATGCGTGGGCCGGGTATGCCATCGACTACCGCTTCGGCGGCACCGTCTACGCCATCACCGTGCACGACCCCGCGCGCGTCCGCGCCCTGGGCGGCAGCGTGAGCGTCGACGGCCAGCTGCTGGAGGGCGCGGAGATCCCGCTGGTGGACGACGGCCGGCGGCGCGAAGTGTCGGTGCGTCCACGCATCGACCCGCCCGCGGGTGAGGTCTGACGAGCGCCGGGCGGCGGCACGGGACGAACCGGGAACGGCGGATGGATCGAAGCGAGCCTCCCCCCGAGGCGTGTATCCGTGCGAGCATCCATGCTTACGGCGTGTTGAAGAGGCGCTCCGCGCATGGGGGACGCAGCTTTCCAAGCGATGGGGGACAGCTGGCCTGGGCGAGCTCCTCCGCACGACATCCCAGTCGCGAATCGTATCTCCGCCCGCGCCCCGGCGTCCTCCCCACCTCTTCCCTTCCCCGCGGCGCTGCCGACCGGCTTCCGTGCCGATGCGGCCCAGCACCGGCGAAGTCCCGCGGGCGATCATCTTCCGCGAGCCCTCCGAGTAGCGGCCGCCCTGGACCGTCATCCCCCAGACCGTCGCGCCGACGTCGCGCCTTCCGCCAAAGGTTCGACATCCGTCGCGCCCAGGTTCCCCTCCTGGGAGTGAACCACGCGGTGCCGGGGATCGGCCTGATCCACGGCCACCGGGCCAGCACATCAGGCGAGCACCAGCCGTTTGCAGCCGGTTAACACCACACCCCGCCCGGCCTCTGCAAGCGACACCGAGAACAGTCGCGGAGAGTGCGCTCCAACGCCGGCCGATGTGTGTCTCCCCAGACATCCCTCCGGGGAGGAGCAGGTCACATGCAATTGATATATGGTCCGGAAAGAAGCGTAGCATCAACTGGAAGGCCATAACGTTTCTGTTGTCCAGACCGCATATGTTTATCAGATAAACTATTGATATGAGTTGCTTTAGGTGTAACAACAAAGACAGAATGCAGGGGCTGGCGTGTTCCGGCGAACAGGTATACCATTGTTTCATCACTTCCTAATCGTCTGTTTCGGTGCGTGTGCGTGCGGGTTGCAGAGCCGCCCACGTTCCCCCTGAAATGAACATCTGTTCAGCCCCGCGTCCGGGTGGATCTCTCCGTCCACCCTCGTGATGCCGGCTGCCCGACCCTTCGTCCACGTCTGCGTCACGATCCTTACGTGACGTAGCGCCGCAGCGAGGTGCACCTTGTGCTCGATTAGGCCTGTCCCGATCTGCACCGCGGCCATCGCCGCCCTCCTGGCGAGCGCTCCACGGCTCGTCGCGCAGGACATGCATTCCGCGCATGCGGCGCACGACTCCACCCACTCCATGCAGGGAATGGCGCCGGCATCCACACCGGCGGCCCCCGCGCACGATGCCCACGCCGGCCATGCCGCCCCCGCGGGCCACGCCCCGGCCGGGGCGGGCGGAGCGGCGGTGCGGGTGGTGCGCGCCGAGATGGCGGCGCGGGGCGAGCGTGGCGGCGCGGCCGTGGCGGGGGGCGAGACCGAGCTGCGGGTGCGGGTGAGCGACCCGGCCACCGGCCGCCCCGTGCGCCAGCTGAGCCCGTCGGCGTGGATCGACGTGCGGCGCGGCGCCGGCGCCACCCCGCTCCCCGAGTGCGAGCGGCGCATCGGCGCGCTGAACGAGAGCGGGATGATGGTCAAGCACGGCCAGATCTCGCTCGCCACCCCCGTGGAAGACCTGAACGGGCACGTGGTGGCGGTGCTGGCGCGGCAGCCCGCGGTGGCCGTGATCGACCCGCTGAAGGGGTTCGGGCGCACCAAGCTGCTGGCCGCCGTTCCCCTGCCCGCGCCGGGGTGGGACTGGGCCTCGACCCCCGACGACCGGCTCCTCTTCGTCTCCATCCCCGACAGCGGCAAGCTGGCGGTGATCGACACCCACGACTGGAAGCTGCGCGCGCTGATCCCCGCCGGGGCGCGGCCCACGCGGGTGGTGATGGCGCCGGGCGGGCGGCGGGTGTGGGTGTCGGACGAGGGGCGCGCGCCGGGGTTCACCGTGATCGACGTGGAGCGCCTGGCGGTGGCGGGGCACGTCCCCGCCGGGGCCGGGCCGCACGCGCTGGCCTTCACCGGCGACGGGCGGGCGCTGATCACCAGCCGGGGGGTGGGAACGCTCACCGTGGCCGACGCCGCCACCGGCACCATCACCGCCGTGATCGACACCGGCGACCGCCCGGCCGACGTGGCGTGGTCGCCGCTCCTGCGGCAGGCCTTCGTGGCCAACGAGGGCGATGGCTTCGTGGCCGTGGTCGACCCCGCGCGCGGCGCGCTGGTGGGGCGGATCCGCTTCGCCCCCGGGATCACCTCCATCCGCTTCGCCCCGGCGGCGGAGGACGCCCACGCGATGATGGGGCACGGCGGCGAGGAGATGGCCCCCACGCCCGGGGGGCGGCTGGCCTTCGTCCTCAACCCGCGCGCCGGCACGCTCGACCTGTACGACGCGGTCACCCGGCGTTCCCTCCGCTCGCTCTCGGGCGCCGCGCAGGCCGACCAGGTGGCCTTCACCGCGTCGTTCGCCTACGTGCGCGCCGCCGGCTCGCCGCAGGTGGCGATGATCCCGCTGGCCGACCCCACCACCGGCGCCACCGGCGCGCACGACGCCTTCCCCGCGGGCGACCTGGCCCCCGGCGCGGTGGGCGACTCGCTGGGCGAGGTGCTGGTGGCGCAGCCGGGGATGCACGACGCGGTGTACGTGGCCAACCCCGCCGAGAAGATGGTCTACAGCTACCACTACATGGAGGGGATGCCTGTTCCCCACGGCGGGCTGACCACCTACGACTTCGTTCCCCGGGCGATCCGCACGGTGTCGCGGCGGCTGCGCGAGACGGAGCCGGGGGTGTACACCGCCACCGTGCGCCTGGAAGACGCCGGGAACTACGACCTGGTGCTGCGCAGCGCCAACCCGCACGTGGTGGGGTGCTACGCCTTCAGCGTGGCGGCCGCGCCCGGCGGGGGCGGCGGGCGGGGGGTAACGGTGGAGGCGGCCGGCAGCGGGCGCACGCTGCCGGTGGGCGCGGCCACGGTGCGGCTGCGCGTGGCCGGCGCCACCGGGCAGCCGGTGGACGGGGCGGCCGACGTGCGGGTGACGCTGGCCTCGCCCGAGGGGTGGCAGCAGCGGGTGGAGGCGCGCGGAGTCGGCGGCGGCGTGTACGAGGCGGGCTTCACCGTGCCGGCCCCGGGGATGTACGTGGCGGCGGTGGAGATCCCCTCGCTGGGGGTGACCGCGCACGGCCGGGCCCCGCTCTTCTTCCGCGCCGGGCCATGATCGCCCCCGCGAGCGCCCAGGCGGGACCGGTGCACGCCGCCGAGCTCCCCGCGCAGGACTTCCTGGAGGAGGCGCGCCTCCTCCCCCGCGAGCGCGCCGGCGGGTTCTTGCGCGTCGCGTGCGCCGGCCGGCCCGACCCGCAGGCCGTGGCCGAGCTGGAGGTGCTCTTCGGCCTCCCGGTGGCGCTGGAGGAGATGTCCGAGCACGACCTCCTCGACGAGATCCGCCGCGCCTGCGGCCAGCCCACCGCCGCCCAGTACGCCGCCGGCCTGGAGGGCGCCGCCCCGGCCGGGGCCGACGCCGAGCTGGTGGCGCACGACCTGGCGGAGATCGCCAACCAGGCACCGGTGGTGCGGCTGGTGAACCTGCTCCTGGCCGAGGCGGTGGAGGCCGGCGCCAGCGACGTGCACCTCGAGGCCGAGGCGCGCTCCACCCGCGTGCGCTACCGGGTCGACGGCGTGCTGCAGGAGGCGCCCAGCCCGCCGCCGCACCTGCGCGCGGCGGTGGTCAGCCGCCTCAAGATCATGGCCGAGCTCGACATCGCCGAGCGCCGCCTGCCGCAGGACGGCCGCGTGCGCCTGCGCACCGCCGACCGCGAGCTCGACGTGCGCGTCTCCACCCTCCCCACCCTGCACGGCGAGTCGGTCGTCCTCCGCCTCCTGGACGTGGAGGGGCGGCGCATCGGCCTCGAGGGGCTGGGGATGGCGCCCGACACGCTGGCCGCGCTCCTGGGGTTCGCGGCGCGGCCGCACGGCGTGCTCCTCTCCACCGGCCCCACGGGGAGCGGGAAGACCACCACGCTGTACGCCCTTCTCGACCACGTGCGCACCGGGCGCGAGAAGATCGTGTCGGTGGAAGACCCGGTGGAGTACGAGCTTCCCGGCGTCGCCCAGGTCCCCGTCCATCCGCGGCTGGGGCTCACCTTCGCGCGGGCGCTGCGCGCCATCCTGCGGCAGGATCCCGACGTGCTGCTGGTGGGCGAGATGCGCGACCCCGAGACCGCCGAGATCTGCACGCAGGCCGCGCTCACCGGGCACCTGGTCCTCTCCACCCTGCACACCAACGACGCGCCGGGCGCGCTCACCCGGCTGGTGGACCTGGGCGTGCCCGACTACCTGGTCGCCTCCACGGTGCAGGCGGTGCTCGCGCAGCGGCTGGTGCGGCGGGTGTGCGCGGCCTGCGTCGTGGAGAGCGCGCCCGAGCCCGCGGTGGCGCGAGAGATGGCGGCGGCCGGCTTCCCGGCCGGCCGCGTGCTCCGCGGCCGCGGGTGCCCCGCCTGCCGCAACACCGGGTACCGCGGCCGCACGGGGATCCACGAGCTGCTGACGGTCTCCGACGCGCTGCGCGCCGAGCTGCTGCGCGCCCCCGGCGCCGACGGCCTGCGCCGCGTGGCGCTGGAGGGAGGGATGCGGCCGCTGCGCGCCGACGGGTGGCGGCAGGTGGCCGCCGGCGTGACCACCCCCGAAGAGGTGCTGAGGGTCGCATGAAGACGCATCCCCTTCCGCTGGCCGAGCTCGTGGCGCGGATCGTGGCCGCCACCACGCCCCCCGCCCCCATCGCCGCGGCGGATCGGACGGACGCGCGCGCCGGGGCGTCGCCGTCCACGCCCGGCACCCACGCCGGGACCGCGGCCGCCGCCAGACGGAATGGCTTCACCCTGATCGAGGTGATCGTGGTGATCGTGGTGATCACGGTGCTGGCCACCCTGGTGGCGCCCAACGTGTTCCGCCACGTGGGGAGCGCGCGCGAGGCAACCGCGCGCACGCAGCTGGAGATGCTGGGCTCGGCGGTCGACGCGTACCGGCTGGACAACGACGAGTACCCCACCACCGAGCAGGGGCTGGCCGCGCTCCGCGCCCGCCCGGCGGCGGGGCCGCAGCCGCGTGAATGGCGCGGGCCCTACCTTCGGCGCGACGTGCCGCTGGACCCGTGGGGCCGGCCCTACCTGTACCGCAGCCCCGGCGAGGCCAACCCCGACGGCTACGACCTGCTCACCCTGGGGCGCGACGGCAAGCCGGGCGGCGAGGGCGAGAACGCCGACGTGCTGGGGTGGAAGTAGCCGCCATGCCCGCATACGCCTACCGGGCCGCCACCGCGGCGGGACGCACCGTCCGCGGCGTGGAAGACGCCGACACCGCCGACGCGCTGGAGCGGCGGCTGGGCGAGCGCGGGCTGTTCGCGCTGGAGGTGAGCCCCGCGCCGGCGTCGGCGGCCGGCGAGGGGCGCCCCCGCGCGCCGTTTCGCGGGCGGCGGGCCGACGTGGCCGAGGCGATGCGCTACCTGGCGACCCTCCTGGACGCCGGCTTCCCGCTCGACCGGGCGCTGGCCGGGGTCAGCCGGATCGCCGCGCGGCGCGACGTGGCGGCGGCCCTGCTCGACGTGCGCGACCGGGTGCGCGGCGGCGAGCGGCTCGACGCCGCCCTGGGCGCCCACCCCGCCACCTTTCCGCGCTTCGCCGTGGGGATGGTGCGCGCCGGCGAGCGCGGGGGAAAGCTGGCGCCCGCGCTGGGCCGGCTGGCGGTGCAGATGGAGCGCGAGCAGGCGCTGCGCGCGCGGCTGGCCTCGGCCATGGTGTACCCCGCGGTGGTGGCCACGGCGGGCGCGGGGGCGATGGCGGTGCTCTTCGCCTGGGTGCTCCCCCGCTTCGTGGCGCTGCTGGGCGACACCGGCTCGGCCATCCCCCGCTCCACCCAGCTCCTGCTGGCGGCCGGCGGGTTCGCCCGCGCGTGGTGGTGGGCGGTGCTCCTGGCGCCGGCGGCCGCGGCCGCGCTGCTCGCCGCCGTCCGCTCGCGGGCCGAGGGGCGCGAGTCGGTCGACCGGGCGCTGCTGGCGCTGCCGGTGGTGGGCGGGCTGCGGCGGCGGGCGGCGGCGGCGCGGCTGGCGCGCACCCTCTCGGCGCTCCTGGACGGCGGGCTGCCGATCCTGGCCGCGCTGGAGGTGGCCGCCGCCAGCCAGGCCGACGCCGCCATCGCCGGCGAGGTGCTGCGCGCCCGCGAGGAGGTGCGCGCCGGCGACCGCCTGGCGCCCGCGCTGCGGCGCGGGGGCGCCTTCCCCTTCCTCTTCCTGCAGATGGTGGACGTGGGCGAGGAGGGCGGCCGCCTTCCCGAGATGCTGGAGCGTGCCGCCGACACCATGGAGGGCGAGCTGGAGCGTGGGCTGGACCGCCTTCTCCGGCTGGTGGAGCCGGTGATGATCGTGTTCTTCGGAGCGCTGGTGGGGATGGTCGCCCTCTCGCTCCTGCAGGCCATCTACGGCATCCGCCCCGACGGCCTCTAGCACGCCCCCTCGCCCTGCGTCGCCGGATCGCTCGACGCGATCAACGGCAGGCGAATCGGGGCACCATCATCCCCGCAATCGGCTCCGGACCTGGCCGATCGTCGCGGATGGCCCGGTGCGCACGACGGTGGATCGGGTGGATCGGCGGATCAGACGATCGGGCGATCGGGCCCGCGGATGAATCGACGCACGACGGCGGATCGGCGGATCGTGCCGCAGATGAACCGACGCACGACGGCAGATCGACGGAACGACGGAGCGCGATCTCGACCCGTGACAAGTCGGTGGATACGGGCGCCAGGCCGCGGGTGCATCTGCCAGGCCCTGGTGGGGAGGACGGACGAGACGGTTCGAGGGGCTCGGGAGATTCCCGGCGCACCCGGAAGACGCTTGAGCGGGTGACGTGACCATGACGCGATCCACGGGAGCGGCGGGGCGGCGGCGGGGGATCTTCCCCGCGCGGCTGGCGCTGGCGGTGGCGCCGGGGCAGCTGGTGGCGGTGCGCCTGCGGGGCGTGCTGGCGCCGCGGCCGGCCGAGGTGCTGTCGTGCGCGCTCGAGCCGCCCACGGCCGAGGGCTGGCCCGCGCTGGAAGAGGCGCTGCGGGAGCTCGCGGGCGAGATGGGCGCGTCGCGCGGCACGGTGCACGTGGCGCTGCTGCGGCGGCTGGCGCACGCCCGCGTCCTCTCGCTCCCGCCCGTGCGTCGCGCGGAGCTGGCGGCGCTGGTGGCCCGCGCCGCCCGCCGCCACTTCGCCGTGCGCGACGAGCCGCTGGTGGCCGACGCGGTGCGCATCCCCCTGGCGCACGAGGGCTCGCTGGCCCCGGCGCTGGCCGCCTGCGCCCCGGCCGCCCTCGCCGAGTCCGTCGCCGCCGCCTGCGCGGGCGCCGGCTTCCGCGTGGGGAGCATGGTGCCCGCGGCGGCCGCGCTGGCGGCCGGGGTGCGCGCGCTGGTCCCCTCGGCCCGCCACGGGCGCACCGCCGTGATCGCCTGCACCGCCGAGGGGCCCGAGCTGCTGGTGCTGGCCGCCGGCCGCCCCACGCGCATCCAGCCGCTCGCCGCCGGCGCCGCCGGGGAGCACGCGCCGCTGGCCACGCGCATCCTCGCCACGCTCGCCGGCGACGACGAGCTGGCCGCCTGCACGGTGGTGGCCGTCTGCGGCGCGGGCGACGGCGCCGCCGAGGTGCGCGACGCCCTGCTCGACGACGAGCGCTTCGCGGCGCGCGTGGCCAGCTCGCCCGCGCTCGAGCGCCTCCCCGCCGAGGCGGTGATCGCCCTGGGCGCGGCGCGCGCGGGGGCCGAGGCTCCCGCGCTGGTTCCCCCGTCGGTGGTGGCGGCGCGGGTCCGCGCGGCCCGGCGGCAGACCCTGGCCCGCGCCACGGGGGCGGTGATCCTGCTGGGCGCCGCCGCGGGGCTGCACCTGGACGGGGTGCGGCGCGAGGTGGCCGCGGTGGAGGCCCGCCGCCGCGAGATCCGCCGGCCCGTGCGCGACGCCCTCGAGGCGCGCGCCACCGTGGAGCGGATGCGTGCCCGGCTGGCCACGCTCGCCACCCTGGAGGCCGGCGCCCCCGCCTGGACCGGCGACATCGCCGCGGTGGCGCGCGCGCTCCCCGACTCGGCGCACCTGCGCGCCCTCACCGCCGATTCGGCGGGGCTGCGGCTGGCGGGGGTGGCGCGCTCGGCCGCGGCGGTGGTCCCCGCGCTGGAGGCCAGCCGCCACTTCGAGCGCGTGTCGCTGGCCGCGCCCGTCCGCTGGGAGCAGGGCGACGCGGGCGAGCGCTTCGACGTGGCGGCCTTCCGCGCCCCGGCGCGGGGGCAGCGATGAGGGCGCCCCGCCTCTCCCCGCGCGACCGCGGGACCATCGCGATCGGGATGATGGTGCTGGTCCCCTCGCTGGCGTGGGCCTTCGCCGTGTCGCCCTACCTGCGGGCGCTGGGCGACGCCCAGGCGCGGCTGCGCGACGAGCGCGGGCTGCTGATGCGCGAGCTGGAGCTGCTGGCGCAGGCGCGGTCGTTCCCGCGGGCGTTCGGCGACGGCGCCCGGAAGCTGCTGGCCGTGGGCCCCCGGCTGCTGGGCGGGAACGACGACGCGGCGGCGGGCGCGGCGCTGGCCGGCTACGTCCGCGGGCTGGCGCGGATCGGCGGCGCCAACGTCACCCGCGTCGATCCCGCCCCGCCGCGCGACGCGGGCGGCGGGATCACCGCCCTTCCCGTGGCGGTGACCGGCGAGGCCGACCTGGAGGGGCTGATGACCTTTCTGCAGATGGTGGAGAGCGGGCCCAAGCTCGCGCGGGTGGACCAGCTGCGCATCGAGGCCGACGACGCGCCCGCCACGGCCGGCGCCGCGTACTCGCCCACGCCGTTCTTCGTGGCGCCCGGCGGCGGCGGCGAGACGATCCGCTTCTCCTTCACCCTCACCGGCTACGCGCTGGCCACCGGCAAGCCCGCGCCCGCCGCGGCCGACAGCGCGGAGGCGGGGCGATGATCGCGCCGGCGGCGTGGGCGCGGATGGCGCGCCTCTCGGCGGCGGCGCTGGTGACTGCCGTGGGGGTGGCGGTGGCGGCGTACGCCGGCTGGCGCGAGGTGCAGCCGCTTCCCCCCGCGCCCCATGCGCGCGCCGTGGCGGCCATGCCCGCGGTGCGCCCCGCCCCGCGCGAGGCCAGCGACCGCGACGTGCTGGCCGCCGTGGAGCGCGACCCCTTCCGCGCCGACCGCCGGCGGCCGGCCGGGCGCTACCGCATGCCGGGCGAACCCGCGCCCGAGGTGGTGGCCGCCGCCACTCCCGCGGGGGCGCCGCCGGCGCCCGTGTACGTCTTCCGCCTGCTGGGAACGGTGGTGCTGGCCGACGGCGGCGGGCTGGCGGCCATCGCGGGGCCCAGCGGAGAGGGCAAGGTCGTGCGGCTCGGGCAGCAGATCGACCAGTTCCGCCTGGTGCGGGTGACGCCCGGAAGCGCCACCCTCACCGGCAGCGACACCACCCTCGTCCTGCGCTCGGGAGGCTCGGAATGATGCTGGATCCCCGGAAGCCGTCCACCCACCCGCGGCGCCTCCCGCTTCGCGCCGCTCGAGCCTGGGCCGCGGCGGCCGCGCTCCTCCTGGCCGTGCCGCTGGCGGCGCAGCAGCAGCCCGCCGGGCTGGTGCGTTCGGCCAGCGGCGTGCAGGTCGACTTCCAGAACACCGACATGCGCCTGGTGGTGGCCGCGCTGGCCGACGCCGCGGGGCTGAACGTGGTCTACGGCGACCTGCCGCAGAAGACGGTCACGCTGCGCACCAGCACGCCGGTGCCCGCCACGCAGCTGCGCGTGTACCTGAACTCGCTCCTCCAGGCCAACGAGCTTGAGCTGCGCGACGAGGGCTCGGGGCTCCTGCGCATCGTGCCCACCGCGGGGGCGGCGGCGGGGCGCCCGGCGCAGCCCGCGGCGCCGGGGTACGCGGTGCCGCAGGACGGATCGGTGCGGGTGTTCGTGCACCGGCTGCACCACGCGCCGGCCGAAGACATGGCGCGCAGCATCGGCGCGCTCTTCGGGATCGGCGACGGCGGCGCCGGCGCCATGGCCGACCGTGCGCAGTCGCTCACCGAGCAGCTGCGGGGGCAGTCGCTGGACGCGAACGGCCAGCCGCGCGTGGTCCGCCCGCAGCCGGGGCTGAACGCGGGGCTCCAGGGCCCCGTGCAGATCTTCGCCGACGCGCGCACCAACGCGCTGCTGATCCGCGCCACCGGGGCCGACTACGAGACGCTGCGGCAGGCCATCGACCAGCTCGACACCCGCCCGCTGCAGGTGATGATCGAGGTGGTGATCGCCGAGGTGCGCCGCAACAGCCAGTTCGGGCTGGGGATCGACGCGCGCATCCCCGACCAGCAAGTGGGCGACGGGCGCGCCACCCTGGGCGGAGAGCTGGCGGGGGGCACGGCGGGCGACGTGGCGCTGCGCATCCTGAAGCTGGGGAACGTGGAGGCGAACGTGGTGCTGCACGCGCTGGCCTCCAGCGGCGAGGTCACCATCCTCTCGCGCCCGGTGATCCTGGCGCAGAACAACGAGCCCGCCCGCATCATGGTGGGCGACCAGCGCCCGTTCATCCAGATCTCGCGCTCGCTCCCCACCGACAACGCGGCGCGCGACCAGGTGATCCAGTACCGCGACGTGGGCACGCAGCTCACCATCCGCCCCACGGTGAACCCCGACGGCTACGTCACGCTCTCGGTGCTGCAGGAGGTGAGCAACGCCACCAGCGAGACGCAGTTCGGTGCGCCCATCATCTCCACCCGCGAGGCCGAGACGCGGCTGCTGGTGAAAGACGGCCACACCGTGGTGATCGGCGGGCTGATCGACCGCCAGCGCAACCGCAGCAACTCGGGGATCCCGCTGCTGAAGGACATCCCCCTGCTCGGCACGCTCTTCCGCTCCACCAGCCGGCAGAACACCGCCACCGAGCTCTTCCTCTTCCTCGTTCCGCACGTGCTGTACAGCGACGAAGACGTCGACAGCGCCACGGTGCGGGTGCGCGCCCGCACCGACCGGCTCGACCGGGCGCTCCCCGACTCCATCCCGCTGTTCTGGAAGGAGCAGGCCGACACCACCGCCGCCCCCGCTCGCCCGCGGGCGGCCCCCCAGCCCGCGCCCCCCACGCCCCAGGGCGGCGGCCCCGCGGCACCGCGCGCGAGCGCCGACGCCCTCCCGGAAGAGCGGAGGGGGCGGTGAGCTTCGCCCCGGCGCGGCCCCGTCCCCTCCCGTCCTCCGCGCCGGCTCCACGGATGAACGGGATCGGCCGGCCCGGTGGGAAGTGCGGA
>Ga0247773_1000436_pt1 | contig 17815 bp, 2 predicted proteins | sample UWRJL092311B6_FD_179934 | JGI IMG/M metagenome (GOLD analysis project Ga0247773, IMG submission 179934) | Plant litter microbial communities from Arlington Agricultural Research Station in Wisconsin, United States - UWRJ-L092-311B-6 | ecosystem: Environmental > Terrestrial > Plant litter >...
CCGAGGGCCAGCGGGAGGAAGATCTCGAAGACGGAGAGGTCGAAGGAGATCGACGTCGCCGCCAGCACGCCGGACATTTCCTCCGCCGTGAAGACGGCCGCCGCCCACGAGAGGAGAGCCACCGCGCTCTCGTGCTCGATCGCCACGCCTTTCGGGACACCCGTGCTCCCGGAGGTGTAGATCAGGTACGCCAGGCTCCGCGGCACGCTTCTGCGCGCCAGGTTGTCGGCGCTCTCCGCCGCGATCCCGGACGCCGCGCCGTCCACGCTCACCACCGTGACACCATCCGGGACGGGAAGCGTGGAGCGCAGCGACTCCTGCGTCAGCAGCGCCACCACGCCGGAGTCGGCGAGGGTGAACGCGAGCCGCTCGGCTGGATAGGCGGGGTCGAGCGGGACGTACGCGCCACCCGCCTTCAGGACCGCGAGGAGAGAGATGATCATCTCGATCCCGCGCTCCAGGCACACGCCCACGCGCGCCTCGCGCCCCACGCCCCGGCGGACGAGGTGCTGCGCGAGCCGGTTCGCACGCTCGTCCAGCCCGGCGTACGTCAGCTCCGCTCCCTCGGAGACGACGGCCACGGCTCCCGGCGTGCGCGCCGCCTGCGCCTCGAAGAGCTCGTGGATGCACCGGTCGGTGGGATACTCCGCCTCGGTCCGGTTCCACTCCTCCAGCACGAGCGCGCGCTCTGCCTGGCCGAGCAGATCCAGCCGCGAGAGCCGCGCGTCCGCGTCGGCGGCGACCTGCTCCAGCAGCCGCTCCAGGTGCCCCACCATGCGCGCGATGGTGTCGGGCTCGAAGAGGTCGGTGCTGTAGCTCAGCGTGCCGCGCAGACCCTGGAGGGTCGTGGAGAGGGTCAGGGAGAGATCGAACTTGGCGATCTCCATCGCCGCGCCGACGCCGCTCGCCTCGAGCCCGGCGAGAGCGCCTTCCCCGCCCCCGCCGTCGGCGTTCTGCAGGGTGAACATCACCTGGAAGAGCGGCGAGTGGCTCAAGCTGCGCTCGGGCTGCAGCTCGGCCACCAGCTTCTCGAAGGGCACGTCCTGGTGCTCGTACGCGCCCAGCGTGACCTCCCGCACCCGCCCCAGCACCTCGCGGAAGCTCGGGTCGCCCGACAGGTCGGTGCGCAGCACCAGGGTGTTGACGAAGAAGCCGATCAGCTCCTCCACCTCCCGGCGCGTGCGCCCGGCGATGGGGCTGCCCACGACGATGTCCTCGCCCCCGCCGTACCTGGACAGCAGCACCTGGAAGGCGCCCAGCAGCGTCATGTACAGCGTCGCGCCCTCGCTGCGCCCCAGCGCCTCCAGCCGCTCCACCAGCCCGGGGGAGAGCTCCACCGGAACGGCCGCGCCCTGGTACGTCCGCGCCGGGGGGCGGGGGCGGTCCGTCGGCAGCTCCAGCAGCTCCGGCGCTCCCGCGAGCCGCTCCTTCCAGTACGCCAGCTGCCGGTCCAGCACCTCGCCCACCAGCTGCTCGCGCTGCCACACCGCGTAGTCGGCGTACTGCACCGCCAGCTTGGGGAGCGGCGACTCACGCCCCTCGCGGTACGCCGCGTACAGCGTCGACAGCTCGCGGAACAGCACCCCCATGCTCCACCCGTCGCTGACGACGTGGTGCATCGAGAGCAGCAGCACGTGCTCCTCGGCATCCACCCGCAGCACCGTGGCACGGAAGAGCGGCCCCGCCGAGAGGTCGAACGGCCGCCCCGCCTCCTCGGCGACGCGGTGCTTGACCGCCGCCTCGCGATCCGCATCGCTCAGCCCCGACAGGTCCTCCACCGGCAGCGCGAACCCGCCGAAGGGCGCGATCACCTGCACGGGGGTGCCGTCCTGGTCGGCGAAGACCGTCCGCAGCGCCTCATGCCTGCGGACGATCTCGCTCAAGCTCCGCTCCAGCGCCGCCTCGTCCAGCGCACCGCCCAGGCGCCATGCCATGGGGATGTTGTAGACGGTGCTTCCCGGCTCCAGCCGGTCGATGAACCAGAGCCGCTCCTGCGCGAACGACAGCGGCACCGCACCCGTGCGCCCGGTCGGCACCACCGGCGGCAGCACCGGCAGATCCCTGCGCCGCTCGTCCTCCACGCGCCCGGCCAGCTCCGCCACCGTCGGCCCCTCGAACAGCGCCCGCAGCGGCAGCTCGACGGAGAACACGGCGCGGATCCGGGACACCACCCGGGTCGCCAGCAGCGAGTGTCCACCCAGGTCGAAGAAGCTTTCCTCCACGCCCACCCGCTCGATCCGCAGCACCTCCGCCCAGATCCCCGCCAGCACCTCCTCCACCGGCGTCCGCGGCGCTACGTACAGGGCCTCCGCCGACGCGAGATCCGGCGCCGGCAGCGCCTTGCGGTCCAGCTTTCCATTAGGGGTGAGTGGGAGATGGTCGAGCGACACGAACGCGCCCGGCACCATGTGCTCCGGCAGGCTCTGGCGCAGGTGGCCGCGCAGCGCGTCCGGCTCCACGCCGCCCACCACGTACGCCACCAGCCGCCTGTCGCCCGGCTGGTCCTCGCGCGCCAGAACGACGGCCTCGCGCACCTCTGGATGCTCGCCCAGCCGCGCCTCGATCTCGCCCGGCTCGATCCGGAACCCGCGGATCTTCACCTGCGCGTCCAGCCGGCCCCGGAACTCGATGGTCCCGTCCGCGTTCCACCGCGCCAGGTCGCCGGTGCGGTACATCCGCGCACCCGCCTCGCCGCCGAACGGATCCGCCACGAATCGCTCCGCGGTCAGCCCCGGCCGCCCCAGGTAGCCGCGCGCCACCCCGGCGCCGCCCACGTACAGCTCGCCCGCCACGCCCGCGGGCACCGGCTCCCCGCGCGCGTCGAGGATGTAGACGCGCGCATTGGCGATCGGCCGCCCGATGGACGACGCGCGGCCGTCCCCGATCCGGCCGCACGCGTGCGCGGTCGACTGGATGGTCGCCTCGGTGGGACCGTAGAGGTTGACCACCTCTCCCGCGCCCGCCGCCAGCGCCTCTTCCACCAGCGAGGCAGGGAGCGGCTCGCCGCCGCAGAAGACGATCCGGCACGGCAGGGAGCCCCCTTCGGGGAGCGCGCCGAGCACCGCCTGCAGCAGCGTGGGGACGAACTGCGCGATGGTCACCCCGCCCTCCCCGATCACCCGCCCGATGGCACCGGGGTCCTTCTCCGCTTCGGGGGGGAGCAGGAGCATCCTCGCGCCCGCGGCCAGCGTCGTCCACAGCTCCCACACGGAAGCGTCGAACGAGATCGACGTGCGCTGCAGCACCGTGTCGCGCGCGCCGATGCCGAAGGCGCCGATCTGCCACACGGTGTGGCTGACCAGGCCCCGGTGCTCCACCAGCACGCCCTTGGGCCGTCCCGTGGAGCCGGAGGTGTAGATGACGTACGCCAGGTGGCCGGGCCGCAGCTCCGCACGCTCGGGATTCGTCTCCGGCTCGCCCGCCCACGCCGCGGCCCCGGCATCGAGCACGACGGTCGGCACGCCAACGCCCGCGAACGACGCGGCCAGCGACGACTGCACCAGCAGCGCCGCCGGCGAGCTGTCCCCGAGCATGTAGCGCAGCCGGTCGGCGGGGTACGCCGGGTCCAGCGGCACGTACGCGCCGCCTGCCTTGAGGATGGAGAGGAGGCCCACCACCATCTCCGGTCCCCGCTCCACGGAGATCGCGACCCGCGCGTCCGGCCCCACGCCCAGCGCGCGGAGGTGGTGCGCGAGCCGGTTGGCCCGCGCGTTCAGCTCCGCGTACGTCAGCTCCGCTCCCTCGAAGACCACCGCCACCGCCCCGGGCGTGCGCGCCGCCTGCGCCTCGACGAGCTCGTGGATGCACCGGTCGGTGGGATGCTTCGCCGCCGTCCGGCTCCATTCCTCCAGCACGAGCGCGCGCTCCGCCTCCCCGAGCAGCTCCAGCCGCGAGAGCCGCACGTCCGCGTCGGCGGCGACCTGCTCCAGCACCCGCTCCAGGTGGCGCACCATGCGCTCGACCGTGCCCGGCTCGAACACGTCGGTCCCGTACGTCAGCCCTCCCCGCAGGCCGTGCGAGGTCGCCGTCAGGCTCAGGGAGAGATCGAACTTGGCGCTCACGCCCTCCGCACTGACTCCGCTCACGTTCAGCCCAGACAGCGGGGCTTCCCCACCCCCGGTGTTCTGAAGCGTGAACATCACCTGGAAGAAGGGCGAGTGGCTCAAGCTGCGCTCGGGCTGCAGCTCGGCCACCAGCTTCTCGAAGGGAACATCCTGGTGCTCGTACGCACCCAGCGTCACCGACCGCACCCGCCCCAGCACGTCCCGGAAGCTCGGATCTCCACTGAGATCCGTGCGCAGGACCAGGGTGTTGACGAAGAAGCCGATCAGCTCCTCCACCTCCCGGCGCGTGCGGCCGGCGATGGGGCTGCCCACGACGATGTCCTCGCCCCCGCCGTACCTGGACAGCAGCACCTGGAAGGCGCCCAGCAGCGTCATGTACAGCGTCGCGCCCTCGCTCCGCCCCAGCGCCTGCAAGCGCTCCAGCAGCTCGGGGGAGAGCTCCACCGGCACGGTCGCGCCCTGGTACGTCCGCACGGGCGGGCGGGGGTGGTCCGTCGGCAGCTCCAGCAGCTCCGGCGCACCCGCCAGCTCCTTCCGCCAGTACGAGAGCTGCCGGTCCAGCACCTCGCCCTCCAGCTGCTCGCGCTGCCACACGGCGTAGTCGGCATACTGCACCGCCAGCTCTGCGAGCGGAGACTCACGCCCCTCGCGGTACGCCTCGTACAGCGCCGACAGCTCGCGGAAGAGCACCCCCATGCTCCACCCGTCGCTGACGATGTGGTGCATCGAGAGCAGCAGCACGTGGTCTTCCTCGTCCACCCGCAGCAGCGTCGCGCGGAAGAGCGGTCCCGCCGAGAGATCGAACGGCCGCCTCGCCTCCTGGGCGACACGGTGCTTGACCGCCGCCTCGCGATCCGCCTCGCTCGGCCCCGCCAGCTCCTCTACCGGCAGGGCGAACCCGCCGAAGGGCGCCACCCCCTGCACGGGCGAGCCATCCACCTCCGCGAAGACCGTCCGCAGCGACTCGTGGCGCCGGACGATCTCGCTCAAGCTCCGCTCCAGCGCCGCCCCGTCCAGCGCTCCGCCCAGGCGCCACGCCACGGGGATGTTGTAGACGGCGCTTCCGGGCTCCAGCCGGTCCAGGAACCAGAGCCGCTCCTGCGCGAAGGACAGCGGCAGCGCCCCCGTCCGTTCGGTCGGCAGAACGGGCGGAAGCACCGGCAGATCCGCGCGCCTCATCTCCTCCACGCGTGCGGCCATCTCCGCGGTCGTCGGCCCCTCGAACAGTGCCCGCAGCGGCAGCTCCACGCCGAACACCGCGCGGATGCGCGAGACCACCCGCGTGGCCAGGAGCGAGTGCCCGCCCAGCTCGAAGAAGTTCTCCTCCACCCCCACCCGCTCGCGTCCCAGCACCTCCGCCCAGATCCCCGCCACCACCTCCTCGGCCGGCGTCCGCGGCGCCGCGTACCTTTCCTCCGCCGACGCGAGGTCCGGGGCCGGCAGCGCCCTGCGGTCCAGCTTGCCGTTCGGCGTCAGCGGCAGCGCTTCCAGCACCACGAACGCGGCCGGCACCATGTACTCCGGCAGGCCCTGGCGAACGTGCGCCCGCAGCGCGGCGACATCCATCGCATCCGGGTGATCCGCCACCACGTACGCCACCAGCCGCCGGTCACCCGGCCGGTCCTCGCGGGCCAGGACGACGGCCTCGCGCACCTCGGGATGCCCGGCCAGCCGCACCTCGATCTCCCCCAGCTCGATCCGGAAGCCGCGGATCTTCACCTGCTCGTCCAGCCGGCCCAGGAACTCGAGGGTCCCGTCGTCCAGCCAGCGCACCCGGTCGCCCGTTCGGTACAGCCGCGCCCCCGCCTCGCCGCCGAACGGATCGGGGACGAAGCGCTCGGCCGTGAGCCCCGGCCGGTTCAGGTACCCGCGCGCCACCTGCGCGCCGCCCACGTACAGCTCGCCCGGCACGCCCACCGGGAGCGGCCGCCCGCCCGCGTCCAGCACGTAGGCGCGGGTGTGGGCGATCGGTCCGCCGATGGACGGAGTCCGCGCGCCGCCCGCCTCCACCACCCCCGAGGTGGCGACCACCGTGCACTCGGTAGGGCCGTAATTGTTGCTCAGGACGAAGGGGAGACCGGCGGCGGGGCGCGCCCGCAGCCGGTCGCCGCCGGCCAGGAGCCAGCGCAGCGACGTAGCCCGCGGCCAATCCAGCGCCAGCATCGGCTCCGCCACCGGCGTGGGGACGAAGGCGACGGAGATCGAGCGGCCCACCAGCCAGTCGCGAAGCCCCTCGGGGTCGGCGCGGACCTCGTCCGGCACCACGTCCACGCGGGCGCCGGAGGCGAGATAGGGCCACACCTCCCACCCCGCCGCGTCGAACCCGGGGCTGGCCAGCTGCGTCGCCCGGTCGGCGGGGGTGACCGCGAAGGCGCGCGCGTGCCAGGCGCACAGGCTGGCCAACCCCCCGTGCTCCACGGCCACGCCCTTCGGGATGCCGGTGCTCCCGGAGGTGTAGACGACGTAGGCCAGCGTGCGCGCGGTCGCCCCGCTCTCGATCCTTCCGGCGCTCTCCGTCGCGATCTCGGCCGCCGCCGCGTCCAGGCTCACCACCGCCACCCCCGCCCGCGGCGGGAGGAGGGCGCGGAGCGCCTCGTGCGTCAGCAGCACCGCGGCGCCCGAATCGGCCAGCATCATCTCCAGCCGCTCTGCCGGATACGCCGGGTCCAGCGGCACGTACGCGCCTCCCGCCTTGAGCACGGCCAGGAGGGCGACGATCAGCTCCGCGCTCCGCTCCAGCAGCACACCCACGCGCGCGTCGGGGCCCACGCCCAGCGCGCGCAGGCGGTGGGCGAGCTGGTTGGCCCGCGCGTCCAGCCCGGCGTACGTCAGCTCCGCTCCCCCGAAGACCACGGCCACGGCCCCCGGCGCGCGCGCCGCCTGCTCCTCGAAGAGCTGGTGGATGCAGCGGTCCGCCGGAACGCCGGCTTCCGTCCGGTTCCACTCCTCCAGCACCCGCGCGCGCTCCGCTTCCCCGAGCAGCTCCAGCCGGGAGAGCGGCGCGTCCGCGTCGGCGGCGACCTGCTCCAGCACCCGCTCCAGGTGCCCCACCATGCGCTCGATGGTGCTGCGCTCGAACAGGTCGGTGCCGTAGGTCAGCCCTCCCCGCAGTCCCTGCGGGGTCGCCGTCAGGACCAGGGAGAGATCGAACTTGGCGCCCTCCGGATCCGCTTCGGCTCCGCCGGACTTCAGCCCGGGAAGCGTGCTTCCCGCCACCCCGTCCCCGGCGTTCTGCAGCGTGAACATCACCTGGAAGAGCGGCGATTGGCTCAAGCTGCGCTCCGGCTGCAGCTCCTCCACCAGGCGCTCGAAGGGCACCTCCTGGTGCTCGTACGCGCCGAGCGTGACGTCGCGCACCCGCCGCACGGTCTCGCGGAAGGACGGATCTCCCGAGAGGTCGGCGCGCAGCACCAGCGTGTTGACGAAGAAGCCGATCAGGCCCTCGACCTCCTTCCTCGTCCGCCCCGCGATCGGGCTGCCGACGACGACGTCCTCGGTCCCGCCGTGCTTCGAGAGCAGCACCTGGAAGGCGGCGAGCACCACCATGTACAGCGTGGCGTCCTCGCTCGCGGCCAGCGCCCGGAGCCGCTCCAGCAGCCCGGGGGAGAGCTCCACCGGGACCCTCGCACCCCGGAACGACTGCACCGGCGGGCGGGGATGGTCGGTCGGCAGCTCCAGCAGCTCCGGCGCACCCGCCAGCCGCTCACGCCAGTACGCCAGCTGCCGGTCCAGCGTCTCGCCCCGCAGGTGCTCGCGCTGCCACACCGCGTAGTCGGCGTACTGCACCGCCAGCTCGGGGAGCGGCGACTCCCCGCCGTCGCGATATGCCTCGTACAGCGCCGAGAGCTCGCGGGCAAGCACCTCCCTGCTCCACGCGTCGCTGACGATGTGGTGCATCGAGAGCAGCAGCACGTGATCCTCTTCGCCCAGCCGCAGCAGCGCCGCACGGAAGAGCGGTCCCGCCGCCAGGTCGAACGGCCGCCGCGCCTCCTCGGCGGCGCGCCGCTCGACCGCCGCGTCGCGATCCACCGCGCCCATCGCCGACAGGTCCTCCACCGGCAGGGCGAACCCGCCGAAGGGCGCGATCACCTGCACCGGCGAGCCGTCCACCTCGGCGAAGACCGTCCGCAGCACCTCGTGGCGCCGGACGATCTCGCCCAAGCTCCGCTCCAGCGCCGCCTCGTCCAGGGCACCGCCCAGGCGCCATGTCACGGGGACGTTGTAGGCGGTGCTCCCCGGCTCCAGCCGGTCCAGGAACCACAGCCGCTCCTGCGCGAAGGAGAGCGGAGCGCGTTCACGATCGGCGCGGGGTACGATGCCGGATGAGCGGACCTTGCCCCTGAGCCTCGCCTCGATCAGCGCGCGCTTGGCGGAAGTGAGCTCCCGGCGCGGTGGTCCAACCGTCTGTTCTGAGGACATCTCAGGTTACGGCAACAAGGTTTGACGCGACCAGCTGCTCGGCCTGGTCATCCGACATGGTGTCGACGTCTTCATAGATCCTGCGCTCGATCTCTCCCGCCATGGCTTCGAGCGTGGGCAGCGAGAACACGGCGCGGATCGAGATCTCCAGGTCGAACGTGGCCTGGATGTGGGCCAGCAGACGCATGAGAAGCAGGGAGTGCCCGCCCAGCGCGAAGAAGTTGTCCTCCACCCCCACCCGCTCCAGGCGCAGCACCTCCGCCCAGATCTCCGCCAGCACCTCCTCGGTCGGCGTCCGCGGCGCCACGTACCGGCCCTCCGACGCCGGCTCGGGCGCGGGGAGCGCCCCGCGATCCAGCTTGCCGTTGGGCGTCAGCGGCAGCCGATCCAGCACCACGAAGGCGGCCGGCACCATGTGCTCCGGCAGCGTGCGGCGCAGCCCCGCGCGCAGGCCGTCCGCGTCCGCACCGCCGACCAGGTATGCCACCAGCCGCGGCTCGCCCGGCACGTCCTCGCGCGCCACGACGGCGCACTCGGCCACGCCTGGGTCCTGCCGCAGCGCCGCCTCGATCTCCCCCAGCTCCACGCGGAAGCCGCGGATCTTCACCTGCTGGTCCATGCGGCCCAGGAACTCCACGGTCCCGTCCGCCAGCCAGCGGCACCGGTCGCCCGTGCGGTACAGGCGCCCCTCGCCGAAGGGGCTGGCGACGAACCGCTCCGCCGTCATCCCGGGCCGGCCCAGGTAGCCGCGCGCCACCCCCGCGCCGCCCACCAGCAGCTCGCCCGCGACGCCGGCGGGAACCGGCCGCAGGTGCGCGTCGACGACGAACACCTGGTAGTTGGGGAGCGGACGGCCCAGGACCAGCGTCCCCGAAGCCGTCTCCGTGCGCCCGCCGCCCGCGCGGTGGGCCAGCGCGCCCACGGTGGTCTCCGTGGGGCCGTAGTGGTTGAAGACGGCGCACTCCGGCGCCATCGCCACCAGCTCGTCCACCCAGCGCACCGGGGACGATTCGCCGCCCAGCACCAGCCACCTGCGCGGCATCACCCGGCGCGGGTCGCCGCCCGCCTGCAGCGCCGCCAGGTGCGACGGCGTGATCTTCAGGCAGTCCACCCCGTGCCGCGCGAAGTACTGGCCCAGCAGGTCGCCGTTCAAGACGCGGTCATCGCTGATCACGTGCAGCGTTCCGCCCCAGGCCAGCGCGGAGAAGACGACGGTGTTCCCCAGGTCGGCCGAGAGCGTGGAGACGGTCGCGTAGCCGGCGCCTTCCGCGAGCTCCAGCCGGTCGCGCAGGCCGAACAGGTAGTTGGAGATCTGCCGGTGCTCCACGGCCACGCCTTTGGGCCGGCCGGTGCTGCCGGAGGTGTACACGACGTACGCCAGGTCGGCCGCGCCGGCACCGCCCGGCAGGTCGGCCCCGCTCTCGTCGCGCAGCGCCTCGCCGCCCAGGTGGACGACGGGGATGGAGCCGGCCGGGACGGCGCTCGCCATGTCACCGCGCGTCACCAGCACGGCGGCGGCGGAATCCTCCAGCATGTACGCCAGCCGCTCCGGCGGGAGGGCGGGATCCAGCGCCAGGTAGGCTCCGCCCGCCTTGAGGATCCCCAGCAGCGCGACGATGGCGTCCACGCCGCGCCCGAAGTGCATCGCCACCACCGCGTCCGGGCCCACGCCCAGGCACCGGAGGTGGTGCGCCAGCTGGTTGGCCCGCGCGTTCAGCGCGCCGAAGGTGAGCGAGCGGTCCTCGCACACCACCGCCACCGCCTCCGGCGTGCGTGCCGCGTGCGCCTCGAACAGCCGGTGGATGCACCGGTCGCCGGGATACGCGGCCGCCGTCCGGTTCCACTCCTCGACGACCGTCGACCGCTCGGCCTCGCTCAGCAGATCCAGCCGCGAGAGCCGCGCGTCCGCGTCGGCGGCGACCTGCTCCAGCAGCCGCTCCAGGTGCCCCACCATGCGCGTGATGGTGTCGGGCTCGAAGAGGTCGGTGCTGTAGTTCAGCGCACCGCGCAGACCCTGGGGAGTCGTGGAGAGCGTCAGGGAGAGATCGAACTTGGCGATCTCCATCGCCGCGCCCACGCTGCTCGCCTCGAGCCCCGCGAGGGCGCCTCCCTCGCCCTCGGTGTTCTGCAGCGTGAACATCACCTGGAACAGGGGCGAGTGGCTCAGGCTGCGCTCCGGCCGCAGCTCGGCCACCAGCTTCTCGAACGGCACCTCCTGGTGCTCGTACGCGCCCAGCGTCACCTCCCGCACCCGCCGCAGCACCGCGCGGAAGGTCGGGTCGCCCGACAGGTCGGTGCGCAGCACCAGCGTGTTGACGAAGAAGCCGATCAGCTCCTCCACCTCGCGGCGCGTGCGTCCGGCGATGGGGCTGCCCACGACGATGTCCTCGCCCCCGCCGTACCTGCTCAGGAGCACCTGGAAGGCGCCCAGCAGCGTCATGTAGAGCGTCGCGCCCTCGCTCCGCCCCAGCGCCTGCAGCCGCTCCAGCAGCTCGGGGGAGTAGCTCACCGGAACGGCCGCGCCCTGGTACGTCCGCGCCGGGGGGCGGGGGCGGTCCATGGGCAGCTCCAGCAGCTCCGGCGCTCCCGCCAGGCGCTCCGTCCAGTACGAGAGCTGCCGGTCCAGCACCTCGCCCCCCAGCTGCTCGCGCTGCCACACGGCGTAGTCCGCGTACTGCACGGCCAACTCGGGGAGCGGCGACTCCCCGCCCGCCAGATACGCCGCGTACAGCGCCGACAGCTCGCGGAACAGCACCCCCATGCTCCACCCGTCGCTGACGACGTGGTGCATCGAGAGCAGCAGCACGTGGTCTTCCTCGTCCACCCGCAGCAGCGCCGCGCGGAAGAGCGGTCCCGCCGAGAGGTCGAACGGCCGCCGCGCTTCCTCGGCAACGCGGTGCCGGAGCGCCGCCTCGCGATCCGCCTCGCTCAGCCCCGACAGGTCCTCTACCGGCAGGGCGAACCCGCCGAAGGGCGCGATCACCTGCACCGGCGAGCCGTCCACCTCCGCGAAGACCGTCCGCAGCGACTCGTGCCTGCGGACGATCTCGCCCAGGGCGCGCTCCAGCGCCGGCTCTTCCAGCGCACCGCCCAGGCGCCACGCCACGGGGATGTTGTAGACGGCGCTCCCCGGCTCCAGCCGGTCCAGGAACCAGAGCCGCTCCTGGGCGAACGAGAGCGGCAGCGCACCCGTGCGCCCGGTCGGCACCACCGGCGGAAGCACCGGCAGATCCGCGCGGCGCATCTCCTCCACGCGCACGGCCAAGGCCGCCACCGTGGTACTCTCGAAAAGCGCCCGTGGCGGCAGCTCCACGGCGAACACGGCGCGAACGCGAGCCGTCACCCCGGTAGCCAGCAGCGAGTGCCCGCCCAGCGCGAAGAAGCTCTCGTGCGCCCCCACCCGCTCGATCCGCAGCACCTCCGCCCAGATCTCCGCCAGCACCTCCTCGGTCGGCGTCCGCGGCGCCACGTACCGGTCCGCGTCGGCCGCGTATTCCGGCGCCGGCAGTGCCTTGCGGTCCAGCTTGCCGTTGGGCGTCAGCGGCAGCGCGTCCAGGGAGACGAAGGCGGAGGGGAGCATGTACTCCGGCAGGCTCCGCCGCACGTGCGCGCGCAGCGCGTCTGCCTCTGCTTCACCCACGACGTACGCCACCAGCCGCCGGTCGCCCGTCTCGTCCTCGCGCGCGACGACGGCGCAGTCGGCGACGCTCTCGTGCCGCCGCAGCACCGCCTCGATCTCGCCCAGCTCGATGCGGAATCCGCGTACCTTCACCTGGTGATCGAGCCGCCCCAGGAACTCGATGACGCCGTCCATCCGCCACCGCACGCGGTCGCCGGTGCGGTACAGCCGTGCGCCTGCTTCTCCCGAGAACGGATCGGGGACGAACCGCTCCGCCGTCAGCCCGGGGCGGCCGAGATACCCTCGCGTCACCCCCGCGCCTCCCACCCACAGCTCACCCACCACCCCGACCGGCGCCGGATGCCCGTGGCCATCCACCACGTATGCGCGCGCGTTCGGGATCGGCCCGCCGATGGGGATGACCGCCGCTCCCGCCGCGTCCGGGGGACACCGGTAGGCGGTGCTCCACACCGTCGCCTCGGTGGGGCCGTACTCGTTCACCAGCTGCGTGTGCGGGAAGAGTGCTCCGTGCCGTGCCGCCAGCTCCCAGGTCGCCGCCTCGCCCGCGACGATCGCGCGCGCCAGCGACGGCAGCGGTCCCTCCACGAAGCGCAGGAGCGCGGCGTAGTACGACGGGACGCAGAGGAGATCGGTGATGCCCTGCTCCCCCATCCGCCGGACCACCTCCGCGGGCTCGGTGTGCGCCTCCCCGGGCATCAGGTGGAGCGCGCCGCCTCCGCACAGAGTCCAGAACATCCCCGCCACCGAACTGTCGAACGCGATCGAGGAGAGCAGGAGGAAGCGCTCCGGGTCGGCCCCGTACCAGGCGGTGCGCGCGCGGGTGGAGCTGACCAGGCTGCGGTGCGGCACCCCGGTGCCCTTCGGCCGGCCCGTCGACCCGGAGGTGTGGATCACGTACGCGAGGTTCTGCGGATGCACCCCGCTCACGGGAGGCGTCTCCGGCTCGCCGTCGATCGCTTCCGCCTCCGCGTCCAAGTCCACCACAGCGAACGAGTCCACCTCCGCGCCAGCCAGCGCCGCCTCCACGCCGTCACCGGTCACCAGCACCCGCGCGCCGCTGTCCTCCAGCACGTAGCGCAGCCGCTCCGCCGGGTACGCCGGATCGAGCGGCACGTACGCGGCGCCGGCCTTCAGCACGCCCAGCACGGCGGCGATCAGCGCCGGCGAGCGCTCCACCAGCACCCCCACCCGCACCTCCGGGCCCACCCCACGCCGTCGGAGATGGTGCGCCAGCCGGTTCGCACGCGCATCCAGCTCGCGGTAGGTGAGCGACTCCTCCTCGACGCGCACGGCCACCGCCCCCGGCGTTCTGGCCACCTGGGCTTCGAACAGCTCGTGGATGCACCGGTCCGCCGGGTACTCCGCCTCGGTCCGGTTCCACTCCTCCAGCACGACCGCGCGCTCCGCCTCACCGAGCAGGTCCAGCGATCCCAGCGGGCGCTCGGGACCGGCCGCCATCGCCTCCAGCAGGCGGGCGAAGTGGCCCAGCATCCGGTCCACTGCCGCGGCGTCGAAGAGGTCGGTGTCGTAGTGGATGCACGCGCGCAGCGGCTCCTCGGCGTCCACCCCCAGCGCCAGCGGGTATCCCGGATGCTCGCGCAGGCTGACGCTCCGCCCCTCCGTTCCTCGGAAGGCGGCTTCGAACGGCAGCGGCTGGTAGTTGACCAGAGTGTCGAAGAGGGGGGCGCCCTGCGGGAGGCCGCTCCACCGCTGGAGGTCCGGCAGGGCGGCGTGCTGGTGGGGGCCAAGGGCCGCGTTCCGGGCGGCGACCTCCGCCAGCCAGTCGACCACGCGCGCTTCGGGCGGGAGGGGAACGCGCATGGCGACGGTGTTGATGAGCAGCCCCACCATCCCCTCCGCGCCCTCCAACCCGGTGGCGCGCCCGTGGCGCACCGTCCCGAACACCGCCTCGGTGCTGCCCGTGTAGCGCCCCAGCAGGAGCGCCCACGCCCCCTGCACCACGGTGTTCACGAACACGCCGCGGTCGCGCTTCAGGGCGCGGAGCGCGGCGTCGGCCGCGGGCGAGAGCCGGAGCTCGCGCGCGCCGAAGTGCGGCTCGGCGCGCGGGTCGCGGGGCGCGCTCCGGATCGGCCGCATGGGTGCCGGCGCTTCGAGGCCTTCGAAGACGCCGGTCCAATACGCCTCGTCCGCCGCGGCGTCCCGCTCGCGCAGCCAGCGGACGTGGTCGCGGAAGGGGCGGAGGACGGGGAGCGCGGCTTCCGCCCCGTCCGCGCCGGCGTCGTACAGCGCCAGCACCTCGCCCAGCACCCGGGTCAACGACCACAAGTCGAGCAGCACGTGGTGGACGCTCCACACCAGCACGCACTCGTCGTCGCCGGCGCCGTGGAAGAGCGCCAGGCGCATGGCCGGCGCCTCCGCCAGGTCGAAGCCGCGGGCGCGGTCCTCGGCCAGGTAGCGCGCCAGCGCCTCTTCCCGCTCGGCGAGCGCCACCCCCGCGCCGTCATGACGAGCGATCTCCACCGGTACGCCGGCCACCACCTCCTGCATCGGCTCCGGGGCGTCGTCCCAGCGGAAGCGGGTGCGAAGGACGCCGTGCCGCGCCACCACCCGGCGCCACGCCCGCTCCAGCCGGTCCACGTCCAGCGGCTCGCGGAAGCGGCAGACCGCCTGCAGCACGTTGACGCCCAGGGCCGGCGCCAGCAGGCTCTGCAGGAGCATCCCATGCTGGAGCGGAGTGAGCGGATACCGCTCCTGGATGCCGAGTCCGCCGGCGTCGCTGAGTTCCGTCAATCTCCCTCCCTCCGCGTCGGCTCGGCTGAGTGTTGTGCAGGCTCTCGATCCTTCGAACGATCTCTCGCACTTCCCGGAGCAACACCGCCGACCGAGTCGACCGGGCGGCGGGGGAGCCGTCCGCGGCGGCGGCGCGGCCAGCGGCGGCCGCCATCCTCCCCGGGCTCCTTCCAGCGAAGCGCACATCGCGCCCGCACCGGCGTCCACCGCGCGCCATCTCTGTCGATCTCGAACCGGCCCCGACGTGCGGATCGGCGTCTGCCTGGAAGCCGAGTGCGGAGCTGGTGGTCGTCTTGCTCGCCGTGTTGAAGGCAGGCGGGGTGTTCGTGCGCGTGGAACTGGTGTTTCCGCGCGGGCGGCTGGCGTACCTGTTCGCCGACGCGGGAGTGCGGATGGTGATCGCCGCTACGGGGCTGCGCGGGCGCGTTCCCGCAGGCCTTCGCATCGTGCACGTGGATGCCGCGGCGGAGCTCGCCGGTCGCGAGGCTCCCCGACCATTCGTGCAGCTCACGGTGGGTGAGCGGCTCCCCCTCGAGCTCCACCGCCGCCGCGTCGCGCGTCCGGGCGACCTGCGCCTCGAAGAGATGGCGATGCATCGATCCGACGAATGCTCTGGCCCGTCCAGGTTCCCCCGCCCGATCCCGTCTGCCGCTCCTCCGCTTCCTGGTGCGCAGCGGCTTCACACGGTTCCGGGTCGACGCGGGCTGCGCCCAAACGAGTCGAGACATGGTGGACGACTTACATCAGCGACCCCTTAGGATCGGATCGAGCGACCGAAACCGCACACCGATCACGCAAATAGGACCCGGGACGTAAGCAGTACGGTTTCCTACGCTACGTACCGGTTCGCGACATCTGCTCTGAAAGGCTCAGGGGGGACGCACGGCGGTGCAGACTTCCTGGATGTAGGCGAGGCACTCGTCCCTGCTTCTCGTCCTGCACGCGCGTTGGTCCACCCGGCCGGCGACTCCCGCTTTCCGCCCGGATCGAATACGGCTCGTCGTGATTTTACCACGACGTGGAAGGACTCTCCTCCCAACGCGGGCGACTCATGGATCGTCGCCTTCGGCTCCAGGACTCGTTTCGATGTTGGAATGTAACGCTTGTCGTAAAAGGCGAGCAAGCGCATGGGACAAAGTCTACACTTCGACCGGATCGGCCTGCACGAGCGCAACCAGGATCCCTTAAGACCTCGACGGCTTGATTTTGAAGGCGCGTTGTGACCTTCGACCCCATCCCCAATAACCTTACGGTTCTCAGATAGACACCCTCGGCTCATAACACGCGGGACACAGACGGCAGATTGATTGAGCCGGCGTCCACACGTCATACCATTTCGATCAACCGATCGTGCATTCGGCGGGTTCAGCAACATCATCACACAGGGGCACCAGAGGACCCGGAGGACCAGAGGAACGACCGGGAGGCACACGATTTCTTCTGGTCCTCTGGTCCCCTCCGTTCCCTCTGTGTGATGCTGTTCCGATGGTGGAGGCACAGGACGATCAGGACAATGGTATTGGATCCTCCGCAGCTCGGAGTGCGATGATGAGATGCGCTCACGCTGGTACAGGTCGAAAGCGGAACAGAGCCGGCCCTGCGGCAAGCGCTGCCGCGGGGCCGGTGATGCGTTCCGACGGTCCGGGTGAGGTCAGCTTCGCGCGGTCCAGCGGTTGTCCGCGGGGGTCGCGTCCATCCAGATCCCGCCGTCGATCTCCAGCGCGCGCAACGTCCTGGAGGTGTTCACGCGCACCACGGCTCGCCGCGGGTCGTTCTTCCACACCCGCGGGGTCTGGTGCAGGCGCTCGGTGGTACCGTCGGCGTAGGTGAGCACCAGGTCGAAGGGCGCGGGCATGCCACCCACGTTCTCCACGGTGACGGCGTAGCCGCCCGCGACGCGCTGGACGCCGCGGACCGCGCGGTCGATCCAGCTGCTCTCGAAGTACCAGGCGCGCCAGAACCAGTCGAGGTTCTCGCCGGCGGCGGCGTCGAAGCCGTGGAAGAAGTCCCACGGGCGCGGGTGCTTTCCGTTCCACGTGCGCATGTAGGCGTGCAGCCCGGCGGCGAAGCGCTCGTCGCCGAGCAGGTCCCTGGCCGCGATGTAGCCCAGGGCGGCCTTGCCGTACGAGTTGCGCGCGTACGCCACCCCCGAGATCACGTCGGAGGGGGTGATGATGGGCACGTCCTCGCCCGGCGACGGGTCGGTGATCCACGGCGCGACCCGGAACTGGCGGAAGAGCGTGTCGGCGGCCGCGGGCCCCATGGTGCGCTGGTTGTAGAAGTACTCGAAGGTGGTTGCCCAGCCTTCGTCCATGAACGCGTAGCGCGTCTCGTTCACGCCCATGTAGAACGGCATGTACGTGTGCGCCACCTCGTGCGATGTGATGAAGTGCGTGAGCGTGGTGTCTCCGTCCGAGGCGTCGTTCGCCATCATCGGGAACTCCATGTCCGCGCCGCCCATCACCACGGTCATCTTCTCGTACGGGTACGGCACGCCCGGCCAGCGGTGCGAGAAGTGGTCGAGCGCGCCCGCCATCCAGCGCGCCATGTGGTGGAAATCGGCCGAGCTGTCGGCATACGCGGCCTGCACGCTCGCCCGGCGGTGCCGGGCGTCGTCGACCATCACGCTGGTGCCATCCCATTCGAAGTGGTCGCTGATCCCGAACGCGACATCGGGCACGTCGCGCGCGCGGAAGCGCCAGACGTTGCTCGCGCCCTGCGCCGTCACCCTCCCCGCCCGGGTGTCGGCGCCGGTGGCGATGCGCACGGGCGCGCTCGCCTCCAGCGATGCCTGGTAGCGGCCCAGCGCGCCCTGCTGCAGCACCGAGCCGGGCTCCAGCAGGGTGCCGGTTCCCCACACCACGAAGTTCGCGGGGACGCGCACCGTCACGTCGTAGTCGTTGAAATCGCTGTAGAACTCCTGCCGGTCGTTGAAGTCCAT
>Ga0247773_1000438_pt1 | contig 17799 bp, 14 predicted proteins | sample UWRJL092311B6_FD_179934 | JGI IMG/M metagenome (GOLD analysis project Ga0247773, IMG submission 179934) | Plant litter microbial communities from Arlington Agricultural Research Station in Wisconsin, United States - UWRJ-L092-311B-6 | ecosystem: Environmental > Terrestrial > Plant litter >...
TGCATCTGGTGATCGAGCCCAACTCCCGCATCCCAGCCAACCGTGATGCCTGGCCGCCGTCGTTTGCCGCCCGGATGCGACTCGCCGCGGCAGCCACCCTGCTCGCGGTGTCGGCAGCGCTCGCCGCGTGCAAGGCCGACACGCGGCCGGGCGCCGTCGTGGGCGATGCCTACATCGTGACGGAGAGCGGGCAGGAGGTGAACATGGCGGGGCTGCCGGTGGGGCTGGTGCCCGAGACCGAGCAGCTCGACTCGCTGCTGCGCACCCTCTGCCCGCGCGGCGCGAACCCCGCGCAGCCGGTGGACTCGGCGGCGCAGGCGCGGGCGTGGCAGGGGCGCGCCCGGCTGCTGGGCGGCCGCGCCGCCAAACGCGCCAGCACCGACGCGGCGGCGCACTTCCGGCTGGACGGTGTGGCGCCCGGCAAATACCGCGTGTGGGCCGACACCACCTACGGCGGCACGCACTGGACATGGCTGGCGCCGGTGACCGTGGCCGCGGGCGATACGGCCAAAGTCGCGCTCAGCAACGCCAACCCCGACGAAAGCCCGTTCCGCTGCAGGGACTGATCGATCGATTCTGTCGAACAATCGTGCTGTGCCCACGGGCGAATCGCCTCACACGGAGCAGCGGAGGAAACGGAGAAGTCCTCGTTTCTCCTCCACTTCCTTCCATGAGAAGGCTTCTGTTGTCAAGGCCAATGGGGTGGCCCTGACCGGCCCCCGGCCTGCTCTCCGCTGGCCCGTGTTCATGCGGTTGGCGCGAGACGGCACAGGACGGAGTTCTGCACATCCCAGTGATGTGAGTCCACCGCTTCTTCTTCCAGATTGACGAAACCGCCGCCGGTCTGCGCGACGGGCGGCGGTTTTCGTCATCCCCAACTCCCCTGCCCTACCAGATCCGCGGCACCACGGCGGGGTCGCGCACCATCGGGTCGCCGGGCTTGCAGCCGAACGCCTGCGCGAACTGCGGCATGTTGCTCACCGGCCCGTTCACGCGCCACTCCTCGGGCGAGTGCGGGTCGGTGGTAACGCGGGTGCGCAGCCCCTCGGGCCGGTTGTGGGCCCGGAAGCTCTGCGCGTAGGCCAGGAAGAAGCGCTGCTCGGGGGTGAAGCCGTCGATGAGGCCCGGCCGTCCGCGCCGCTCCAGCGCCCGCTGCAGCGCGTCGTAGCCCACCAGCGCGCCGCCGTAGTCGGCGATGTTCTCGCCCAGGGTGAGCTTGCCGTTCACGGGGAAGGTGTCCACCTGCAGGTAGCCGTTGTACTGCTGCACCACCCGCTCGGCCTGCTGCGCGAAGGTGGCGCTGTCGGCCGGGGTCCACCAGTCGCGCAGGTTGCCGGCCGCGTCGAAGTGGCGGCCCTCGTCGTCGAAGCCGTGCGTCAGCTCGTGCCCGGCCCAGCTGGCGCCCAGCGAGCCGTAGTTGGCGCCGTCGTCGGCCGTGGGGTCGAAGGTCTGCGGCACCAGGGCGCCGGCGGGAAACACCATCTCGTTCTTCGTCGGATCGTAGTACGCGTTCACCGTGGGCACCGTCATGTCCCACTCCGTCGTGTCCACCGGCATGCCGGGGCGATTCACGCGGCGCTCCCACTCGAAGCGGTTGGCGGCCATTGAGTTGAGCACGAACGGCCCCTCGGCCACCCGCAGCCGCGAGTAGTCGCGCCACTGCTCGGGGTAGCCCACCTTCTCGCCCATCTGCCCCAGCTTGGCCAGCGCTTGCACGCGCGTGGCCTGAGACATCCACGCCAGGTTCTGGAGTCGGGCGGCGAAGGCGGCGCGGATGTCGTCGATCACCTGCTTGGCGCGGGCGCGGGCCTCGGGCGGAAAGGTCTTCTGCACGTAAACCTCGCCCAGCGCCTCGCCCATGTCGGCGTCGGTGGCGCGCAGGCAGCGCTTCCAGCGCGGCAGCATCTGCCGCGCGCCGCTGAAGCGCGCGCCGAAGGCGAAGTTCTCGCGCACGAACGGCGTGCTGAGCCAGGGGCTGGCGTCGGCCAGCGCGTGGGCGCGCAGGTAGGCGCGCCAGTCGGCCAGCGGCACGCTGCCCAGCAGCTCGCTCACCCGCCGCATGAACGCCGGCTCGGCCACGTTCACCTGCGCGCCGGGCCGGGCCAGGCCGATCGCCTGGAAGTACTGCGTCCAGTTGACATTGGGGGTGAGCGAGCGGAGCTGCGCCAGCGACATCGGGTGGTCCGTCGCGCTCGGCTCGCGGCGGGCCACGCGGGTGAGCGACGCCTTCGCCAGTTCCGTCTCCAGCGCCAGCACCCGCTGGGCGTCGGCCCGCGCGGCGGCCTCGGTCGCGCCGCCCAGCACGAAGAGGCGGGCGACGTGGTCCACGTAGAAGCGCCGGAGCGAATCGGCCGAGGCGCCCTGGTTGGTGTAGTAGTCGCGGTCGGGGAGCCCCAGCCCGCCGGCGTAGAACTGCGCCAGGTAGTGCGCCGCGTCGTGCGGCGCCACGTCGGGGCGGTAGTGGAAGAGGACGTTTGCGCCCTCGCTCTGCAGCGCGGCCACCTGCGCCAGCAGCTGCGCGCGCGTCTGCACCGCGGCGATGCGCGCCAGGATGGGGCGCACCGGCGCGAGCCCCTGCCGCTCGGCGGCGGCGGAGTCCATGCAGCTGGCGTAGTAGGTGCCCAGCTTGCGCTGCGTGCTGCCCGCGGGGAGCGTGGCCCGCCGCGCGGCCGCGTCCTCGAGCACGGCGCGCACCACCAGCTCGTTGCGGTCCTGCATGTCGCGCCCCACGCCCGAGGACGAGTAGGCGGCGGGGATGCTGTCGTTCTTCAGCCAGGCGCCGGTGGCATACTGGAAGAAGTTGGAGCAGGCGCGAACGGTGGTGTCCACCATCGCCGCGTCCACCACCTTGAGCGGCGCGAGGGTGACGGTGGACGACTGCGCGCGCGCGGCGCCGGCGGCGGAGACGGACGCCGCCAGCAGCGCCAGGGCGAGCGCGTGGCGGGAGACGTGGATCGGGAGGCGCATCGACGGTCGGGCTCGAGGGACGGCGTGTGGGATGATGCGCCGAACGTAGCCCGCGCGCGGAAGCGGGTCAACGAAGCTGGGACGAAGCGCACCGCGGACGATGTTCCTATCGGGCTGATTTCGCCACGGGCGGATGGAATCCGCAACCACGACCATGGGAAGCCTCGCAAACTGCGCGAGGCGGTGAGTGCCGATTCTGCGCCGACCCTCGAGGTTTCGTGACGCCGCCTGCCGCCCGGCGGATGGAATCCGCAGCAACGACTACGGGAAGCCTCGCAAACTGCGCGAGGCTGGTCGGCGCGGAGGCGGGCGCACGCGCGAATCGCCGGCATCCCGGCACCCCCTCCGTCGTCGTTTCCATCGCCGCGGCCGTCCCCCGCGTCGGGGCGCCCCACCAGGTCTCCGACGTCGCGTGGCGGCACGACCCGCCGCAAGCGATGTCCATGTTGACGCGCTTTGCATCCCCCCGTGCCCGCCTTATCTTTGCGCTTCACCCGCGCGCGACGTTCGCGCGCGGGGCAGCCGGGCCGCGCACCACCGCGCGGCAGCCCGCCCCTTGCGCCGGTCTCTCCGGCGCCGGCGTTCCCACCCGATCTCCATCCCGACCCCAGGACGATGCTCATGCGCATCTCTCGTCTGCGCTTCCCCGCCCTGCTGCTGGCCCTGGCCGCCGGCGCCTGCCGCGACGTGCCCACCGCCGCGCCGCCGGCCGACGCCCCGTCGCCCCGGGCGCAGCGCACGGAGTTGCGCTGTGCGGTGGCGGTGGCGAGCCGCGCTATGGCGTGCGAGCCCACGGGCCCGCGCGGAGTGCGGCGCAACATCATCATGGGCGGGCAGGGGCTCAACGTGCGCCTGCGCACCACCGGCGTGGAGTGGAGCGACGCCGACAGCGTGCTGAGCGGCGACGTGTCGGTGCAGAACCTGCTCGACCAGCCCATCGGCACCGACGGCACCAGCAGCTACGGCGTGCGCGTGTTCTTCGTCAACGGGCCCAACGTCACCCAGGGCGCCGGCTCGGTGACCGCGCTCGCCGACAGCGTGGGCACCTTCACCGCGTCCAACCAGAAGTACTACGTCTACCCCGAGGTCATCCAGCCGCGCGAGGTGTCGGCGCCGCAGAGCTGGAGGTTCAGCATCGCGGGGAACGTGACCACCTTCGAGTTCTTCGTGCTGGTGGAGACGCAGACCCCCGCCGAGACCAGCATCCTGCACTTCCGCCCCGAGCACGGCACGCAGGTCTTCTTCGCCCCGCTCTACGGCGTGTTCGCCGCCAGCGCCCACGACGTGTTCGCGGTGAGCGATGGCGCCGTGCTGCACTACGACGGCAACTACTGGCGCGCCATGGACGCGGGCGGCTGCGGCTGCACCGGCGCCCTCTACGCCGTGTGGGGGAGCGACGGGCGCGACGTGTACGCCGTGGGCGGCGAAGGGATGGTGGCGCACTGGACGGGCACCACCTGGAACGAGGTGGACACCGGCTACCCCGGGGGCGACCTGTACGCCGTGTGGGGCTCGTCGGCCAACGACGTGTGGACGGTGGGCGACGGCGGCCGCATGCTGCACTACGACGGCGTCGGCTGGACGAACGACGGCCCCGAGGGCTTCGAGACCCCGCTCTACGGCGTGTGGGGCAGCGCCCCCAACGACGTGTGGGCGGTGGGCGATTCGGGAAGGGTCCTGCACTACGACGGCGCCTGGAGCGCCGACACCACCTTCGCCGGCGTCACCCTCACCGCGGTGTGGGGCACCGGCTCGACCGACGTGTGGGCCGCGGGCGCGGTGCTTCCGCCCCCGCCGCCCGACGAAAACGTCATGCCTCGCGCGGTGGCGGGCGGCGGGGTGCTGTACCACTACGACGGGACCGGGTGGACGGAGGTGACCGACCCCGAGTTCGACGTCGCCTTCCTCACCGCGGGGTGGAGCGGCGGCCCGCAGGACGTGTGGGTCACCTCGGGCGGCGACGTGCTGCACTGGGACGGCGAAGCGTGGACGCGCCAGGCCGTGGGCTCGGGGATCCCCCTCTACGGCGTCACCGGCACCGGCGCGGGCGACGTGTTCGCCGTGGGCGACCTGGGCACCATCTCGCACACCACCGGTGGCGCGTGGGCCGAGATGGCGCTCCCCGAGCCCGGCTCCATCTACGGGCTGTGGGGCTCGTCGGCCAGCGACGTGTGGGGCGTGGGCGAGTTCCTGATCATGCACCGCGGCGCCGGCGGCACCTGGAGCACCGAGTTCTCCCCCGAGTTCGCGCAGCTGTACGCCGTGTGGGGCGCGTCGGCGTCGGACGTGTGGGCGGCGGGAGACCTGGGCGCCATCGTGCACTACGACGGCTCGGCCTGGAGCACCGTGCACGCCGATTCGGCGCTCACGCTCAACGCGCTGTGGGGCGCCTCGGCCACCGACGTGTGGGCGGCGGGGAGCGACGGAGCGGTGGTGCACTGGGACGGCGCCGCGTGGAGCACGTCGGCGGCGGGTACTGACACGCACTTCGGGGTGTGGGGGAGCGGACCGGGCGACGTGTTCGCGGTGGGCGACAACGGCTCCATCCAGCACTGGGACGGCGGCGGCTGGACGGCGATGAACAGCGGCACCACGCAGCCGCTGCTGGCCGTGTGGGGGAGCGGCCCGGGAGACGTGTGGGCCGCCGGAGCCGACAGCACCGTGCTGCACTACGACGGCAACGCGGGGCTCGACTGGACCGTGGTGCCCACGCCCGCCGCCGGCCCGGTGAACGCCATCTGGGGCTCGGGGCCCAACGACGTGTTCATGCTCGCCAACTCGGGCCTCGACCTGGTGCACTGGGACGGCGCCGGATGGAAGACGATGTCGCGCTTCTCGGGCAACGCCGGCATCTGGATGTACGCGCTGTGGGGCACCGGCCCGCGCAACCTCTACGCGGCGGGCGACGCGGGAACCGTGCTGCACGGCCAGCGCTGATCCGGGCGGATGATGGAGGTCCCTGGGCGCCGGGATGCAACCGCCGTCCAGGGTCTCCCTCCCGGCGTCATCTGGGAAGAAGACGGTCGTGGCGGCGTCCATCGCCCATAATCCCGTCCCCAACCGAGGTGCGTGATCGGCATCCCGACAGGCTGGCTCGCACGGGCCAGTTCGTCCGTGGACGAATGCACGCTCCTTCAGCGGACGATATCATCATACCTGCTGTCCTCTGTCCCCCTGCTACCGCCTCCCGCGCCGCAGCTTGCGGCGCGCTTCCTCGGCCTCGTGCGCGTAGAGGATCCCGGGCGCGCTGACCTCCCCCAGCAGCACCCGGTCAACCAGGTCGGGCCGGATGAAATCGCCGCCCAGGTCCAGGATCAGGGGCAGCCTGCGGCCGGGCAGTCGCACGCCGTACCAGGGGGCGTTCACCGTCATCCCCGCCCTGTGCGACTGCCCTTCGTGAAAGCGGACGCGTGGCGAGGTGGCGGGCTCCACGCCCAGGCGCACGGGCACGAACAGCCCCGCCAGCGCCACGTCGCACCGCTCAGCGGCGGGGTCCCACTCCACGCGGGTCACGTAGCACCAGCCGTACACCACCATCCCCAGCGCAGACCCGATCCCCAGGAGCGCGACCAGCGCCGCCACGGCAACCCGACCGAGCATCGTGAGCCCGGGGTCGTCCACGCGCGCGATGTACGCGACGAACCACAGCGCCGCGACTCCCATGGCGAGCCCCAGCGCCTGGATCGCCCGCACCTTCACGCCCTGGAATCCCGCGCGGAAGATCTCCACCGGGCCATCCGGTTCCGGCTCGGCCGGCGGCGGCACGGGAGGATCGTCACCCTGGCGAAGGCGTCGCTTCCAGGCTTTCATGCGAACGGCTGGTGGAAGAGTTTCCGGAGATGGGTCGCGTTCGATCGAGATGCAGTACGCTCATGCAGCCGAAAAGGTGTCGTCCTCCCCATCGCCAAGAGCTCGGGGACGCTGCGACCGCATCCCCTCATCCTGCGGGCTCGGCGCCGGCGAGGCTCGCGCGAACCTCCATCAGCGCGAAGCCGAGCAGGTTGAGGCCCTCCCACGCCAGCGGGTCGGCGGCGCGCGCGTCGTCCGCCGCCAGGCCAATCCCCCACACGCGGTCGACGGGGCTCGCCTCCACCAGCACGCGCGCCTGCGTGCCCAGCAGGAAGCGCCGCAGCTCGGGGTGCTGCGAGAACCGGGCGTGGTTGCCGGCCACCACGATGCCGAAGCGGCGCTCCGCCCACACCTCCTCGTCGAAGCCGCGCACCTCGCGGCCGGCCTGTTTGGCGGCGCCGGGGTGCGGCGCGCGCAGCACGCGCCCGGCGGCCTCGTGGTCGCCGAACAGCCGTGCCTTCTCCGCCATCATGAAGTGCTCGGCGGTGGGGTAGCGCACGCCGCCCACCTCGAACGCCGCCGGATTCCACTGGCTCAGGCACTCCTTGCCCACGCGCGACGCGTCGGCCGGCGTGTGGCCCCAGAAGAACAGGTACTTGGGGCGCCCTCCGGCGCGAACGTGCGCCTGCAACGCGGCCAATTCGCGCGGCTCGGCGGATGCGGATTCCATGGGCATCATCGACCTGGGGATCGGGCCCGCCGCCGGATCGAGGCGCACCGGCCCGTGGCGTAAGGCACGAGTGATCGCCGGCTTTCCGGCCTAGCCGGCGACGGGTAGGATGATACGCCGCCGCCCCGGGCCGGGCGAGGCTCGATCGGGTGGGGCGCGCACGAAAAGCCGCGGCGCAGGACTGGCATATGCCTCACGCGCGCCGCTGGGGAAAGACGAACCTGTGATCGTGGGTGAGATGCGACGGGATCGAAACGCGGGACGGGTCGGGCGGAACCCCTGGAGGCGCATTGCGGTGCTGGCGGGAGCGCTGGTGCTGGCGTCGGCCGCGCGCGCCAGGCCGCTGCGGGCGCAGGAATTTCGCGAGCACCTGTTCCATCCCTGCCAGGACTTCCAGCTCCTCACCCGCGCCGAGATCTACGCGTGCCTGCAGCGCGACATGGCCGCGGCCGACTCGGAGCTGAACCTTGCCTACAAGCAGCGGATGGACGTGCTGCCGGCGGAGGCACGCCAGCGGCTGCTCGACTCGCAGCGCGCGTGGCTGCTGCGCTACGACGCGGTGCTCACCAGCTACTACTCGCGCCCGTGGGCCGGCCACTCGTTGGTGATGGTGATCCCCTCACAGATCCGCGCGCTGCGCGACCGCACGGTGGTGGTGCGCAACTTCCGCTAGCGAAGCCAGTCGTCGGACTCGGCGTGCCCCGCCGCGCGGCACGTCACCGTGGGCGTCTGCCGCCGCGGTTCGCACGACTACGTAAGTTGGAGGGACGCCACCCGGCGGGAAACTCCGCCGTGGAGCCTCGCGAGGCTTGCGAGGCTTTTCGTAGTTGTTGCCGCGGCCCGCGGCTTCAGCCGCCGGGCTGGATTCCCACGCTAGTGCGAAATCCTCCCGTGCCAAGCGAATGAATTCGCGGCAACAACTGCACGAAGTCCGCCTTCGCGGACTGCTCGGATGCATCCGTGTGCCCGGTAGGCTACCTCTCGCACCGCCGCCGCGGCCGCAGCCTCGCGCAGTTTGCGAGGCTTTCCGTAGTTGTTGCTGCGGCTTCAGCCGCCGGTCTGGGGCCACCGTCACGCCGCTTCGGAAGATGGGTTCCGAGCGCTGGCGATAGATCCTTCGCCGCCGCCAAAGTCCGCTCATGCAAAGATTTCCGGGCAGCGGCGACTCAGGATGACATCATCTGCTTGGCGCCATGCAGGGTGATCGGCATTCACCTGCACGCGGCGTCTATCCGCCGCGGAGCGTGCGCAGCTTTTCGCGGGCGATGCGCTCGCGGCGGGGGTTGGTGTTGAGCTCCAGGAAGCGCTCGTAGGCCGCGATGGCCGCCGCCGTGTTGCCCCGCGCGCGCTCCACCTCGCCGATGTTGGCGTAGACGATGTCGCGGCGTGGGTTCAGGCGCGCCGATTCGTTCAGCTCGCGCCCCGCCTCTTCCACCTTGCCCGATTGGAACAGCGCCCAGCCCAGGTTGTTGCGGTAGTAGGCGTTGGTCGGCGCAGCCCGCACCGCCGCGCGGAAGCGGCCGATGGCGCCCTCCAGGTCGCCGCGCTCGAACAGCGCCTCGCCCTCGCGGTTGAGCGGCCCGGCCCCCGCCCCGCCGGCGCTCGCGGTGGCCGGCGCACTCGCCGGCATCGCGGGGGCCGGGGGTGGGCTCACGGCGGGTGAAGACGCCGCGGGCGCCGCCGCGGAAGGCGCGGGCGCGATCCCCCCGGCCGTCGTGGCGCTCGGTCCCGGCGCGCCGGATGGACCTGTCTGACCGCCGCCGGTGGCCGACTGGCTCCCACCCGTCCCCGTCTGACTCGTTCCCGTCTCCCCCGCCGCCGTTCCACCAGTGGGCTGGGGATCGGCGCCGCTTGGCGTGCTGGCCGGGGCGCTCGCCTCGGTCGGCGCGGGTGACGGGCCGGCGGCCACGCGCTCCGACTTTCCGCCGCGTCCCAGGGCCAGCCACAGCGCGATGGCGACCGCCAGCAGCGCCGGGATCGCGAACAGCGCGGGGTTCGTCTTCCGCGCGGGACGCACCGGTGACCCATGCGGCACGGGCGCGGCGGTGGGCTCCCGCCGCGTATCATCCACCGAAACGGGTGGATGGGCGGACAGCGGCTCGGCGGCCGCGGCCGCGGCGACGGGCGCGGCGGCGGCGTACACGGGCGGCGGCGCGAAATCGGCCTCCTCGTCCTCCCGCGCGGCGGCCGCGGGTACATCATCCATGCGCTCGGCGCTCGGCTCCGCGGCAGGCGAGGCGGCGCTGACGACAGCGATCGGCGCGGGCGGCTGGAGCTGCGTCGCGTCGGAAGCGGCGACGCTGTCGGCGATGGCGCTCCCCTCCCCTTCCGCCGCCGCTTCGGCCTCCACCAGGGCGTGGACGAAGGCGCCGGCGTCGGGGAAGCGCGTGGCCGCGTCGTCGCGCATGGCCTGCTCGATCACGGCGGCGATCGCCGCGGGCACGGCGGGGTTGCGCTCGCGCAGCGGCATCGGGGGCTTGGCGTAGGGCCCCGGCTGCATGCGGTCGTGGCGGAACGGCTTCTCGCGCGCCAGCAGGTGATAGCCGATCACGCCCAGGCTGAACACGTCGGACGCGGGCGTGATGGGGCGCTCGCCGCGAAGCTGCTCGGGCGAGGCGTAGGCCGGCGACAGGAAGCCGCGGCCGCTGTGCGTGAGCTGCGTGGTCTCCTGCGCCTCGGTGAACCGCGCGATGCCGAAGTCGAGCACCGACACCCGCGCCGGCCCGCCGTGCTCGGGGTGCGACAGGAAGATGTTGCCGGGCTTGATGTCGCGGTGGATCAGCCCCGCGCGGTGCCCGGCGTCCACCCCCGCCGCCGCCTCGCGCAGGATGCGCAGCGCCTCGGGGATGGCCAGCGGCTCGATGCGCTTCAGCCGGTCGGACAGCACCTCGCCCTGCAGCAGCTCCATCACCAGGAAGTCGAGCCCCAGGTCGGGGTCGGCGCCGAAGTCGAACACCGTCACCACGTTGGGGTGGTGCAGCATGGCGATGGCGCGCGCCTCGCGCTCGAAGCGGCGCTGCATCTCCGCGCGCATCTCCGGGTTCGACGCCGACTGGGTGATCACCTTCACCGCCACGGTGCGGCCCAGCCGCTCGTCGGTGGCGCGGTAGACGGCCGCGAACCCGCCGCGCCCGATCACCTCCTCCACGTGGTAGCGGCCCGCCAGCGTGTGGCCCGTCAGCAGCCCTTCAAATCCGGAATTCGGCATCCGCCCGAGAGATCGAGATTCGTGTGCCCGCAGCTAGCTCCGCGGGCGCTTTCAGCAAGATGTGATCCGACCGCGTCGTCCCCGAAAGGATGCGCTCGCGCACGCCGGTCCGCCGGCGGAATCGATTGTTCGCTCGGGGACGCGGCGTTAGCTTGTGAGCCTGCCTGCCGGGTACCCACACACCCCCGAGGACTACCATGAGCACCACGACGGAGCCCTGCTGCGACTGCGAGTGCTGCAAGGACGGCTGCTGCGACACGGGCTGCTGCGACGGCGGCCGCAGGTAGGCCGCCGCACGCACCACGAAAGAGACGGCCACCCCGCGCGGGGTGGCCGTCTCTTTTCATCGATCTGACGATGGTTCGCTCCCGCAGACCAAACGATGCAGCAGCTCAGGTCTCTCGGAGACGATCTCTTCGGCCATCCGCTTCGATCTCCACGACCAGGTCGTCCGAGCCGGTCCAGCCACCCGACAGACTCGCGAGGCCGGCATGGTGCCCGGCGGCACGAAGGCGCGTCAGGTGCTCCAGGTCACCAGGCCGGACCAGCGCAGCCACCGCTCGCCCATCCCTCGTGATCACGATCGACTGCCCCGCTTCCACCTCCCTGATGCATTCCGAAAGCGTCATCTCCACCTCGGACACCGATAGCGACTTCATCATCCTGATCCTCCGTTTCTTTCCAGTCCGGAAGCCGTAGACGTCAACGCGTGGCTCATCCCCCGAATCCCTTCGCCACCTCGGGCTTCATCACCTTGCCCATGGCGTTGCGCGGGAGCGTGTCGACGACCTGCAGCGCGCGGGGCAGCTTGTAGGGTGCCAGCCGCTCGCGCGCCCAGGGAAGCAGCTCGTCCAGCGTCAGGCCGCCGCCGCCCTTCACCTCCACGGCGGCGCACACCCGTTCGCCCCACTCCTCGTCGGCCACGGCCACCACGGCGCATTCGTCGATGGAGGGATGCGTGCGCAGCACCTCCTCAATCTCCAGCGCGCTCACTTTGTAGCCGCCGGTCTTGATGATGTCCACGCTGCGGCGGCCCAGGATGCGGTAGTAGCCGTCCTCCACCACCGCGACGTCGCCGGTGCGGAACCAGCGGCCTTCGCGGAAGGCCTCGGCGGTGGCCTCGGGGCGGCGCCAGTATTCCAGGAACACGCCGGGGCCGCGCACTTCGATCTCGCCCGGCGTGCCGGGCTCCACGGCGCCGCCCTCCTCGTCCACCAGCCGCACTTCCACGCCCGGCAGGGGCACGCCCACCGAGCCCGGCCGCCGCTCGCCCTCCAGCGGGTTCGACAGCGCCATACCGATCTCGGTCATCCCGTAGCGCTCCAGCAGCGTGTGGCCGCTGATGGCGCGCCACCGCTCCAGCGTGCTCACCGGCAGCGCCGCCGACCCGCTCACCATCAGCCGCAGGCCCCGGCAGGCGGCGGACAGCCGCTCGCGACGCTCGGCGTCTGCCGCCTCCCACGCGGCGATCAGGCGGCCGTAGACGGTGGGCACGGCCATGAACACCGTCAGGTCGCCCGAGGCGATGGCGTCCCACACCCCGTCGGCGTCGAACTTCGCCTGCATCTCGCAGGTGGCGCCGTTCCACAGTGCGCAGGAGAGGACGTTGACGATGCCGTGCACGTGGTGCAGCGGCAGCACCAGCAGCGTGCGGTCGTCCGTGCGCCACCCCCACGCCTCGCTCAGCGTCTCGAGTTGCGCGCGGAGATTGGCGTGCGTCCACACCACGCCCTTGGGCCGCCCCGTGGTGCCGCTGGTGTACAGCATCATCGCCCGCCGCCCTTCGTCCACCGCGGGCAGCTCGGCCGGTTCGGCCGGTTCGGCCGGTTCGGCGGCGAGGGCGTCGGGGATGACGATGAAGCGCGCGCCATGCGCCTCCGCCAGCGGCCTCAGCACCTCCGCGAACTGCGGCGTGGCGACGACGATTGCGGCGTCCGCATCGCCGATGGCGTACTCCAGCTCGGCCGGGGGGTGCGACACGGCCAGCGGCACCGCGATCCCGCCCGCGCGCCACACGCCCCACTGCACCGCCGCATACTCGAACGCCGGCGGCACCAGGAAGCACACCCGCGCCTCCTCCAGGTCCGCCGCGCCCCCCAGCAGCGCCGACGCCACGCGCGCGGACGCATCGAGCAGCTCCGCGTAGGTGTGCGCGCCCGCGGCGTCCACGAGCGCGACGGAGCCGGCGTGGGCACGGGCGTGGGCGACGAGCGGGAGGTCGGCGGCGGTCGGCATGGGCGGAGCGTGGTTCCCGGGGGGACGATGAGGGGGTGCGGAAAGGTACGGCGGATGCGGCGGCGGCGCATCGTCGGGATGACGAGTTCGAATGGAGGGTACCGGGTGAGGGCGGATGCGGGTCGGCGGACGCGACGGATCTCGTCCGTGGATGCGGCAGCTCTCGTTCGTGTCGCCGGCGCTGGCGGGGCCCTCACCCTGCCGCTTCGCGGCTGTCCCTCTCCCAAAACAACCTGAGAGAGGGACGTGGGGCGCTTCGCGCCGGCTTGCTTCGGCGCGGGAAGGCCTCTCGTCTGGCCCTGAGCAGTGTCGAGTGGGTGCCGATGGCATCACTGGCGCGGCATCCGCCTTCCTGCCATCGTTCGGTCTCCGCATCCGGCACCCGCACTCACGCGCACGCATGCCCTTCTCCCGCCGCGGCTTCCTCTCCATCCTTGGCCGCACCGCGCCGGCCGCGTGGCTGGCGGCGGGCGGGCGCGGCGAGCTGCGCGAGCTCGCGGCCCAGCTCGCGCGCTTCGGCGGCGGGCCCGACGAGATCGCGCGCGACGAGCGGTTCTGGGCGTCGGTGCAGCAGGCGTTCACGGTGGACCGCTCCATCATCAACCTGAACAACGCCGGCGTCAGCCCCTCGCCTCGGCTGGTGCAGGACGCCATGAAGCGGCACCTCGACTACTCGAACGAGGCGCCGGTGCACACCATGTGGCGCGTGCTCGAGCCGCAGCGCGAAAGCGTCCGCACCGGCCTAGCCCGGATGTTCGGCTGTGACGCGGAAGAGATGGCGATCACCCGCAACGCCACCGAGGGGCTGCAGATCCTGCAGCTGGGGATCGACCTGCAGCGCGGCGACGAAGTGATCGCCAGCACGCACGACTATCCGCACATGATCGAGACGTGGCGCCAGCGCGAGCGCCGCGACGGCATCGTCCTGAGGCTGGTAGACCTCCCCGCCCTGCCGGCTGACGGCGCCGAGATCGTCCGCCTCTACGAGCGCGCCATCACGCCGCGGACGAAGGTGCTGCACGTGAGCCACGTCACCTTCGTGACCGGCCAGGTGCTGCCCGTGCGCGACGTCGTCCGGCTCGGCCGGCGGCACGGCATCCCCACGATCGTGGACGGCGCCCACGCCTTCGCGCACTTCCCCTTCCGGCGCGACGACCTGGAGTGCGACTTCTACGCGGCCAGCCTGCACAAGTGGCTCTACGCGCCGCACGGCACGGGGATGCTGTACGTTCGCCACGAGCGGATCCCGGATGTCTGGCCGCTGCAGGCGGCCGACGCGTCCAAGCAAGCCGACATCCGGAAGTTCGAGGACATCGGCACGCACCCGGCGGCGAACGCGCTGGCGGTGGCCGAGGCGATGGTGTTCACGCAGGCGATCGGCACGGACAACAAGGCCGCGCGCCTCGTGTACCTGCGCGACCGCTGGGCCGACGCGCTGCGCCAGCACCCGCGCGTGCGCCTGCACACCAGCCTGCGCCCGGGCCGGGCCTACGCCGTCGCGATGGTGGAGGTGGACGGCGTGGAGCCGGGCAAGGTGTACGAGGAGTTGTGGACGATGCACCGCATCATCACGAGCCCGACGAGCTGGGGCGGCGTGAAGGGCATCCGCGTCACCCCCAACGTCTACACCACCCTGGACGAGATCGACCGCTTCGTCGAAGCGATGACCGTGATCCTCCAGCGCGCCGCGTAGCACCGAATCATCCGAACCTACGGAATCCCATCTACCGAATGATGACGACTTGAAGCTCTGGATCGATGCCGACGCGGCGCCCCGGGATGTGAAGGAGATCGCCTTCCGCGCGGCCAGGCGGCTGGAGATGGAGACGGTGCTGGTGGCCAACCAGCGGCTCACGCCACCGCCCGGCAACCCGTTCGTCAGCGCCGTGCGCGTGGAGGGCGGCCCCGACGTGGCCGACCGCTACATCGCCGACAACGCCGCGCCCGGCGACGTGGCCGTGACCGCCGACATCCCGCTGGCGGCGGCGCTGGTGGAGAAGCGCGTGGCGGTGATCGACCCGCGCGGCGAGGAGTACAGCGCCGAGAACGTGGGCGAGCGCCTGGCCGTGCGCGACTTCATGGACGGCCTGCGCGGCTCGGGCGTGGAAACCGGCGGCGCGCGCCCCTACGGCGACCGCGACAAGCAGGCCTTCGCCGCCGCGCTCGACCGCGTGCTCACCCGCGCCCGCCGCGGCCGATAACTCGTCGGATGACATGCGGGCGGGGATGATGCGCCGATCGCCGGCCCCGCGAGCGCGGAACCGGCTGAGTCGGCGGGCAAAAAGCAAGCGAGCCCAGGCCTGATTGGGCCGGGGCTCGGTTCGCTATGCTTCCGCGTGCGTCTGTGCTGGCTGTGCCGGGCTCGTCTCCCGCGCGGCCTCGCCGTCGCGCCAGCCCTTGTCGCGCGACTGCTTGGTGTAGGTGTCCTCGAGCGGGGAGAGGATCTGCTCCCACAGCGTCCGTGCGCTCTTGCCGCTGCGGCCACGTTCGAACGCCGCGTCGTACGCCTGCTTGTTGCCGCTCATCCCTACCTCCGGGCAGTGGGCTCCCTCAAAAACCGGCATGGGGTACAACCTGACACGCTTTCCGCCGCAACACCCGTTCCACGGCGATTTTTGCCATGGCCCGGGGGCCTCATTCGTTCAAGACGACCACCGTCTCCACGATCTTCCCGTCGCGAAGCAGCACGTAGCCGCTCTGCTTGCCCATCCGCTTCCAGGTGTTGGACGGGTTCTGGAACGCCCACACCTCGTCCTCGCCCTTGGCGTTGCGCTTCATCTTCTGCCACGCCATGCGGATGCGCAGCGCGGCCATGTCGGGCAAGTTGCGGTGGTACGAGGTGGGCGCGTTCTCCACGCGCTGGGTGAGCCAATCCATCGAAACCTTGATCGTAGCCATGGGCACCGCGAGGTAAGAAGCGGCCGCCGGCGCGCGGGCGGCCCGTAGATTTGGCCCGGCATCGGCCGGGGTAGCTCAAATGTATGGTACGAAGATACCTGCGCCGGGCCGATAAAGCGACAGCCGCGTGCGGCAGGTGTCCCGGCGGATAAAGCGCCTGGTGCGCGGAAGGCGGCGGGTCAGCTGCACGCCCACCCGAACGCCAGCTCGCCCGGATGGTTGGGGCACTGGGTGACGTGCCCGATTCCCGCGTCGCCGAACATGTAGGGAAGGTTCTGCTCCGAGTCGACCTGGAACAGCACGTCCATCCGCTCGCCACACGTCCGGCACGCGGGGTATTCGACCGACTGCACCCACAGCGGCCAGCCCAGCAGCTTCTCGCCCGGCAGCGGGAAGACGTCGCAGAGGGTGTCGGTCTCGTCGTCGCTCCAGTCCGCGGCAACGTCGTCCATCTCGTCGTAGCTCGGGTAGTCGTCCGCCGCCGTCCACCCAACGATCGTCTTCGGCGGGAACCTCCCCTCGGGCACCTGGCGGGCCGGAACCGCGCCGTCGATGTGTACCAGGCGAGCAAGCGTGCTGGCGTCGAACGGAGCCCACGACTCCGCCATGCAGGTCGCGCCGAAGTTGATGCAGTGGAAGAGCTGGAACACGTTGCCCACTCCGATTCGCTCGCGGGCCGGCTCCGGAACCTCGCTCGCCGTGAGCTGCACGAACAGCTGCATCGGATGCCCGCAGTGGCCGCATGTCGGCCAATCTTCTCCCGGCTGCAGCAGCGGGGTACCCGAGAACTTGGAGGCGGCCGCGGGTCCGTCGCCCTCGCGCACCACCGGCAGGTACGCCACGCGGCGAAACGCCGCGAGCCGCGCGAGGAGCTCGCCCAACTCCGGCGGAGCCGCTGGCTCACTGGCGGTCGTTGGCGGCGGCGCCTGCGGCCTCGGCGGCGAAGCGGCACGCCGCCGCGGCGCCTCGTTGGACGCGCGCCCGCGGATCGCTCCGATCACGGCTGCTAGAACCGCCGCGACGACGACGATTGGGATTATCTCAGTCATGTACCATGGTGCGTGAACGCTTGATCAGTATTCCTTGGCTTGCTTCGTCAGTCCGGCTCGACACCCGCGGTAAGATGCATCGCGATGTGGGCCCTCTTGCGATCCTTTCGAATACCAAGCTGCGGCGTCATCGATGTTATGAGTACCGGCTTCTTTGTAGACCCCAGCACCATCCTGATAGAAACAACCATCATACGCAGTGCGATAGGTATTCCGAAGAAGTTCGTCGCTTGAAATACTCGATTGCGCGACGGGACCAGTTGATTCCTCAGCATCCATTGGTGCACGGTTGTTGTCGGCGGTGCTACAGCCCACCAACATGATCGTGGATACGAGTAATTTTCTCATCATGTTATCCCGGGTAAAAGTTCGTCAGTGGCAGCCGTTCAGCACGATTGTTTATCACTCCTCCCCCGCCAGCACCTCGTGGATGCGCTCACCCTCGCGCACCCGGGCGCGCCCGCTGTTCATCGACCGCCGCTCCTCCACCTCGCCACCCTCGTCGCGGCCGATGCGGAGGATGACGTGCGCGGCGCGGGTCATCGCAGGGTTCCAGGTGGCGGTGCGCCCATCGTCGCTCAGGCGAACGGGGATCGGATCGGGCATGTCGGGTCGATGGGGGAAAGCGATCCGGGAACGCAGCCTCCTCTCATCCGTCGATGAAGAAGAATGGCTGCGCGAGGAAGACGACGGCGGTCGGGTGGTTGGACGTGTCTTGCGCGTGCCGGTATATTCCGCGGGTGCGCCGGGTGCGCGCAACAACCTTGTTAGATGCGAGAGAGACGAACGATGGCCGACGTGACGTGCGTGCGCTGTGGGCAGACCCGGGCCGGGCTGGCCTTCGCGCCGTTCAACAACGAGCTGGGGAAGAAGATCCACGAGCAGGTGTGCCAGGAGTGCTGGGGCATCTGGCTCCAGCGGCA